>OLXN01001034.1_pt1 | contig 18883 bp, 20 predicted proteins | sample 1674021 | NCBI WGS metagenome assembly OLXN01 (sample SAMEA103958137, study PRJEB25191) | human gut metagenome | biome: human-associated habitat [ENVO:00009003]; feature: intestine environment [ENVO:2100002]; material: feces | place: Germany | collected 2013/2015
ATTTAATTTGCGGTTTTATTAGTTATTATTATGGGTAGAGTTTGCGGTTTAACAGTAAAAGCAGCAAATGCATATAGTCTCATTTCAAAAGTTCCCTGTATTAAACAGATTATAGATAATACAAGAAAGAATGTAATATATATTCTTGCCAAATAATTCTTCCAAGTAGGCATTAAATATTTTTTATTCCTTTCAAGAACTTCTTTATTAATTACATTATTTTGAACTTCAATCCTCATTCAATATCACCCTCTAATAAGTAATTTATCATATCATCATTATCTGTCAACTATTTTTATATACTCAATTTAGGGTTATCCAAACAGTTAAACAAAATAGAATTTAGATTTAATACTTCCGTAAAATATAAGTTCGAGTTAATATACCATTGGATGTAAAAAGCTATTCTGTATACAAGCACAGCCAAGATCATGAAATGATTATCTTATCAGAATAAATAATCAATCAAAAGAGGAAATCATAATTTGTAATATATATCAGATATACTTGATGCAATTGTTACTTATCCATGTTAAAGTTAATATATTATGAATAGCGAGGTATCAAATAATGGAAATATTAACCGTCAAAAATAATAAAATGGATTATTCAACTTTCAAAAAAATCATCATTCTATTCTTTCCTACTAAATCTAAAATCTTATTTGTAGCCACATCCAGTTTTGATTTGATATTTTTATTGATAGGTCTATTTATGAGAGATTTTTCTTTTTGCATAACTCTTGCCATTATATTATTGTTTTTAGTTATATTTCATCTTGCTTTATCAAGAACTGTATTAAAACAATTAATGAAACAGCAAATAGAACGATTCAACAAAGACGTAATATATTTTGATTTAGTCTTTGAAGAAGATGAACTTTATTCCAAGGTAGACTCATCAACGAATAAAGTTCCTATAAAATACAAAGATTTAAAGAAAATTAACGAAACAAATGATATTGTATTTTTTACAAGTAATGCAGGCTTTAAAATCTATTTTGAAAAGAAAAATGCCAGTAATGAAGACATTGAGAGATTACATGCATTTTTTGATAAGCAGAACATCATTTGGAGAAAATCAATTCTATAGTAAAGAAAACCTCTTTGATTCTCATATCAAAGAGGTTTTCTAATGCTTATAATTCTACTTTCTTACCGCCATACTTTCTTACTTTAAGAATATGACAAGAACCTTCACCAAAATACTTTTCAATTTCATTCTTATATGTTTCTACATAATCATCTTCTACAAAGGCTTGGATCGTACCTGCAAATCCACCACCATGTACTCTACATACGCCTTTATCACCTAGGATATCTTCAGATAAGCCTAAGGCAATAGAAACAGCCTGATTTGTTTCATCATGGTTAGAATAGATATTCTGTAGATATTTATAAGAACTGTCTCCTGATGATTTGATGACTGACTTGAATGTATCAAAGTCATTGTTCTTTAAGGCTGATACTGCTTTTTCTACTCTTGCATCTTCCTTAAAGAAATGTAATGCACGGATGACACAGCGGTCACTCATCTTTTCACGTAATTCAGGAATATGTGCTTTAAATTCTTCTTCTGATACTTCTCTTAAGAATTCTTTTCCAAAGAAGTGTGCTACTTCCTTCATTTCTGTAGGAATAGCTGCATAATCATCAGTTAAGTCTGCATGAGATGCATGAACATCTACAATACATAAACTATGATGGAATGAAGAGAAATCAACATCTACTTTTTCTACAACAGGATGATCATTGTCTTTAAAATCAATATGAATAAGAGCACCTACTGAACTTGCACACTGATCCATTAATCCACATGGTTTACCAAAATATACGTTTTCTGTATACTGACCAATCTGTGCAATCAATACTGGACTCACTGTCATATCATTATATAAACCTGATAATACAGTACCAATCATTACTTCAAATGCGGCTGATGAAGAAAGACCAGAACCCTGTAATACTTCACTTGTCATATAAGCTTCAAAACCACCAATATGAAGACCTAATTCCTTAAAGCGTGCAAGAGTACCTCTAATTAATCCTTCTGAAGTACCTTCTTCTTCAGCTTTCTTATCTAAGTCATCTAAAGCTACAGCCTTTAAGTCATAATCATCAGATAATACCTTAATTTCACCATCTCTAGGTGCTGTAATCGCAATAATATCTAAGTTAATTGCAGCAGCTAATACTTCACCATGCTGGTGGTCTGTATGGTTACCAGATACTTCACTTCTACCTGGTGCTGAGAATACTTCTACTTCCTTATCACCATAAAGTGAGATGAACTTTTCAATAGCTGCAATATATCTTTCTTTCTGAGTATCTAATAAAGACTCATCTACATAAATATCAGTTAATAAAGCATCTGCCTGACCATTTCTAATATCTTCAATAATCTGTGTTGCAAGTTTCATTATTTAATTACCTCTAAACAATAAGATGTCTGTGCATCAAATGTTTCTCCCTTTCTTAAAATAGTGCTTGGATTCTTTTCAATATGAATAGCGTCTGGTAAGTTCTGTGTTTCAATACATACTGCATCTCTCGCATTATAAGGTTCACCTTTCTTACCAATACGTCCATCTAGATAGTTTGCGGTATAGATCTGTGCTCCTGGTAAAGTTGTAGATACTGTTAATCTTCTACCACTTTCTTCATCTTCTAATACAACCTGGTTCTTATCTGTAGTAAAGAAGAAATGATGGTCAAAACCATTACCAAGTTTTAATTGTGGATGATCTACTTCTACACGTTCACCAATCTTTGCAGGTATTCTAAAGTCAAATGGAGTACCTTCTACAGCTTCCTTTTCACCTGTAGCAAGACCATCTGCATCTACATGTTCATAATAATCAGCATCAATCTTTAAAGTGTGATTATAGATATTATGTTTATGTCCTGATAAGTTGAAATATGAATGGTTAGTAATATTAATTAAAGTATCCTTATCACTCGTAGCATGATAAGAAATAGTTAATGTAGTACCCTCTAAATGATAAGTAGCACTAAAATCCATATTACCTGGATAACCTTCTTCTCCATCCTTTGCATGATAAGTAAACTTAATAGTATAATCATCTAAGATTTCATAATCAAAGATCTGATAACTAAATCCTTTAATACCACCATGTAAACTATTAGGACCATTATTAATAGGTAAATGATATGTTTCACCATTTAATTCAAATGTTCCTTTTCCTATTCTATTCGCAACTCTACCTACTAATGCACCTAGATAACCATCTAGAGTCTGATATTGATTAAAGTCATCATAACCTAATACAACATCACCTTTTACTCCATTCTTATCTTCAACAATCATCTTAATAATAGTACAGCCAAATGTTGAGACAACTACTTCCATCTCTTCATTCTTTAATGATAAATTTTCAATATTTCCAATTTTTTCTATTACTTCTATCACATTTATTCACCTCATCTTCGGAAACATAGATAATTCATACCTATTACTTAATATATTTTATCATGTTATGAATAATTATGTATACGCTTTCTAGAAAAAGTGAATATTTAATAGACTTTTCTATGAGGTATAAAGAGCGTATGTCTTTTACGCAGGAAAATATGTCTCATATGCACAAAATATAGACTATTTAATAATAATAATATATTATTTAAGTAGTAGAAGAGGATGGAATACTCTAAATTTAAAGATGTGACATAATAGAAAAATGGTTTAATACAATCGAGGTGAATAATATGATGAACTTTCTTCTAGCTTTGTATAGCAGTTTATTAATCAAAATCCTGCCATTATTAGTTGTATCGCTGTTACTTACATTCCTATTAGTTAAAGCTAAAATGCCAAAGTTTTTCTACCTTCTCATAGTTGTAGAAGTAATCGCAATATCTGTACTGCACTATAGCACTGTTGTCACATCAATAAGCTTATATATGGAAGAGAGAGTCTGGATTATACTCTTTAATATGGCTATCCTTGTTGGTATATATTTAATGATTCCTATTCTTTCAATCATCCTCTATAGAGTATTAAGAAAAAGAGTATAAGTGGATCCCATATTAAGGACATTAAATAAAAAAGCACTTAATTAGAAATGAAAATATCCTCTAGGTGTAATAACCAGGAGGATATTTTTACGTACTATGTTTTTAATGCACTTTTTCCAATTCACTACTTGTTTCAGATCTAGTTTGATATAATATCTTTGTTATCGTCCTCCTTGAAAGGGGGTGATATATTTTGGCTTTCGAGTTTTTCATTACCGTCATGGCAGGTGTTCTTACTTATTACATCTGCAAATGGTTAGACGAATTCTTTAAACGATAACTAGCCTAGTGCTAAACCACTTTAAAAGTTAGAAAAGGTAAGGATCTGACCATCCTTACCTTTTCGTTTGATATATTTTGGTTTCCGAATTCAAATGTAGTTTAACACTTAACCATTGCATAGTCAAGTCGTTACTGCATAGAAACCACAGGTCGTTACTGCATAGAAACCACAGGAGTTACTGCATAGAAACCACAGGAGCAATTGAGTTATTCTACTTCTTTTTCACATGCTTATAGATAATATCTTGTATCTATTCTACAGAAAAGAGTTCATGTTAAGCTATGATATTAAGCTAAGCGACTAAATGCTAAAACACTACCAATTTAACTAATAAGATTTTATAATTAGATAATACGCTTAGTGCTAAAATACTATAAAAGTTAGAAAAGGTAAGGATCTGCCAATCCTTACCTTTTCGTTTGATGCATTTTGATTTTCGACTTCAAATGAAGTTTAACACTTAACCTCAATATAATCAAGTCGTCACATATAGAAACTAGCGCAGTTTATTTATTTCACTTCATATATTTGGTCTAAAAAAGGACTCGTGATGAGTCCTCTACATTAACAATCATACTGAGTGAATACGTCACTAACTGGTAAATCGTTTTCGATATTTTCAATTGTATGTGCAAGTAATCCTGCAACAGATACAGAAACAAGTTTATCAAATTTCTTTTCTTGTGGAATTTCGATAGTGTTAGTAATAACAACTTCTTTTGCAGCACAAGTAGATAATCTTTCAATAGCAGGTCCAGAAAGTACACCATGAGTACATGCAATATATACATCCTTAGCACCTTTCTGTTTTAACATATCAACACCAGCTGTAATAGTACCAGCTGTATCGATCATATCGTCAATTAAGATACAGTTCTTACCTTCAACATTACCGATGATACCCATAACTTCAGCAACGTTTGGTTTAGGTCTTCTCTTATCGATGATAGCGATAGGGCAGTCAAATGCTTCAGACATCTTACGAGCTCTAGTAGCTCCTCCGTGGTCAGGAGATACAACACATAAATCCTGAACCTTCTTTTTACGGAAGTATTTGATTAATAGTGGTAAAGCCTGCATTTCATCTACTGGAATATCAAAGAATCCCTGGATCTGAGCTGCATGTAAGTCAACAGTTACAACACGGTTAACACCAGCTGTAGTTAATAAATCTGCAACTAACTTAGAAGTGATTGGCTGTCTAGGTTTAGCTTTACGATCCTGTCTAGCATATCCGAAATATGGAATAACTGCAGTAATTTCACGAGCAGAAGCACGTTTTAAAGCATCAGTTAATACTAAGATTTCCATTAAGTTTTCAGTTACTGGATTAGAAGTAGACTGAACAATGAATACGTCCTTACCACGAACAGATTCACCGATTTCACATAAGATTTCACCATCTGCGAAGTGATGAACTTTGCAGTCTCCAACCTTAGTACCTAAAATGCTTGCGATATCCTGAGCTAATTTCTTGCTTGAAGATAAAGAAAATACTGTAATTTTGTTTTTCATATGTGTCCCCTTTTTTATTTCTTGTTTCTTTCGTTATAAATCTTCATACGTTTTTCTTCTAAAACCTTTGCATAACCAGGTTTGTTCACCTGTCTAGCACGTGCGATAGACATTGCACCATCTTCTACAGTTTCTGTTACAGTAGATCCAGCTGCAACAAATGCGCCTTCACCAACAGTCACTGGTGCAACTAAATTTGAATTACATCCAATAAATGCATTGTTTCCAATAACAGTCATTGACTTATTCTTACCGTCATAATTGCTTGTGATAGTACCACAACCAATATTAACGCCATCGCCTACTTTAGCATCACCGATATAAGTAAGATGAGCAGACTTGCTTCCCTTACCAAAATCAGCTTTCTTCATTTCCACAAAGTTACCAATGTGTACATTCTCTCTAATATGACAATTAGTTCTTAGTCTTGCATAAGGACCAATATCAGTACCGCTTTCTACAACAGAATCGCTTAATACTGAGAACTTGATTTCCACATTATCCTTAATATCTACATCTGTAAATTCACAATAAGGACCAATATGACAGTGTGCCCCTATAGTAGTATGTCCCTTGATAATACAACCTGGTTCAATGATTGTATCCTTACCGATTACAACATCAGTACCAATATATGTGTTATCAGTATCTACAATAGTTACACCATTTAATAACCAGTTCTTATTTACTCTCTTCTGAAGTAACTTAGTTGCTTCAGCAAGCTGAACACGGTCATTAATGCCACCTACTTCACTGAAATCCTGAATCTTATAGCCATCAACCTTCTTGCCTTCTTCATTCATGATTCCAATTAAATCTGTAATATAATACTCACCCTGAGCATTGTTGTTTGTTACTTTCTTTAAAGCTTCAAACATTGATTTGTTATCAAAACAATATTCACCTACATTCATCTCAGTGATATCCATCTGAGATTCCTGTAAATCTTTGAATTCTACAATTCCAGTTACCTGTCCATCTTCCTTAATAATACGACCAAATGGAAGTGACAAGTCACAATCACAAGTCATTACAGTACCACTATTCTTACCATTCATATGATAATCAATAAGTCCCTGTAATGTTTCCGCAGTAATTAAAGGTGCATCTCCATTTAATACAAGAGTCATACCTTCTTTATCTCCTAGAACACTTTCTGCCATCATGACAGCATGTCCAGAGCCTTTCTGCTCTTCCTGTAAGACAGTAGTGACGTCGTTATCTAACAAAGCCTTGACCTGGTCAGCCCCATGTCCAACAACAACGACTGTTTCTGCGATATCTAACTTCTTTAATTCATCCACCACATGATTGATCATTGGTTTATATAAAACTTCATGAACAACCTTAGGTGCATCTGATTTCATACGAGTACCTTTACCCGCTGCTAAGACAACTGCATAAACTTTCATCGACATATCTCCTTTTTTTCCCTTACATTCTAGCAAAATTCAATTCAAAATAAAAGAGAAAAGGCGCAAGTTATCCCTTTTTCCTTTTCTCTGGATAGTAAATCTGTGTTTTTACTGCAAAACTATATTTCTTTTTAAAATATGGAAGCACTTTATCAATTAATTCAGAATCTTGAGTCATACCAAAAACAGATGAACCACTACCTGACATAAGAGCACCATCAAAACCAAAGTTCATCATATCATCCTTAATAGACTGAATATCCTGTACCATCTTAATAGAAGGAGCTTCTAAAGTATTACCTAAACAATCTACAACACCCTGATAATCATTCTTTTCAATTGCACGCTTCATTAAATCAATATCTGGATGAACAGCTGTTTCGATATCTAAATCATCAAAACATTTCTTTGTAGAAACACCCTTCTTAGGTTTTACAATCAATAAATGACAATTAAAACGTGAACGATCAATAAAATGTAGATTTTCACCAATACCACCTACATCCGCAATACGATTCCATACACAAAATGGAATATCTGCACCAATCTCTTTACCCATTTCACACATATCCTGATAAGACATACGTAAATGGAATAAACTGTTCATTGCACGGAAGATAGCTGCACCATCGGCACTTCCTCCACCCATTCCAGCTTGTGATGGAATATGCTTATAACAGTGGATTCTTACACCACTTTGGATATCAAACTTCTTGATTAATGCATCAGCCACCTTATACATGATGTTACGTTCATCAGTAGGTACACGATATGTGTTTGTAGTAATTTCTATACCTTTTTCAATAGGATCAATAAGAATTAAGTCATGAAGACCAATAGGGGCCATAATCATATTTAATTCATGATATCCATCTTCTCTTTCACTTACTACATCTAATGCAAGGTTTATTTTCGCATAAGCACGAATCTTCATAGTGTATGACTCCTTTCTAGTATTCTTATATAGTCATCAATGTTTAATTCTTCAGCACGTTTATTGGCAGGAATACCACATGATTCTAATAATTCTTTTGTTTGATCATGATATAAAGGTTTTAAGTTATTATAGAGTGTTTTTCTTTTTGCAGTATAACTTGCTTCAATCAGATCAATCAATTCCTGTGATATAACACGTTCTTTATGAATAGAAATAACAGCACTATCTACATGAGGTGCTGGCATGAATACATGTCTAGGCACATTCAATTCATATTGAACATCTCCTACATAATCAATCATCATCTTTAAAGGACTCTTTTCTTCAGAACAGAGTTTTAGTGCGACTTCTTTTTGTACCATAGCGACTAAACGATTAATAGGTGTAGAAGAAGACACAATCTTTGTGATGATTTTAGAAGTAATATAATAAGGAAGATTTGTGACAACACAGATATCCTTATAATCCTTTAGTTTATTACAGGCTTCTTCTAAATCAGCTTTCATAAAGTCCTGGAAGATGATTTCTACATTATCATGTCCTTCTAAAGAAAATGATAATACTTCTTTTAAACGTTCATCTATTTCAAAGCATAATACTTTACCAGCTTTATTAGAGAGCTGTTCTGTAAGAGCGCCTATACCAGGTCCTATTTCAATAACTGCTGTCTCCTTATCCAGCGAAGCATGATCTGCGATACTTTGAATAATACCTGGATCTACTAAGAAGTTTTGTCCATATTTCTTAGAAGGCTTTAAGTTAAATGTATTTAATATAAATTCTGTATTTGATTTTTTTGCGATATTTTCCATATCATTTATTATATAGGATATGTAAAGAAAAGACCATTGAGTTCCCTGAAAAATTCTTTTATAATGGTCAAAAAGGTGATGTATATGGATAGAAAAACAAAAATAATAGAAATAATAAGTAGTAGTGATAAACCTGTTTCAGCAAGTAAAATCGCGAAAGAATTAGGTGTTTCTAGACAGATTATTGTAGGAGATGTTGCATTACTTAGAGCATCGGGAGAAGATATTACTGCAACACCTAGAGGATATATACTAGAAACAAATAGAAGTAATCTTTATACGATTGCAGTAAAGCATAATAATGATCAATTAGAAGAAGAATTAAATACTATTGTAGATTTAGGTGGTAAGGTTGAAGATGTGATAGTAGAACATCCTCTTTATGGAGAAATCAAAGGAAATCTACATATATATTCACGTTATGATGTCTCTAAGTTTATGTCTGCAGTTAAGGATAATGATATTGCGCCTCTTTCTCTATTAACAGATGGCGTTCACTTGCATACAATTACAGCACCTGATGAAGAAACATTAGAACGTATTAAAGAAGCACTGGATGAAAAGCATATATTATTAAAATAATAGGTTTTTAATTTCATCTTTAAAGAAATAGATGAATAATAATGTATTTCCAATAAATGGCAAAACTAACTTAAAACATAATATTGTAGGTAGTGAAGAAATTGAATATACATAAAAAAGAGTCAGCAGATAATAATGTCTACTGACTCTTTAATGCTTTAAGTACTTCTTCTTTTGTAATACCCATCATATTCAATCTCTTAAATAATGCTTTCGCATTACCATAACCTAAATGAAAGGCATCATAGACCTGTAGTCTTCTCTTCTTATTTCCTAATACATCTAGATCAATAAATTCATCCCATGAAATAGATTCTTTAGCATCACTAAATGTGACTGCATTCTCTAATGCTTCAATAATTGCATCATGTCTTGCTTCCGCAATACCAAGCTTCTTCACACCCTTGGCATCTTTTTTAGCGACAAAGGCATGCTTCGCATTAGGAACAGCCTGTATGACTTTATTTCTAATCTGTGTACCAGGATAATCAGGGTCTGTTAAGACAATGACGCCACGTGTTGAAGCAGCAGTTTTAATGAGAGATAGAATATCTTCGTTGATTCCTGACCCAGATGTTTCAATTGTATCTACATCAAATAACTGTTTAAGTGTTGCTGTATCTGTTTTACCTTCTACTACAACAACTTCTTTAATCTTTCTCACAATAGTCTCCTAACTCAGTAAGTCAATCATACGTTCTATTGTACGTTTGACATCTCCCTGATCATAATAATAATCGAAATCTTTCTCAACCATCACAGTGAGTATAAGGCAGCATGTATCATAATCAGCCTGTGAAAGGGTTATACCCTTCACAGGTTTCTTTTTATACTTGTAGTCGCCTAATTCTTGTAATACACGTCTATATATTACAGGGTTATCCTTACAGGCTAATTTCTTTAATACAGAAATCTTATTATAATTCAGTTTTGATTTTATAAAGCCTAGAATAGCCCTACCTCGCGAGGGCGGGGTGGAATGTCCATCTTCCATATCTTCCTCCACTATTTAGATGATTCCATGTTCTTAAATGCTGTTGATAACATCAATTTAATACGGTTAAGCTGGTTTGTTTCACTAGCTCCTGGATCGTAATCAATCGCAACGATGTTAGACTGTGGATATTTTCTTCTTAGTGCCTTAATAACACCCTTACCTGTTACATGGTTAGGTAAGCAGGCAAATGGCTGCATACATACAATATTTGGTGCACCTTCATCAATGAGTTCAATCATTTCACCCGTTAAGAACCATCCTTCACCTGTCTGGTTACCAATAGAAACAACTTCACTTGCTTTTTTCGCAATTTGATCAATAGGATGTGGTGCATCAAAACGATTTGATGCTTCTAATGCCTTAATCATATCTTTTCTTAAGAAGTCTACGAGTTTAATTGCTACATTACATAACTTAGCTGATTTCCAGCTTGCATCATAATGTTCATGTTCATATTGAGTATTGTAGAAACAATACTGGAAGAAGTCAATTAAATCTGGCATAACTGCTTCTGCGCCTTCTTCTTCAATAATCTTTACAATCTCATTATTGGCAGTAGGGTGGAATTTTACAAGGATTTCTCCTACAAGACCTACTCTAGGTTTCTTAATATCTAGAAGTGGTAATTCATCAAATTCCTTTACAATCTGATAAACGTTCTTCTTGAATTCCTTCATAGAACCATTTTCAACGTTTTCTTTACACTTTTCTACCCATGATTCATATAATTCATTTGCTGAACCTTTCACCTTTTCATAAGGTCTGACACGATATAAGACTCTCATGAATAAGTCACCATACATAGCCCCAATAATAACCTTCTTAGCCACCTTATAAGTGATCTTAAAGCCTGGGTTAGATTCTAATCCCTGTAAGTTTGCTGAAATAACAGGTACGTAATCCATATGCGCATCCTTTAATGCTTTTCTAATAAACGCAATATAGTTTGTTGCACGACATCCTCCACCTGTCTGTGAGATGATCAATGCCACCTTATGAGGATCATACTTACCTGAATTCAAGGCATTCATCATCTGCCCTGTTACTAAAATACTTGGATAACATGCATCATTATTAACATACTTTAATCCCTGGTCTACAGCATCTTTATCTACAGAAGGTAATACGACAAAGTTATAACCTTCTGAATTCATTGCAGTTTCTACAAACTGGAAATGAATAGGAGACATCTGAGGACATAGAATAGTCCATCTATCATCCTTCATTTCTTCTGTGAATGATACTTTTTCAGATTCATATTTATTTTCTAAGTGTACAGTATTGTCTTTCTTCTTTACTGTTGCTTTAAGTGATCTAATACGGATTCTGATTGGTCCTAAGTTAGAGGCTTCATCAATCTTAATAAGTGTATAAATCTTACCTCTGGCCTGTAATAATTCAGCCACCTGGTCACTTGTAACTGCATCTAATCCACATCCAAATGATGTTAATTGGATAAGTTCAAGATCTGGCTGAGTTGTTACGAATTCTGCAGCACGATAGAGTCTAGAATGATATGTCCACTGGTCTACTACACGTAAATCTAAGTTTTCTTTATTTAAATTACATACAGAATCTTCTGTTAATACACAGAAACCTTCACTTGTAATTAAGCTGGCAATACCATGGTTGATTTCTGGATCCACATGATAAGGACGTCCTGCAAGGACAATACCCTTCTTATGGTTTTTATGCATCCATTCCAATGCTTCCTGACCCTTTACTTCAATATCTTTTCTTGCACGTGCTAATTCCTGATAAGCCTTATCAATCGCATTATGCATTTCCTTATCTGAAATATCATATTCAGCTAAAGATTCCTTCATTACCTTAAATAATGTCTTAGGGTTATTTAAAGATAAGAATGGGTTCTTATATTTCACATGTTTTTCTTCTAAGCTGTCTACATTGTTTCTAATAACTTCTGGATAAGAAGCAACAACTGGACAGTTATAGTTATTACCTGCATCTTCATATTCTTTTCTTTCATATGCTACTGATGGATAGAAGATAAAAGGAATACCTCTTTCAATCAGGTTTTCAATATGTCCATGAGAAATCTTTGCTGGATAACAGGCATTTTCTGATGGAATAGATTCAATACCCTTTTCATAAATCTTCTTAGAAGATCTTGCAGATAAGACGACTCTAAAGCCTAACTGAGTAAAGAATGTATGCCAGAATGGATAGTTCTCATACATATTAAGTACTCTAGGAATACCCACTTCTCCTCTTCTTGCATCATCTTTAGAAAGTGATTTATAACCAAAGATACGACCATATTTATAATCATAGAGGTTAGGTAACTTTTTAGATGTCATTGGAAGGTTAGCCCCTCTTTCACATCTATTACCTGAAATATATTCTCTACCATCATTAAATGATGTAATAGTTAACATACAGTTATTTGTACACTTACCACAGTTTCTAATCTTTGTATCATAGTCAAGTGCTTCTATTTCTTCTAATGAAAGAATAGTAGAAGGTTCATTGTCATCATTTTCAATCGCAATACGGGCCATACCATAGGCACCCATTAATCCTGCGATATCAGGTCTTACTACTTCAATACCTGTTTCTTTTTCAAATGCACGTAGTACAGCTTCGTTATAGAAAGTACCTCCCTGTACAACAACATGCTTACCAATATCTTCTTTACTTCTTAATTTAATAACTTTATATAATGCATTCTTGATAACTGAATAAGATAAACCAGCACTGATATCTTCTACAGAAGCACCTTCTTTTTGTGCCTGTTTTACCTTTGAGTTCATGAATACTGTACATCTAGAACCTAAATCAATAGGGTGTTTAGACTTTAATGCAAGTTCTGCGAATTCTTCAATCTTATAACCTAATGATTTTGCGAATGTTTCTAAGAATGAACCACATCCTGCAGAACATGCTTCATTTAATGAAATGTTCTGAATGACGTTATCTCTAATAGTAATAGCCTTCATATCCTGACCACCAATATCAAGAATGAAATCTACATCAGGTTCATAGGCTTTTGCAGCAGTATAATGGGCAATTGTTTCTACTTCACCAATATCTACCTTTAAAGCAGCTTTAATAAGGGCTTCACCATAACCAGTAACACCTGCTTTCGCAATATAACATCCTTCTGGAAGCATCTGATAGATTTCCTTCATCAGACTCATGATCAGCTGTAATGGATTTCCTTCATTAGAACTATAGAAAGAGTATAAAATAGCACCCTGATCATCAGTCATGATGATCTTAGATGTTGTAGAACCAACATCTATACCTAAGAATACTTTACCTTTATATTTCTTAAGTGTTCTTTTCTTAGTGATGTGAGTAAAGTGTCTTTCTCTGAATTCTTTTAATTCTGCTTCATCATTAAATAATGGTTCTAAGACATTTGTAAGTTCTGTAGGAGAGTCTGAAAGACCTTCTAATTCTTCAATAATCTTAGAGATGTTTAATGGATTTTCTACTTTTTCTTTCGCATTTAAACATGCTCCCATAGCAACAAATAGCTGTGAATTCTGTGGGAAGATGATTTCATCTTCAGTTAAACCTAATGTTTCAATAAAACGTTCTCTTAACTGATCCATGAAATAAAGTGGACCACCTAAGAATGCAACATTCCCTCTAATAGGTTTACCACAGGCAAGACCAGAAATAGTCTGATTGACGACTGCCTGGAAAATAGATACCGCAATATCTTCTTTAGATACACCTTCATTAATTAAAGGCTGAATATCTGTTTTCGCAAAGACACCACAACGTGATGCGATAGGATAGATTGTCTTATAGTTTTTCGCATATTCATTTAAACCAGCAGCATCAGTCTTTAATAAAGTAGCCATCTGGTCAATAAATGCCCCAGTACCTCCTGCACAAGTACCGTTCATACGCTGTTCAAGCTGTCCTTCAAAATAAGTAATCTTGGCATCTTCTCCACCAAGTTCTATAACAACATCAGTTTGTGGAATATATGTTTCTACTGTCTTTGTACACGCAATAACTTCCTGTATAAAAGAAATACCAAGCTTATCTGCAAGAGATAAACCTCCTGAACCAGTCATAACGGGATATAAATCAATATCACCCATCTGGTTCTTTACTTCAATTAATAACTCATAGATTGTTTTTCTAACATCTGAGAAATGTCTTGTGTACTTAGAGAATAAGCATTTATCATTCTCATCTGTCAAATAGAGTTTTACAGTTGTAGATCCTACATCAATTCCTAAATAATATTTCATATTTCCACATCCTTCTCTCTTTTTTGAGTATTATATCGAACCTATATTAAACGAATTTTAAGAAATAATCTAGTTTTTTGCATAATAAAATTATTAAATATAACGATAAATACACAAAATTTAACTATTTGTAAGGAAAAGTACGGCGCTTGTCTAACAAAGTCAAAAAGAGGAAGGATGGATGAAAATATCATCCTATCTCGTCCTCTTCTTGATTTCCTTCTATTAAATTATAGAAATAATTCACATTCTTTTCTAATTGAACAAGTCTTTTTAATAGCAGTTTCTATAACTGCCATTTTTTCTTGATCTAGACTTCTTGCTTGTTTTGGACAAACAGCCACACAACGCATACATGAAATACATTTATCCTTGTCTGTCACTTGTGGGTTTTCTTTACTAATTGCACCTGTAGGACATTTTACTACACATAAGCCACACTTTGTACATAAGGTATTTGCTTGAGGAATCGTTCCTCCACCTGCTTTCTTATAAGGTCTATGACCTGGAATATTCCCGAATATTCGGTTTAGTATTAATCTTATTAGATGCTTTTTCTAGAATCTGATCACCAAATTCTTCTAATTGATGACAATCATTCTCATCCGGTCTTCCTGTCGCAAATTGATGGAAAATAGAATGTTCAGCAATGGCTGATATAGCCCCAATGACATCAAATCCAGCCATACGTGCATAATCTTCCATTTGAATAAGTGTATCTTCGTATGCTCTATTTCCATATACCGCAACAATGACACATTTACAATTATGTGCATTGATTTTCGCAAGTCTATCTAATGCAACTTGTGGTGCTAATCCAGCAAAAGAAGGCATAGCAATCACCGCAATATCATTTTCTGTCAATGATATATCTTGATAATTCTTATTTACAACTGAAAGGTCTATGTCTTCTACATAACCCCAATTCTTTGTGATTGATTTTGATATCTTTTCAGTTCCACCTGTTGGACTGAATATAATTCTATACTTATTCATCATATCCTCTAATCCTTTAATAATTTCACTATTCTTTCACTATTTTTACACTATTTTTCACTATTCTTTCACTATTTTTACACTAACTATTCATTATCACACTTTTCTATATCCTCAATATCAGGTATTGTACCTAATTCAAATACATCACTATAATACTCTCCATTGCAACATTGAACAGTTCCAGTAAACCCCTTATCAGATAAAGACTTCATTACACTTTGTACCTGTTTTGCATCATCATCACTCATAGAACCATCAAAATACAACATTAACTCAATATTTGTATCCTTATCACTTATAAACTTATGATAACCTTTGATAAATTCTTTACGTTTATTACATTTTACACTCTGTACATCGTATTTTATTGTGCCAGGAATCATATTACTTATATCTTCCAACAATGTCTCATAATGATATCCTTTTGATGCATCCGTCTCTAATGTCTTATTCTTAATATCATATTCAACACCAAATTCGTACTTCTCATCTTTCACATATACAGTAGCATAAAAAACACCTTCATCAGTCGTACCATAATCAGAACAATACAACTTTTCATTATCAAAGTAACAGCTATACTTCTTATTTATTATTGTTTCTACATATTCGGCCACTTCTTCATCATTCTTAAATTTACCTGAATATTTATCTTTTTTACAACCTGGTATAAGTATTACAGAAACAAGCACTAAGACATTTAATATACGTTTAACCATACCTGTATCCTCCATATTCATATTATAACAGTAGAATATGATGGAGTCGGTAAAATACAATTTTTATAAAATCTTCATCAATCTAACACCTTTCTATTTCTGTTACTATATAATATATCGATACAACGAAAGGAATATAATGCTTATAGACTATCTAGACTTTAGTGAACAAAACGAAGACACAAATCATGAATACTTACTTCTCTTTCAGGAAGATCTTGAAAATGCAGGATTAAAACAAAAAAACATCTACAATCATCTATCTAATGCAGATTTGTCCATTAATGACTTTTCAGGTAATAGAATGAATGTAACTATGGAGGAAGGCGTTACTACGTTAGGTGACTTCCTTGGAGATTATTTCATCCGCAAATGTATGTGGTCTTCTCCTTCAACAGTCAAAACAACTACTGCAAGTTTAAAGAAATTTTATAAGAGTATGGCAAAACATGGAAAGATAGAGAAGAAAGGTTATGATTATGTATGTCGTGATATCAAGGAATCTATGGCATACTGGCAGGAATGTTGTGCAGAATATAATAATCTAGATTTCCCATTCTAAACACAAATCCCTAGAAACATAAGTTTCTAGGGATATTTTTAATTATTCATCAAATAATGCATGACCGAGTCTTACCATTGTACTACCTTCTGCAACCGCAATAGGGAAGTCATGTGTCATACCCATTGATAGTTCAGTTAATTGATAGTTAGGATAAGATTCCTGTAGTTTAGTTAATAGGTCTTTAGTTGCTTTAAAGTATTGTCTTGTTTCTTCCACTTCAATGTTAGGAGCCATCATCATTAATCCTCTAGGATTTAAATGAGGTTTATCTTTTAAGTAGTCCATGACTTCATTCATTTCTTCTTCATTAAAGCCATGTTTAGATTCTTCTTTCGCAATATTAACCTGTAATAAGATATCCATAACGAGATCATGTTTAGCTGCCTGTTTCTCTATTTCATCAATTAATCTATAGTTTGCGACAGAATGAATCATCTGTACCTTATCAATAATATACTTTACTTTATTGGTCTGTAATGTACCAATAAAATGCCATACACCTTTTCCATGGTAATCTTCATACTTCTTTAAGAAGTCCTGTACTTTATTTTCACCATAAATCATAACACCACATTCTTCTAGCTTTTCTACTTCTTTTTCATCAATATATTTAGTTGCTGCAACAAGCTTCGCTGGTTTAACAGCTTCTAATAATCTTTTGGTTTCTGTTTCATTTACTCTCATCATTTATAACCACCTCGAAAATATTATAATTCATTTAAGGTAAAAGAAAAAGGCTGATTATCAGCCTGATTAAGGATTTGTGACAAAGAATAGCCCTGCTCATAAAGGAGTATGAATTCTTTTCTACAACAGTCAAATTGTTTAAAGAGACTTTCTTTTTCACGTTTATTTTCATATACCTTCCAATAGCCACAACATTGACACTTCTTATGATGTACAAACCCCCATACATCAGCAAGTGGATAACCCAAAAATAACCCTATTTCGTGTGGATATTGACTCATCTCTAGACGTTTCTCTAGATGAGATAGAATATCATGATCAGGATAATCATATTGTTTCAGAAAGGATTGAATGTCTTTGTTAGTCATTAAGTATTTGAGTGAGGAAGGCAGATATACATATACTGTATAACGACCATGAGAGAAAAAAAGATTTATTCGTAATCCTTGAAGGTTAAGAATCTGATCATAATATTCTACAAGTTCATGAACATCTGAATATCTATTATCAAGATGAAACATACTACCTAGCTTACGCTTGATCAAGGTAGGTGTGCAATGCGTAAGAAGAAGATGTTCAAATTGATGATATCCTAAGGTCATATTAAAGTAACTCTTTGATGGCTTCTACATCTTCATCAGTACCATCATTTTCTACTTTGTAAAGACATGGAGCATGATAGTCTTCACTGATTTTATCACCAGCTAAACAATATGCTTCACCATATCCTGTATCACCAGAAGCAATAACACCTTTAATAGATGGATTGTTTTCTAAGAAGTCTGATACTTCATAGGGAACATCTCCAAAGCCATCTGTATAAGTAAATAAGATATAGTCTTCAGAGACTTTTTCTGTACCATCTTCAATATGTAATGCGTCTGTAATACCTAGTTTTCCAATTAATGCTTCTACATTTCCAGTTCTTGATGCATAGACTACTTTCATTGTTGACCTCCTAGTTAGTTCTTACTAACTATCTATAGGTTAGCATACACTAACTCTATAGTCAAGTGTTTTATAAATTAAAAGACTGTTGAATATTCAACCTCAATTGTAAAATGAAACTGGAATTAAGGAATTGGGATAAAGGGGCATGCCCC
>OLXN01001042.1_pt1 | contig 18767 bp, 9 predicted proteins | sample 1674021 | NCBI WGS metagenome assembly OLXN01 (sample SAMEA103958137, study PRJEB25191) | human gut metagenome | biome: human-associated habitat [ENVO:00009003]; feature: intestine environment [ENVO:2100002]; material: feces | place: Germany | collected 2013/2015
ACCTCGTTCAAGCCGAACGAGGACGGCTCCTTTGCCTCCCCGTTCATTATGGTGTTCCAGTACGCCGGGCTGAATTGGGCGTCCGCGCTGGTGTTCTTCGTGGTGATCACCGCCGCATCTTCCGCGCTGAACTCGCTGCTGTACTCGGCTGGCCGCCACCTGTACCAGCTGTCCGAGGTGTCGCCGAACCCGATGCTGAACAAGCTCGGCAAGGTGTCCGACCGCAAGGTGCCGGCCCGCGCCATCCTGGTGTCCGCGGCGCTGATCCTGCTGTCGCCGATCGTCAACGCCATCCCCGGCATCTCGGGGGCGTTCGTGCTGTTCTCGTCCGCCAGCTCCGCGGTGTTCCTGTTCATCTACATCCTGACGCTGCTGGCGCATCGCAGGTATCGCCGTTCCGCCGATTTCATCGCGGACGGGTTCGTCATGCCCGCGTGGAAGGTGCTCAATACGGTGGCAATCGTGTTCTTCGTGTTCATCTACCTGACGCTGTTCCTGGCGGACGATACGCGCAATTCCGCGATTGCCGGCCTGGTGTGGCTTGTGGGCTTCGGTGGATTCTCTATGCTGCGCGAACGCTACCGTAGCCGCGATTTGAAGGCCGCACTGGAACACAAGGAGTGATTGGACGGGCTGATTGGCTGGCGGCTATTAGTTGGGTGGCTGTTGGCTGTTGGCGGCTGACTGGCTAGCGGCCGATAGCCAATGACTGGGCTGATCGTCAGCCAATCGGCTGCCTATAGGTCTCATTGATACATTCGGTCATCCGATTAGTGCATTTGCGCGGACAATTAGTGCATTCGATCATCGGATTAGTACATCAGTGTGCAATTATTAGTACAATTAGCCGCCTAATTAGTACATTAGGACATAAAAACAATGTCCTAATGTACTAATTAGATGCTAAAATACGATAAGTGCCATGTCCTAATGTATGAATTATCGCTATGAAGGGCGGAATGCGATGACGCAGGATGAACTTATGCAAGTGCTGCAGGCCGGTGAATCATCTATGGTCGAGTTCAAGCGCTGCAGCGAATTGCCTCATACGGATACTTTTGAGACTGTATGCTCATTCGCCAATCGTTCTGGTGGCAGCATTTATCTTGGCGTTGACGATGACGGTCAAGTGCTCGGCGTCGATTCTAAGCGCGTTAGTGAGATAGAGCGCAACGTTGTCAACGTAGTGTCTAATCGTAAGATGTTCGAACCGGCTCCAATGGTGGAAACGGAACATATCGAGTACGACGAACGGATTATTGTTCGTATTTGGGTAGCTCCGAGTTCTTCGGTTGTGCGGTTCAAGGGCGCAGTGTTTGGTCGCATTGCTGATGTGGATACACACATCGAAAGCGATATCCAGATTAGTCAAATGTATATTCGCAAGCAGAACTACTATTCCGAACGGCGAATTTTCCGTTACGTGACTCCGTTTGATTTGCGTCCTGAGCTGATTGCGCGAATGCGGCAGCTGGCGGTCGCTCAGCGAGCTGGGCACCCTTGGGGAACTATGTCTGACGAAGAACTGTTCCGCAGCGCCAAGCTATACGATCGTGATTACACGACCGGCGAAGAGGGCTTTAATCTTGCTGCAGTGCTGCTCTTGGGCAAGGATGAAGTCATTTCCTCGGTTTGCCCAGCGTATATTACTGATGCCGTGGTTCGGCGAGACAATATTGACCGATACGATGACCGACTTATGGTGCGGACCAACTTGTTCGATTCGTACGAGCAACTCCGTGAATTTACTGAGCGGAATCTGCCTGACCACTTTGTGTTAAAGGGCGATAAGCGAGTGAGCCCGCGTACGATGATCGCCCGTGAATTGGTGGCAAACAGCCTCATGCATCGGGAGTATTCCAGTCCGGTGGTGGCGCGTGTCACCATTGATAATGAATCCATCCGGACGGTTAATGCTTCGCGCTCATTCTTTGAAGGTCGAATGAAGCTGGGCGAGTTCACGCCAATGCCAAAGAATCCGATTATCGCTAATGTGTTTGTGCAGACCGGCATAGCCGAGCAGCTGGGTAGCGGACTGCGGAATCTGATAAGAGCGTCCCGGCAATATACTGAGCGAGAGCCTGAGTTCCGCGATGGTGACATATTCGAGGCGACGATTCCTATTGTTCCTGCGCTGAAGACCGTGGATGGTTCTGGTTTTGCTAGCGTGAGATCTGTAGTTGAGAAAGATGCCGAAGAGGGTGCGAGGCTCATTGGCGGGGAACGTGTGGATGGTAAGAAAGCAGATGCAACCGCATCGGGTGAAATTGATTCGCGGGCAGCGATGCTGTCGGCGATGAATCGACGCTTGACAGAGGTTGACTATGTGACTGTACCTGAACTCGCCAAGATAACAGAGCTCGATAACAGAACAGTCCGCAAATTCCTAAACGGTTTAGTTGCGCAAGGAAAGCTGATTGCTGAAGGCAACACGCGTGGTCGGCGTTATCGGAAGGGATAGCGGGCGCGATATCTCGATGCAGTGGGATTCACTTAAGGGCTACGGCAAATATGATTCGTAGCGATTGGGCCAGCGCAATTCGAATGGCTCATGACTTTGTGCGTCGTTTGTGGTCTCTGAAGTTGTTTGCTGGGTGACGGTTTTGTGATAAAATCGCTCATATCAAAATGTTTGCGTAAACATTTTGGCTGCGCCGAAAGAAGGAGTCGACGTAGGTCATGTATCAGGCAAAGAGGCCGGCTCAGTGAAGCAAAGGCCGATTTTTCCGGTATAAGGCGGACAGCAGGAACACTAAGGAGACCAATGAGGGTACTGAGCAAATCGCTTGCTGCAATGGTTGCGGCGGCAACACTAGTGGGAGGAGGGGCGTTTGCGGTTGCCGGCACTGCGTATGCGGCTGATAACGATGCCATTACCGTGACCCCGAACCCGTGGTATGCCAACAGTTTCGATGGCTGGGGCACCTCGCTGGCTTGGTTCGCCAACGCCACCGGCAGCCTCGGCGAGGAATCGGCCATCACCACCAATCTCGGCGATGACGCTTCCAAGGCTAAGGCTGTGGAATACGGCAAGCAGCTGCGCGAACAGTTCTACCAGTCCATCTTCGGTGATGAAGGACTGGACCTGAACATGGCCCGCTACAACGTGGGCGGCGGCAATGCCTCCGATGTTGCCTACGGCTACCCATTCATGCGCCAAGGCGCTGCCGTGCCTGGCACGTGGAAAGATGACGCCACCGGCTCCGGCACGTATGGCAATGGCGTAACCACCAAGCAGGCCGACAAAGACAAGCTGGCTGCGGCATTCGACCCGACTGACGACAACCAGTATGACTTCTCCAAGTCCGCCGCCCAAGACTGGTGGATTGAGCGCGGTGCCACCGGCGATAACCCCGACATCACCGATGTAGAGGCCTTCGCCAACTCCGCTCCGTGGTTCCTGACCAACAGCGGTTACGCCACTGGTGGATACAACTCTGGTAGCAATAATCTTGCAAACCCTGAGAAATTCGCTCAGTACATGACCAAGAACGTCGAGCACCTCGAAAGCCTTGGCGCAAACGTTGACACGGTCGAGCCGTTCAACGAGTCCGAGACCAGTTACTGGGGCACTCCGGGCGACATGGCTTCGAAGTACACCGATGAGAGCGATGACAACACCAAGCTCATTAACAACTACTGGGATAAGTACTACTCCGACAAAGATAAGTCCGTCACCCCATACTCCAACGCGCTGAAGAAGCCGCAGGAGGGTATGCATGTCAATAACGCCCAGCAGCAGCAGACGATTACCGCACTCGCTGAGGCGCTCAAGGACAATGATGACACCATCATCGCAGCCACTGATGCTACAAACTCCGCTGACTTTGTCAAGTCGTACAACCAGTACCCGCAGGCGATCAAGGACCTTATCGATCAGTACAATGTTCACGCCTACTCCGACGGCAGCCAGATGCAATCGCGCGATATCGCTCAGGCAGACGGCAAGAAGCTGTCGATGAGCGAGGTGGACGGCTCCTGGCAGTCCGGCTCCTACAACCCGTACGGTTTCGACAACGCGCTGGGCATGATGAGCAAGATCAGCTCCAACGTCACCCGCCTGCAGTCCAAGGACTTCACCTTCTGGCAGGTGGTCGAGGACCTCTACAACATGCAGATGGGCTCGAACGTGAACCCGGCCGGTGAAAACACCAACTGGGGCACCGTGCTGATTGACTTCGACTGCACCGTGGCCGGTAAGGACGGCAAGCTCTACTCCGAGCGTCGCGTGAACAACAACGGCGGTACCGCCGATGGACTTGAACCGTGCACGGTTATTGCCAACGCCAAGTACAACGGCGTCAAGGCCATCACCCACTTCATCCACGCGGGCGACAAGGTCATCGCCAACAACGATGAAGACAACAACATGACTGCCACCTCCGCCGATGGCAAGACGCAGACTGTCATCCACCGCAACTCCGGCACCTCTGACCAGACCTTCGTCATCGACCTGTCGAAGTACGGCGAGATTGCCGACAACGCTTACGGTGAGCTCTATCTGACCACCGAAACCTCTGCCGAAGACAAGAACGTGGGTGTCGATTCCGCCACTCCGGAAGTCTTCGCCAAGACCAGCAACGTCAAGCAAGCTGAAGGCTCTGTGGTGATTGACAAGGCTGCCAAGACCGCTACGGTCACTGTGCCCGCCCGTTCTATCGCCTCCATCCAGCTCACTGGCGTGACCGGCTACGCTAAGGATGCTGCCGTCGAGACCGGCGATACTTACCAGCTCGTTGGTAAGCAGTCCGGCAAGGCCGTGGCTGATACCACTTCTGGTGATTCCGCGCTGTCCCTGGCCAACGTCGCTTCCGATGCCGAGAACGCCAAGAAGCAGACTTGGACCTTTACCCAGATCGAGCAGCCCACCGACTCCGAGCGCCCTGATCTCAAGGCTTATGTGATTACTAACGCCGAAGGCAAGGTGCTGGTGTCCAAGGATGGCACGAACGCGCTTTCCAACGAAACGGTTGGGGCCGCTAAATCCGACCCGGCTGCCAAGTGGATTCTCAACACTTCCGATGGTTCGACCTACCAGCTGCTCAATGCCGCGACTAAGACGAACCTTGATGTGGATAACTCTGGTACCACAGTCGGCACGAAGGTTGGCTTGTGGCAGTCACCGAGCGGCACTTCGCCGTCCGCCAACCAGACATGGACTCTGCGCAATGTAACGCCGACCAGCCAGAAGACCGTGAACGTGCAGACCGCCGTTAACGAGAAGGCCGTGCTTCCGGTCGAAGTCACGCTCTACTACACCTGGGGCGAAGGCAAGGCCACGGTTGCCAACTGGGATACTTCCAAGGTCGATGTGGCCAAGGAAGGCGCCTACGAAGCCACCGCTACCGCCACCGATGTGTACGGCAACGAGTTCAACGTCACCGCTACGGTCTACGTTGGCGCGCTCACCGTTTCCGATCCGGTATCGGCTACAGTGCTGGCCGGCACCAGTGCGAGCGAGGCGAAGGCCGCGCTTGAGGCTGCGCCGGTGTACCTACACGTCAAGGCATCGCCTGCATTCGAGGGCGATGCGGCTAAGGTTACGTGGAACTTCGATGGGCTTGATACCAAGCTCGCCGATGCCAAGGCTGGCGACAACATTGCCGTGACCGGTACTTACCAGCTGGACGACGCGACCACGATTGCACTGAAGGGCGCGATCTATGTCACCGCCGCCACGCCTGAGAATGTGGCCGACACTGCTTCCAACCTGACCGTGACCAACCAGCAGACGGAATACAGCAAGGGCGATCAGTGGAAGAAGCTCACCGATGGTGACACGTCAGCTGAAGCCTGGGTGACGTGGAACTCTGCTGGTGACTATTCCGCCAGCCCGACCGCCACGATTGACTTCGGCTCTGAGTGTGAGCTTAGCAGCGTGACCATCACGTATGGTGACAAGGCTCCGGCTTCCGCCAAGGCCGAGTACGCCACTGATGGCGAGACGTGGATGCAACTCGGTAGCGATGTTAAGCCTGCCGCAGGCCAGACGGTGACGTTCAAGGCCGATAAGGGCACAGTGAATGCCACGAAGGTGCGCATTGTGAACACCGTGAACAACGACTACATGAACGCCACCGAAATTCAGGCATTCGTGACGCCGGTTCAGGGTGCTGCGAAGAACATCGCCGCGGCCTTTGGCACGAACTTCTCGGTGAACTTCCAGGAGGGTGCCTCCGCTTCCAAGGCCATCGATGGTGACACTACGTCAAAGGGTTGGTCCACTTGGGCTTCCACCGCCTCGACGGTGGACCCGGTCGCCACGTTCACCTTCGACGAAGCTCAGACCATCACCGAAGTGAAGACCTTCTTCTACTACGATGGTCGTGCGTCTTGGCCGAAGAGCCAGACGCTGGAATACCAGGATGAGGCTGGCGAATGGCATGGAGTCGGTACCAAGGATGGCTGGAAGATACAGGCCGGCGATGCCGGCTCTGGCTCCGACGGCATCACCGCCGCCGACACCCCGACCGTTGACTTCGTGCTCGGCACCCCGGTAAAGGCCAAGGCCATCCGCCTGACTAACACATTGCAGGACACCAAGGTGTACATCAACGTGGCTGAGATCCAGGTGTTCGCACAAGACAGCACGGTACTCACCCCGCAGCCAGCATCCGATGCCACGCTGGGCGACCTGCGTCTTGACGGCGAAACCGTTGAAGGCTTCGACCCGGCCAAGACCGACTACACGGTTGATCTGCCGGTCGACGCCGAGGCAAACCCGGTGCTGCAGGCCTTCGCCGCCGACAATGCCGCCACCGTCAAGGTGACTGGCGACGCGGTTGAGAATGGCAAGCTTGGCGGCAAGGCCACCATTACGGTGACCTCAGCCGACGAGTCTGAGACGAAGACCTACACGGTGACCTTCAAAGCCTTCACTTTGGCTTCGCTCAAGGTGACCGGACCCACGAAGATCGAGTACGCCATCGGCGACAAGCTCGATACCGCCGGTCTGAAGGTTACTGCCGTCTATCAGAGTGGCGACAAGACCAAGGAAGTGCCGGTCGCTCTTGACGACCCGCAGCTTGCGATTGGCTCGTTCGACTCCACCGCCGCAGGCAAGAAGGCGATTACGGTCTCCTACCGTGGTGTGACCGCGACCTTCAACGTCACGGTCAAGGCCAACGCAGTCGCCCCTGGCCCTGAAGAACAGAAGCCCGGCAGCACCAACAAGCCCGGTGCCACCGGCAACGGCAACAAGAACACGGTGGCCAACACCGGTTCCAGTGTTGCCGCCATCGCTGGCGCTGTCGCTCTGCTGGCCGCTGCCGCGGGTGCATTGTTCATGCTGCGCAAGCGTGCATAGCACCCTCGCGCAGTAATGGGGGAAGGAACAAGCCGGCAATATTGACTATTGCCGGCCGGTTCCTCCGCTCTTTGAGCATAATTGGTCCGACAAGTTGAATACTGAGTTTTCAGTATCGGTATATTGATTTGTCGGCCCTTTTCTGACTTCGCGGATAGCGACATAACTGTTTGTTCAAAAAACCGTTATCATCAATCAAGGAACCAAATCAATGAAGATAAACAATAAGGGCAAGGGCGCTCTTATCGCGGCAATTACCGCCGCGGCAACGCTATTGTCATGCGGGCTGGCCGCTGCAAGTGCCAGTGCGGCAGGTGTGGATTACCTGCCTGCCATCGGCCAAGTGCCGACATACACCAAGTTCCAGCCCACAGCCGATCCGGGCAAGAACGCTAGCGATTACTTCCAGCCATATTGGTATGCCAAGAACGCCAATGATAATGGCGGCACACACATCCAAGCGCACGGTGGCCAAGTGGTCAAGGTTGGCGACGCCTACTACTGGTATGGCGAAGACCGTTCTAACGGTTACGACAACAGCCCCGGTGTTCATGCTTATATGTCGACAGATCTATACAACTGGACCGATCTTGGTGTGGCGCTGCGTGCGGTGACCAGCAAATCTCAGTTGACGGATAAGAGCAATGCCGATTACGCCTACTTCGACAAGGCCTACAACCTGACCAAGTCCGACGGCAGTGTGGACGCTGCCAAGGCCGACGCAATCTTCCCGTACCTCAACACCAACCCCGATCAGGATGGTGATGGCGCGGTTGATTCCGTACAGGGCATTTTCGAGCGTCCGAAGATCATCTACAACAAGAAGAACAAGCAATACGTGCTGTGGTGGCATTCCGATGGAAGCACCACGCCGGGCGGTTCCAACTATGCACGTGCACTTGCGGGCGTGGCTGTTTCCGACAATCCGGCGGGCCCGTTCACTATGGTGGGTGCCTATCGTTTGCCTAACCAGAACAATTGGAAAGAAGCCGCAGGTAACCCCAGCTGGGGTGAGAACGGTGACAGCCGCGATATGACTGTGTTCGTGGATCCGAAGGACGACAGTGCCTATGTACTGTATTCTTCCGAAGCCAATGCCACGCTGTATATCGCCAAGCTTAACGATGATTACACCAATGTAGTCAAGACCACGAATGTGGACCAGTCCGAGGGACAAAAGCAGTACTCTGCTGACGGGCAGTACCCATACATTCTTGCAGACGGTACTACGGATGCCCCGGTGCGTGGCGAAGATTTCCAAATCGTCAAACAAAATGGTTCGCTGGAAGCTCCTGCCGTATTCCAATATGACGGGCGTTACAACATCATCGCATCTGGTGCAACCGGCTGGGACCCGAACAAGCAGACCTACTACACCGCCGACTCCATGCTGGGAAGCTGGACCCGTGGCGTGGAAAAGGACGATGCCAACGAGAACACGTGGTACAACAACATGCCGGAAGGCGCGGATGGTCTGTTGTCTGTGGGCGATACCCGCGGCACCACATTCGGTTCGCAGTCGGCTAGTGTGCTCGCAGTAGACCAGGAGAAAGGTCACTTCATCTACCTTGGTGACCGTTGGGATTCCGGTAAAGCCGATTCCACCTATGTTTGGCTGCCGCTGACCATCGGTGAGAACGGCACCATCGAAATGCATAATCCTGCTCAAGAAGGCGAGCCCGACGGCTGGGATCTGAACTATTGGGACAACCATGGTAGCGCCAAGGGCAAGCTGGTCAACTGGACTGTGGAAACCGGCGATGATCTCCCGAAGACCGTGAACACGGGCGGAACCGTTACTCTGCCGGACACCGTCAACGTCAAGGAAGGCGACGATACCATTGCTACCAAGGTGACATGGAATGTGGAAGGCGGTACGGCAGTCAGCAAGTCGACCAAGGCTGCCGGCAGCACCTACGCATTCAATGTGCCGGGAACCTACACCATTACGGGCACTCTTGCCGAGAGCAGCAACTTCAACCCGGGCCGCACATTCCGCAGAACCATCGACGTTTCCTGCTCCAACCCGATTTCCGGAAGTTGGAAGGAAGCCCATTGGAAGGGCGGCAGCGCGTGCCAGGTCGCCGCATCCGGCGGTACCTATGACTTCACCGTTACGGACAACGCCAATCGTGGTGTCTGGACGGATCGCAACGAGGGCAGCGCGGTGTACCAGCCTGATGCTCTGGACGTGAACGAAACGTTGGAAACCACGGTCAAGCCGCTCGACTTGGGCGGTAATGGCGATCCGCGTGCCGGCCTGGTGGTTCGTAACGGTCTTGCTGACGCTAACGGCGGCAAGGGATATGCCACGTTACTTGCCAGCCCAAGCGGCGTTTACATGCAGTACGATTCCAATGCCGATGGCTACATCGATAAGGAAACATCGCATGTTGGTGCCGGCTTCGGCGACCAAGTGCAACTCAAGCTGGAGCGCGCCGCAACCGATACCCTGAAAGGCTACTGGCGTGCTTCCGCGAACGATGAATGGCAGGATGTCGCTACGGTAACGCTGACCGGTGCGGACGCAACCGGGCTCGATGCCGGTGTCTTCGCCACGTCGAACAGCAATGCCGGCGCATTCACCGTGGCCTTCAACGGCACTGCGTTCGGTTCGCAGACTGCTGCTGTGGAGTCCATCGCGGCCAAGGGCCCTGAAGCCACTATCGCCAAGAGGCAGACGCTCGCGCATAAGGACGTGACGGTTACCGCCACGCTCACCAATGGCAAGACGCGTGTACTGGAGCCAGATGAATACACGCTGGAAGGCTTCGACACCACCAAATTGGGCGAGCAAACCGTGACGGTGCGTCTTGTCGCTGATTCTTCAGTAACCGCCACGTTCACCGTGACTGTGGAAAGCAACCTTGCCCGGTTGTTCTGCTCGTCCGCTGCGGCCTCGAAGTATGAGCCGGCCAGTAGCTGGGCCTCCGCTTCTACGGCCGACCTGACTTGCGACAACAACCTGAGCACCAACTGGTCGAACTGGGGCACCGGCGACACCTCGCCGTGGCTCAGCTACACCTTCGATAAGGCATATCAGCTGGGCAAGCTCAGCGTTGCGGTGGATAAGGCCAAGGGCGAGGCCGCTCCGAAGAGCTTCACTGTATCGTACCTAGCTGAAGACAACGCCACGTGGACTGATGCCACGCTGCCGGCAGTCACTGTGAATGGTGCTGCTGGAGCCGTGACGGAGGCCGATGTGAGCGCTCTGCCCGCCACCAAGGGCATTCGCCTCAACTTCACCTACGCCGATGGCAATGACTATGCCAAGATCGCTGAAGTACGCATCGCCGAAGGTGAAGCAACGCCAAAGCCGCAGCCGTCTAGTAACGCCAATCTTGCTGATCTGACTGTGGATGGCAAGACGGTTGACGGATTCTCCGCGGATATCACCGAATATGCCGGTGCGCTGGCCGGAGACGCTGCTTCCTACCCGACGGTGGAGGCGACTGCTGCTGACGCGAAGGCTACGGTGCAGGTGGAGCAGGCTTCGACCGAGAACAGCGGCGTGGCCACGGTGACTGTAACTGCTGAGGATGGCACGGCGGAAACCTACACAGTGACATTCGGCGAACTGCCTCAGTTGGCCGAGCTTGCTGTGGAAGTGACCAAGGATTCCTATCAGGTAGGCGATAAGTTCAACGCTGCCGATGTGAAGGTATCCGCCATTTACAAAGTCGGCGATACCGAAACGCTGCGCAAGCTGATTGATCCAACTGATGGTGATCTGAAGTTCACTGGCTTTGATTCTGCCACCGCAGGCACGAAGACCATCACCGTCTCTTATCGTGGCGTGAACGCGACGTTCGAAGTCACGGTCACGGCCACGGAGGTCACTCCCGGCCCTGGAGAGCAGAAGCCCGGCGATACCAACAATCCTGGCAACACTGCTAAGCCCGGTAACACTGCCACGAATAAGCCGGCTGCTAATGGCGCTGCGCCCCTTTCGAATACGGGTGTTGCCGTGGCTGCCATTGCGGTCGTGGTTGTGGTGCTGACAGCTGCGGCTGGTGCCTTGCTCGTCATCCGCAAACGCCGCGCATAACCATGGCAACTGTTGAGTGGCGTGGATTGCGTTGCTATTGAGCAATCTGCGATTCACGCCACTCAGCGAGCGCACCCGAGTGCGCCCGAGCTTGCGCAATGCAGGCGCAATACAGTGCAAACAGTACAAAGCAACAATAATGGCCGTTCTGAGCCAGCTGCTCCATGCGAGGGCAGCTGGCTCAGACCGGCCATTGTGTCTGCAAGTACATGCAATTAGAGCATGAACATGTGGAAGCCGTTGAGCGTTACTGGTTGTTTTGCTTTGTTGTTGCGCTCAGCAGTGCGACGGACGTCCGCCCGCAGTGTAGTGCAGCGCTCCGTGAACCAGTGCCGATGTGAAATGCATGTTGCACATGCCCGCTTCTTCTGCTTCGTGCGTGCAGCCGGCGATGCTGCATAGGTTCATACCCCGAATCATGGTCATACCCCCTCTTTGGGATGGCATCCGTGCCGCCATCTGCCTTCAGAGCATAGCGGACAATTGTTGCATTGCCTAGGCGGTACAACGCTTTCTGTGGCCTGTATCACATCCTTGCCGGCGTTCTGCGGCGTGGTTGGGCGTGTACATGTGCACTTGTGCGGTTTTGTTGTGTGTGATTTGGGTATACGGATAGAGTTTCTTCTCTGCAGTGGCAAGGGCCTCTCGGCCGGCGAGCCGGCTGATTTCTCCCATGCGTTGCTCAATGATTTCCGTTTTGCGAGTCTGAACGGCAAAATAGCTCTGGAGAAGTGCCATTTCTTCTTTCTTTGGATCACCGTTTTGAGCAATGAGATAGCAGGCGTATCGGGTGAGCTGAGTTCGCTGGTTTTGCGTGTGATTTCGTCGCGGTTCATGGGTGTGTCCTTATGTTTTTCATGACCATTTTCGTGACTCCACGAAAATGGTCAAAGCGAATAATTGCAATGGTTTTGAGGTATGGGCGCGCTCCGCCCAACTGGTCTGTCTTCGTCCGCCTTTTCGACCAGATACCTCATGGAGCACAATGCCAACGTCGCTACCGTTGGCCCAGCAAATATTCTTAGACGACGCCCCGAAGTGAATATCTATGCGGCTTTCAGAATATCAAAGAGCGTGGAGTGTGTGCATTATGCGTTCCAAAAATAGTTTCTAGTAGCGAATTGTTTACGGTGTGAGATATTCTTGGGATGTTTGCGGCGCTCTGCCGTGTAGCGAATGGAAATGGATGGTGCTCTTATGGGATTTGAGCAGGAAGCAGTTAGTGAACTGTATGCCAGCGTGTGGGGCAATCGTTCGACAATGCAGAGGGAATTCACTCGTGGAGCCCATGGTGAGCAGTTCGTGCTCCGGGAGCTGTCCATGAAGGGGACGCAAACGCCATCGCAATTGGCATCGGCGCTGCAGGCCAGTTCCGGCCGCATCTCCACTGTGCTGTCGTCTCTGGAGAAAAAAGGCTGGGTCACGCGTGACATTGATTCCAAGGATCGGCGCATTATTCGCGTGAATCTCACTGATTCCGGGCGCGAGCAGTCTCATCGGATGAGAGAGGAAATGCGTTCCGCGATTTGCTGGATTTTCTCGCAAATGGGGGAGCGGCGCACGCGCGAATTCGTTGACCTGGTGTCTGAGTTCACCACATATATGTCGATTTGCCATCCGGGACAGCCTCGGCCGACTGCTGAACAGGTGCGTGAGGCATTCGTGGAGCGGGGCAAGCGCGTGGCTGAACACATGGCAGCTAAGCGCGCGGAGAACTAATCGGCAAGGCTAATTGAGGACGCTCACAGCGAACATGCAGAAGTGCGCGTAATATCTCACAGTGTAAGTAATCAAACAATAGAAACTATTAAGACATCGTGAACCGATAATCGCCGATAACCCAGCCAACTTAAGAACCAATCGTCAATAACCAATAACCAACCCAACCAACACAAGGGGAAACCAATGCTTCGCATCATGAAATACCTCTCCAAAGCGGAGATCGGTCAGATGCTCATCGCTCTGGTGACCATCGTCGGGCAGGTCTACTTCGACCTGAAACTGCCCGACTATATGTCAGACATCACCACGCTGGTCGAAACGCCGGGCAGCCACATGAAGGACATTTGGATTGCCGGCGGCAAGATGCTGCTCATCTCGCTCGGATCCGCGGCGTGTGCCATCATCACCGGCTACATCGCTGCGCGCGTGGCGGCCTCGTTCACCCAGCGTCTGCGCTCGCTCGAATTCCGCAAGGTCGAGTCCTTCGGCCCGGCCGAAATGAGCAAGTTCTCCACCGCCAGCCTCATCACCCGCTCCACCAACGACGTCACGCAGGTGCAGATGTTCATCACCATGGGTCTGCAGCTCATCGTCAAATCGCCGATTATGGCAGTATGGGCCGTGTGCAAGATCGCCGGCGAAGGCTTCGAATGGACGCTCGCCACCGGAATCGCCGTAGTGATTCTGCTGGCGGCCATCGTCATCATGATGGCCATGGTCATGCCGAAATTCAAGGCCATGCAGGCCCTGACCGACAACATCAACCTCGTGGCCCGCGAGAACCTCACCGGCCTGCGTGTGGTGCGCGCCTACAACGCCGAGGACTACCAGGAAGCCAAATTCACCAAGGCCAACAAGGACCTCACCGACACCCAGCTGTTCACCAACCGCGTCATGGCGTTCATGATGCCGCTGATGAACACCATCATGAACGGTCTGATGCTTGCCGTCTACTGGATCGGTACCTACCTGATCGATGCCGCCGGGCTCAAGGACAAGCTCACCGTGTTCTCCAACATGGTCGTGTTCTCCAACTACTCCGTGCAGGTCATCATGAGCTTCCTGCTCATGAGCATGGTGTTCGTGCTCTGGCCGCGCGCCGACGTGTCCGCGCAGCGCATCATGGAGGTGCTCGACACTGAGCCAATCGTCGAGAACGGCACCAAAACCGCCGCCGACGTGGCCAAAACCGGCCAGAGGGGCACCGTGGAATTCCGCAACGTCAGCTTCACCTACCCGGATTCGCGCGAGGCGATGCTGGAAGGCATCAACTTCACCGCCGAGCAGGGCCAGACGGTGGCGTTCATCGGCTCCACCGGCTCCGGCAAGTCGTCTCTTATCAATCTCGTGCCGCGCTTCTATGACACCAGCCAAGGCCAGGTGTTGGTCGACGGCGTGGACGTGCGCGACTACGACCTGAAGGCCCTGCGCGACAAGATCGGCTACGTGCCGCAGCAGTCCGTGCTGTTCAAGGGCACCGTGGCCTCCAACGTGAGCTACGGCGATCAGCCGGGCGACCCGGCGGAGGTCGAGATGGCCGATACCTCCACCCCGGCCGGGCGCAAGCGCGAGGCCGCGTTGATCGCCGCTGGCGAGGCCGCGGAAGGTGCCGATATACCGGCCGAGCAGCTGAATCGCGTCAAGGCCGCCGCCGACGTGGCGCAGGCCAGCGAGTTCGTGGCGCGCATGGACGGCGGGTATTCCGCCGCGATCGCCCAAGGCGGATCGAACGTGTCCGGCGGCCAGAAGCAGCGCCTGTCGATTGCGCGCGCGGTGTACCGTCACCCGGAAATCCTGATTTTCGACGACTCGTTCTCCGCGCTCGACTTCAAGACCGACCGCGAAGTGCGCGACGCGCTCGCCCGCGAGGCCAAGGATTCCACCAAGCTCATCGTGGCCCAGCGCATCGGCACCATCATGAACGCCGACCGCATCGTCGTGCTCGACGACGGCAAGGTCGTGGGTCAGGGCACGCACAAGGAACTGCTCGACAACTGCGACGTATACCGCCAGATCGCCGAATCCCAGCTCAGCCAGTCGGAGCTTACGGCGTAGGGGGGGGCGGCAGCGGTAGCTCCCCATGTCAGGGGCTGAGCCGTAAAGGGAACAGCCCAGTGGGCTGTTCCCAGGCGAAGACGAGCTGATAAGCGAGCGAATAAAACAGCACAGCTGACTGAGGGGTAGTCGCGTACGGCTTCTCTCCCTCCGGCGCTTCGCGCCACCTCCTTCATCAGAGGGAGGTCAATACGGACTTTTAAGGAGTAAAACAAATGCCAAGAGGACCAATGGGCGGCAGGCGTGCCGTCGAAGAGCCCCATGATTTCGGCAAAGTCATGGGCAAACTCGTGAACTACTGCCGCAACTATCTTCCCGTCATCATCATCGCGCTCATCCTGGGCGCGGCCGGCACCGTCTGCCAGATCGTCGGCCCGGACAAGCTCAAGGACATGACCAACGAGATCACGAAGGGTCTGCCGGCCATGGTGCACGGCAAGCCCGTCATGAATTCGATCGATATGGACGCGGTGTCGCGCATCGCATGGCTGCTCGTCGCGCTGTACGTCGGGTACGCGCTGCTGAGCTACCTGCAGAGCTGGCTGATGGCCAACGTCACGCAACGCACGGCACAGCAGCTGCGTGAGGCGATCAGCCAGAAAATCAATCGCCTGCCGCTGAAATATTTCGACAAAGTCAGCTACGGCGACGTGCTGTCGCGCATAACCAACGATGTGGACGCCATCGGCCAGACGCTGGGCCAGTCGCTCGGCTCGCTGATTACCTCGGTGACGCTGTTCGTGGGCGCGCTGGTGATGATGTTCTACAACAACGTGATCATGACCCTGTGCGCCATCGGTGCCAGCCTCATCGGCCTGATCATCATGATGGCCATCATGAAGTCCTCCCAGAAGTACTTCGCCCGGCAGCAGATGGCGCTGGGTGACGTCAACGGCCACGTGGAGGAGATGTACGCCGGTCACCTCATCGTCAAGGCATACAACGGCGAGGCCGATTCGATTCGTCGCTTCGAGAAGTACAACTCGGACCTCTACGAGTCCGGCTGGAAGTCGCAGTTCCTCTCCGGCCTGATGATGCCGCTCATGAATTTCGTGGGCAACTTCGGCTACGTGGTGGTGTGCGTGGTGGGCGCGGCGCTCGCGCTCGACGGGCAGATCGAGTTCGGCGTGATCGTGGCGTTCATGATGTATGTCCGCCTGTTCACCCAGCCGTTGGCGCAGTTCGCCCAGGCCTTCCAGAACCTGCAGCGTTGCGCGGCGGCCGCCGAACGCGTGTTCGGCTTCCTTGAGGAGCCGGAGATGGAGGACGAATCCGGCAAGTCCGCTTTGCTTGGGACCAACGGCCACGAAGTGAAGGGCGACGTGGAATTCAGCCACGTACAGTTCGGCTACGAACCGGGCAAGCCGATCATCCACGACTTCTCCGCCTCCGTCAAGGCCGGGCAGAAGGTCGCCATCGTCGGCCCGACCGGTGCCGGCAAGACCACCATGGTCAACCTGCTCATGCGCTTCTATGAGATTTCCGGCGGCTCGATCGCGATTGACGGCGTGGACACCAAGTCCGTGCCGCGCTGGAACGTGCACGACCAGTTCTCCATGGTGCTGCAGGATACGTGGGTGTTCCGTGGCACTGTGCGCGAGAACATCGCCTACTCCAAGCCTGGCGTGACCAACAAGCAAATCGAGGATGCGTGCAAGGCCGTGGGCCTCGACCACTTCATCCGCTCGCTGCCGGACGGCTATGACACCGTGCTCGACGACAAGTCGTCGCTCTCCCAGGGCCAGAAGCAGCTGCTGACCATCGCCCGCGCGATGGTGCGGGACGCGCCGATTCTGATTCTCGACGAGGCCACCTCCTCGGTCGATACCCGCACCGAAGAGCTGATCCAGAAGGCCATGGACGCGCTGACCGTGGGGCGTACGAGCTTTGTGATCGCGCACCGCCTCTCCACGATTCGCGACGCCGACATGATTCTCGTCATGAACCACGGCGACGTGATCGAGCGCGGCACGCACGACGAGCTGCTGGCGGCGGACGGTTTTTACGCCGACCTCTACAACAGCCAGTTCGCACTCGCTGACTGACGGATTGTTTCCTGCGTTAGCGGATTAGCGGATTAGCTATACTCGGCTCCCCTCTCCGAGGGGAGCTGTCAGCGTAGCTGACTGAGGGGAGCAACCCATCGGTCCACCCGAGGGATGTGATACTGATGATTTCGTACATTAGTGTGTGAAAAAGCCGCCGGGAAAATTGGGGGATTGGGCGGCGGTGCGGTTGGCGTTGAGAATGGCGCATTCGAAGGGGAAGTGAGCGCGCAGCTGGGTGGCCGGGGTGGTGAACAGGGCGGTGGCGAGGCCGTCGGCCAGTGTGACAGGGACGTGTGCCGCAACGGTGTTCGACGAATCGTCGGTATCGCGGTTTGCCGTTGTCGAGGCATTGCTGCCATGCGTCGATGTCTTCGTGGTTATGGCGCTCGATGGCGGCGTGACGGCCACCCATGTGGCGGCTACATCGTCAACCGGTAGTCCGTCGATGGCGTTGAGCAGATGGTGAAGTTGGTGACCTGCGGCGTCAGACCAGTGGCGGCGGCTGGGGGAGCTCGCGCAGAATGCGCCGTGGCTGATTTCGACCGTACCTACGGCGTTGGCCGGATCGGCAGGATCTTCAAGGGCGATGGTGATTGGTTCGTCCGTGTGCACTAGCAAATCACCCCCGGCGTCGATGACGTATTGAATGGGTTGAGGGTGACCCGCGCCATCACCCAACATCCCCGCAAGCAAATCCACCAAATACCCCTTACCGCACGCGCCGAAATCGAGCGCGACCGGTCCGCGCGTCACCAGTGTTGTGCCATGCCGCTCAACGTCGGCTGACCAAATGGCTCGTCCGTGGATCGCGCCTGCATGTTCAGCGGCATCTGGCGCAGGCGTAAACGAATACGACTCGTCATAGCCAAGCCGAATCAAATCCTCGCCCACGCATGGGTCGATGGTCCCATTAGTCGACGCAAACAGCTGGTCGTACAGGCCAAATAAACCCAATGCCCAGTCAGGAAAATCGAACGTGCCGCCATGCGTGGCCGTGCGCATCCGGCCGACCGTCGAATCATCCTTGAACCGGGACAATGCGGCTTCATAGGTGCTGATGAACATATCGATGCAGTTACTGAGCCCGTCGTCCAGCGCGACATCGGTATGCAGCAGCAACCCGGTGCCCAGCGCTTCGGGGAAAGCGGCGACGTGCGGTAGTCGTTCGGCCAGACCAGTCATGGCTCTCATCGTAGAGCCTGCGGATGGCTGAGGGGAAGGCGGCTCGGGGTGTGGATTGTGGTGTGCGGTTTTGCCCTGCAGGGAATTGAGTGTAAAACCCCGGTGTATACTGGTTTTTGACACTGTGTCAATGTTGATTCGGAGGCTATGGGGAATGGGCAATACGACTACAGCAAGTGTAACGGGCGCGCAAGTTGCACCGGCGAAATCAGCCATCAAAGATCTCCCCATCGCCAAAGTGTGGGCGTTTGCGGTCGGCCAGTTCGGGTGGGCGCTGCTTTCCGGCATCATCTCCAACTGGCTCGTGTATTTCTACCAACCTGACCAGGAGACCATCTCCCAAGGTCAGACCGTATTCGTGCCGCAGGGCCTGGTCGTTCTCGGCATCGTGACCGTGGTGGGCGGC
>OLXN01001071.1_pt1 | contig 18352 bp, 19 predicted proteins | sample 1674021 | NCBI WGS metagenome assembly OLXN01 (sample SAMEA103958137, study PRJEB25191) | human gut metagenome | biome: human-associated habitat [ENVO:00009003]; feature: intestine environment [ENVO:2100002]; material: feces | place: Germany | collected 2013/2015
TGTTGTGGACGGCACTATCTATTACCGAGAAAACTCGGTTATGCAAGAGGTAGAAACCTCCGAAACAGGTAAGAACAGAATTAAGGGTATGATTGAAATAAGGGACTGTGTTAAAAATCTTCTTGAAATGCAGAGCAATGATTACCCCGACTATGATATTGAAAAAGAGCAGCACAGACTTAACGAAATATATGATAAATTCGTTAAAAAGTACGGATATATCAACAGTAGAGGTAACTCAACCGCCTTTTCCGATGACAGCTCATATTTCCTTATCTGTTCTCTTGAAGTATTCAAGAATGACGAATTTGAACGCAAGGCGGATATATTCACAAAACGAACTATTCAACCGCATATTGCTAAAACTCACGCAGATACCTCCATTGAGGCTTACGGTATCTCAATAGGCGAAAAAGCAAAAATTGATATGCCCTTTATGTGTCAGCTCACAGGCAAAAGCGAGGAGGAGATATTCGCTGATTTGAACGGCGTAATCTTCCTTAATCCCGATTATGACGAAAACAACAAGGGTGTACCAAAGTATTTACCTGCTGATGAATACCTGTCGGGTAATGTTCGCAGAAAGCTCTGTCAGGCAAGAGAGATAGCCGAAAATGACGATAGATTTGCGGTTAATGTTGATGCTCTCGAAAAGGTACAGCCTGTTGACTTAAAAGCAACCGAAATTGAAGTGCATCTCGGTGTTACTTGGCTGCCTATTGAAATCATTAACAAGTTTATGTATGAAACCTTTAATACATCATATTACGCAAGAGGAGCAATTAAAGTGCATTACAATGAGCTTGCTAATGTATGGAATATAGAACACAAGGCGGCTGATAACACAAATCTTACCGTCACTCAAAAATACGGCACAAGCAGAAAGAACGCTTTTCATATTCTTGAAGCAACGCTCAATCTTCGTAATGTTCGTGTCTTTGATTATGAGGAGGACGAGAACGGAAAAAGAGTTGCAATACTCAACAAAAAAGAAACTGCCATAGCACAATCTAAACAAGAGCTTATTAAGCAGGCTTTCAAAGATTGGATATGGAAAGACCCCGAACGGCGTGAATATCTCTGTAAGCTCTACAACGAAAAGTTTAACAGTATTCGTCCTCGTGAGTATGACGGAAGTCATATTGTTTTTGAGGGAATGAATCCTGAAATAACTTTAAGAAAGCATCAGCAGGACGCAGTTGCAAGAGGACTTTACGGACGCAATACGCTCCTCGCTCATTGCGTAGGTGCAGGTAAAACATACACTATGGCGGCAACAGCTATGGAAAGCAAAAGACTTGGTTTATGCTCCAAGTCTTTATTTGTTGTACCTAACCATCTTGTATCACAATGGGCAAGCGAATTTTTAACTCTTTATCCTTCTGCAAAGATACTTGCCACAACTAAAAAGGACTTTGAAACAAAGAATAGAAAGAAGTTTTGCGGCAGGATTGCAACGGGAGATTATGATGCAATCATAATCGGACATTCGCAGTTTGAAAAGATACCTGTGAGCGTAGGCAGACAGATGTTTACTCTGCAAAAACAAATTGATGAAATTATTGAAGGTATTTCCGAATTAAAGGCAAGCAACGGCGAACGGTTTTCCGTTAAGCAGTTGGAGGCTACGAAAACAAGGCTTGAGACTAAGCTTAAAAAGCTAAATGACCAAAGCGACAAGGACGATGTAGTAACCTTTGAAGAACTCGGTGTTGACCGCCTTTTCGTTGATGAGGCACACTACTACAAAAACCTTTTTGTGTATTCAAAAATGCGAAATGTAGGCGGTATATCACAGGTTGAGGCAAACAAGTCAAGTGATATGTTTATGAAGTGCCAATACCTTGACGAGCTTACAGACAGCAAGGGTATAACCTTTGCTACGGGTACACCGATAAGCAATTCAATGGTTGAGCTTTACACAATGCAACGATACTTGCAGTACGATTTATTGAGAGAGTACGGCTATGTTAATTTTGACAGTTGGGCAGCTCAATACGGCGAAACAGTAACTACTATTGAGCTTACGCCGGAGGGAACGGGATACCGTTCAAAAGTTCGCTTTGCAAGGTTTAACAACCTGCCTGAGCTTATGTCAATGTTCAAGGAGTGTGCGGATATACAGACCTCGGATATGCTCAAACTTCCCGTACCGAATGTTGAACATCACAACATTTCCGTTAAGCCATCAGAGTTCCAAGTCGAAATGGTTGAACAACTCGGAGAACGAGCCGAAAAGATAAGGGCAGGAGATGTTAAGCCGTATGTGGATAATATGCTAAATATCACTAATGACGGCAGAAAGCTCGCACTTGACCAAAGGCTTATTAACCCAACACTTCCCGACTTTGAGGGAAGTAAGGTAAATGAATGTGTGAGAAATGTTTATGACATTTGGGCAGAAAACTTCGATAAAAAGTCAACTCAGCTTGTCTTTTGCGACCTTTCTACACCGACAACAAAAGGCTCGGTTGAGGTAACAGATACAGAGGTAACGGATAACGAGGATATTCCCGAAACATTCAAAAACATCTATGTTGATATTCGCAATAAGCTGATTGCAAAAGGTGTACCTGCCGAAGAAATAGCTTTCATTCACGAGGCTAACAATGATAAGCAAAAGGCAGATTTATTTGCCAAAGTTCGTGCAGGTAAAGTTCGTGTTTTACTCGGCTCTACACAGAAAATGGGTGCAGGTACTAATGTGCAGGATAAGATAATTGCCTCACATGATATTGATTGCCCTTGGCGTCCTTCCGACCTTGAACAGAGAGCAGGAAGAACAGTTAGACAAGGTAATGAAAACGATACCGTTCATCTGTACCGATATGTAACCGAGAATACCTTTGACGCATATCTATATCAGCTTGTTGAAACAAAGCAGAAATTTGTCGGTCAGGTTATGACGAGTAAAACCCCTGTTCGTTCCATTGAAGATGTTGATGAGGCGGCTCTTTCCTATGCCGAAATTAAGATGCTTGCAACAGGCAATCCCCACATCAAAGAAAAAATGGATTTGGATATGCAGGTGCAAAATCTTAAAATGCTCCAAAGCAATTACTACTCCGAAAGATTTGATCTTGAGGATAAGGCTACGAGAGAATACCCACAGGATATTGCAAGATACAACTCGCAGATAAAGGCTCTTAAAGTTGATATTGAAACTGCAAGTAAAACCCTTAAAGCATCTGCCGATTACTTTAACGGTATGGATATTAACGGTGAGCATTACACCGAAAAGAAAGCCGCAGGCGAGGCAATTATACGAATTATGAAGTCTTTTAAGAACTCATCGGAAACATTGCCTGTGGGCAATTACAGAGGCTTTGCGATGGAAATGTATATTTCAAGAGGTTTTCGTTTAGATTATATTCTTGCCATTCGTGGAGCAATGACGCACACGATAAATCTCGGTACAGACGCACTCGGTAACATAATCCGTATAGACAACTGTATTGACCATTTAGCAGGTGATTTGGAAAAGACTGAAAAGAACCTTGCCGAAACAGAAAAACAGCTTGAAATAGCCAAAGAAAGCCTCAAGGAGCCGTTCTCTCGTGAGGAGGAACTGCAAGAAAAACAGGCTCGTCTTAACGAACTCAACGCCTTGCTTAATGTTGATAAAAGGGACAATGAATTCTGTGACGAGGAGCCTTATGAGAGCGAGATTAAGGTTAAAAACAAAGAAATATCACTTACAAGATAAAAATTACAAATTCGTGAAGAATATACTATTGACAATATGTTATCATATATGATAACATATTGCATAAGATAGAAATGAGGTGAGAGTTTTGGAATTAGATAAAGAAATAGTGAAATCAAGACAAAGCATAATTTCTCAGCTTACACAGGCAAGGCTTGAAAAAGGATTGTCACAGGAACAGCTTGCCGAGTTAATCGGAACAAAAAGGTCTAATATTTGCCGAATTGAAAGCGGCACACAAAATCTCTCCCTTGATATGTTAATAAAAATTTCAAAAGCACTCGGTAAAGATGTAAGTATGCTTTTGGAGGAAAGGAGTGTACCAATGAATGTATATAGTTTAAGGCTTTATGATGATGAGCTGATAACATTTTCTCTTGAAGAAATGGGCTTAGAAGGCTTGCAGGTGTCAATTTTAAATGTCAATAATGATATTAATGAGCTGTTTCCACTTGACCTTGAATTAACAGAAAGCGGTATTTTGAAATGGCTTGAACGCAGAGTTATTCCAAAAAATAGGCAGTTTGTTGATGAAATACTAAAAACACTTGGACTTAGTGTAAATAATACAAAAGGCATTATAGATGTCTGTAAGGGCTTGTCACTTAATGACAGCTATTGGGTAGTTCCTGCTGATTTTAACGGCAAGTATGAATATTATAATCTGTATGAAAACCGATTTTCAGAGGCTTTATCGTTGGTTGCATATACAGGTGCAGGTGCAAGTGAACAGGCGTTTTCTACATCTCCGGAGCTTACTACTAACGGTATGCTTCGTAAGGCTTGGAGATATATAGAAGATGACGGAATATATTTATATAAAGGCGGTACAGAAGGTGCCGCAAATGCAGGTAACGAGCCGTACAGTGAATACTACGCTTGCCAAATTGCAGACAAAATGGGACTTAACTGCGTTTCGTATGATTTGGAAAATTGGAAGGGTATTCTTGCTTCAAAATGCAAACTGTTTACTGATATAAACACATCATATATCCCTATCGGCAGAATAGTTAAATCAGGTGGCATCAAGGCTTGTATTGACTATTATGATAAGCTTGGAAATGAATTTTCAGACCAGATAAGAAGTATGCTTGTATTTGATGCAGTCATCTATAATGAGGACAGGCATTTTGGAAATTTCGGTATATTGCGAGATAATCACACAGGTAAAATTATCGCTCCTGCTCCGATATTTGACAACGGTATTTCTCTTTTTAACTATGCAATGGAAGATGATATTAAAGATTTATTAAAGTATGCAAAAACCCGTTCAAATCCTTACGGAGTTACATTTGAAAATATATGCAGTGAGGTTATGGGAGCAAAGCAAAAGGCTCAGCTTCGCAGGCTGATAGGTTTCAAATTCAAACGTCATTCTTCAATAAATTTGCCAGAGGAAAGATTGATTGCTATAGAAAATTATATCAATGATAGAGTAAGAGAATTACTTGCTATTCCGATAAGTTTAAATGTAAAGAAAAGAGATAAGTTTTCAAAATAAAATGGAAGATTATATTAATTTATCAAAAAAAGAAGCTAAAAAAATTGGAAAACAATTATATAATAATTGGCATATTACTTCAAAAGAAAAAATTGCTTTTTTAATTTACAGGATATCTTCAAAAAGAATAAATTCATACGCAAGAAAAGATATTGATAACAATTTTGTGGAAATCATTTCTAACGCATTAAAAAAATCTTTCATAAATCACGAAATTGTTGTGAAGCGTGAAACAAATAAACTCTTTTTGGAGTCAAATAGAAAAGACTTTAATAATGTTAAAATTAATGATGTTTTGATTGAAAAAGGGTTTACTAGCACTTTTTTGTATAAGCCTAAATGGGTCTGTAAGGGGAAAGTAAGATTGAAAATCAAAGTGCCAAAAGGAATAAATGGTGCATATATAAATCCATTGTTTCTTGGATTTCGTTTTGAAAATGAACTGCTTTTAGATAAAAACATGAGTTATATTGTTGAGGGGAAACGATACGATGGAAAATGTTTATATTTAGATCTACTTTGTTTAGGGACTTCATAATGCAAAATATATTTGTAGCCGATTGGTTTTCATTTGAAAATCAATCGGCTTTTTCTATTCAAGGAGGTGTTTTAAATGACAAAAAATGAAATGTTAAATCAAAAAGTTTGTGATAAAATGCAAGCTGAACTCGACGAATTTATTGCCGAACTTAAAACAAAATCGTCATCAGAGATTATTGAATGTGCCTATGAACTTATATACAAAGAGGACATTTTACAGAGCTTTGATTTTGATATTCAGGGTAATAACCCACTAACAAATGGACAGACAAAGGCGTTGCTTTCTCTTAAAAATCCTCTTGATTATCTCTATCAGGAATGGCTTGAATATGATGACTCTGTTCTCGATACCTTGCGATTAAGTAATGATTTTGCTATTGATAAGCAGATTGAATATCTTAAATTACGAGCCGAAAAAGAAAGAGAGTGCAGGTAGTTATGCCATATTACAGCAGAGAAATTATTGACAAAATAAGGGATATAGACTTGCTGACCTATCTTGAAAATTATGAGCCTGATGAGCTTGTAAAACTTAACGAGCGAATATACTCAACAAGAGAACACGACAGTTTGAAAATATCAAACGGTATGTGGTGTTGGTGGAGCAGAAGAATAGGTGGCAAGTCTGCTCTTGATTTTTTAATCAAGGTAAGAGGTATGAAATTTGTTGATGCAGTAAGTCTGTTGCTGAACAAAACTGCTATTCAACTGCCTATCTATTCAAAGCCTTTGGCTGTACCAAAAGCCAAGAAACTTATCTTGCCTGAAAAGGCAACAGATAATAGCCGTCTTGCTTTGTACTTGCAGAAGGACAGAGGAATTGATGAAAAAATAGTTGAATATTGCATCAAAAACAACCTGATATATGAGGGATTGTATAAGAGTGAAAAGACAGATAAAGTATTCCGAAATGCAATCTTTGTAGGCTATGATTCATCAGGGCAGGCTAAGTATGCTGCATACCGTAGCCTTAACAAAAGCAGGTACATGGGTGATTGTTCCGGCAGTACAAAGGAGTATTCTTTTCGGCTCGGTGCAAACAAAGACAGTAACGAGCTGCACCTGTTTGAATGTGCAATAGACGCCTTATCATTTGCAACTTTGCTTAAAATGAAAGGTCATAATTGGCAGGAATACAACCTTATTTCTCTTTCAGGAGTGTACCAACCGAAAGAGCAAATTGAGGAAAGCACAGTACCTATTGCACTTGCAAATTATTTCAAAGAAAACCCAAATATAAACACATTAAAACTGCATTTGGATAACGATTATACAGGCAGAATGGCAACAAAAGCCCTGCAAGTTATCCTACCTAAAAACATTAAAGTCATTGACAAACCCGTTAAATACGGCAAGGATGTCAATGACTTTTTGCTTATCAAAAAAGGCGTATTAAAGCCTTTCAAATACGATTGGAGTAATGAGAAAAATGTCAAAAAAGAAAGTTTATGCCCTACTCGTTGAGCCTAATAACAAGCCGAAAATAACAGAGCTTGAGGAGGACGATAAGGCGATTAAAGAGATTGCAATTACCAATGAAAACCGCAAGCCAAAAGATGATATGGAATGGTAAAATTGCCGAGCAAAAATCCTTTTCGGGTGGTTAAAATGCCCAAGCTCAATATCGTTGCATTGTCTTAACCAGCAGACTGTTTGTAATTACATTCGTAATTTCAAACAGTAAATGCCGGTTAGGGATAAATCCCTAAAACCCTTTTACAAAAATCAAATCACAGGAGGAAAAATTACAATGAAAGTTTTGATATTCTTTATCGCATTTATTCTTGGAGGAATGGCAGGCATAGTTACTATGTGCCTTGTTCAAATCAACAGAGGAAGCGAGGCACAGCTTGAAAAAATTTCTAAACAGGAAAACAAAAAGAGGGAGAAAGAAAAATGCAGAGAAACATCATAAGGCAATTTCGTTTTAACAAAGAGGAAAACGAAGTATTAAAGGAAAAGGCAAAGAAATGTTGCATCACCGACTCGGCTCTTGTTCGTATGCTTGTTCTTGGCTTTATTCCAAAGCCAAAGCCTGAAAAAGAATTCTATAATGCTTTGCGTTATCTTTCTTCAATGAGTAACAGTCTGCACCAAATCTCTGCAAAGGCAAATGCACTCAATTTTATTGATGTTCCTAAACTTGATAAGACGATTGAAAGTGTTGAAAAGCTCAAAGAAGATTTGTATGAGTGCTACATCAAACCCGACAGAGATGATGACAAGTGGCAGTAACGAAATTATGGAAGGTAACGAACAGACTTGACCGTGTTCTTGACTATGCCGAAGATGAAGAAAAAACACGCAAGCCTAAATATTCTAATACTGAATGGCAGGCACTTAAAGATGTTTTGGAATATGCCAAAGACGAAGAAAAAACGGAACAGGAATTATTCGTAACAGGTATTAACTGCAATGCAAATAAAGCTCGTGAGCAGTTCGTTATGGTCAAAGAGCAATATAACAAAACGGGCGGAATACAAGCCTATCACGGATATATCAGCTTTAAGAATACTGACGAACTATCTCCCGACCTTGCTCACCAAATCGGTATTGAATTTGCAAACAAGGTTTGGGGCGAAAGATTTCAAATTGTTGTTACTACACATTTGAATACAAAATGTTTGCATTGCCATTATGTCATCAACTCTGTTTCACTTGTTGACGGTAAAAGGTTAGCCAATAAGGAAAAGGCTTGGTTTTATTTTCATCATATAGCAGATGAAATATGCAGAAAGTACGGACTGTTTGTTATTGAAAATCCCGACAGAAACAACGAGCCTGATTTTATCACTTTGCAGGATAAACAAAGTGTAAAAGAACAATCGGGTATTCCCACAAGAAGAAATCTTGTTCGCTTTGCCGTTGACGAAGCTGTTGAGCATAGCAGAACAATGGAAGAATTCAAAAGGTATCTTTCAAAAATGGGATATAAATACAGAATTAGTCCTACTCTCAAATATTGGTCTGTTACTGCTGACGGTTGGAAACAACCCGTTAGGTTATATAGGCTCGGAGAAGACTATACAAACATAAGGATACAGGAACGAGTTGCAGAAAACGCCTTGTATATGAGCTTGAACGCAAAGCCGTTTCAAAAGGCACATTATGTTCCTTACAATGAATTTAATCCGCTTAAAGCAAAAGGCAGTCTATATAACCTATATCTCTATTACTGTTATCGGCTTGGAGCGTTTGATAAACCTAACGAAAAGCAGAAAACAAGAGAGTATAACAGACTTCATTATCTTCTCCGTGAGGATTTGATGAAGGTAGATAAATATTCACAGGAGGCAGTGCTGCTCGGAAAGAATCACATTGATACTTCCGAACAGCTTTTCTCATATAAAGAGTCTGTGGAAAAGGAAATTGAAACCTTAATAGATGAAAGAAAACACCTGAGAAACAAAATGCGTCATAAGGACATGAGTGAGGTTGAGCTTTCACAAATTAAGAAAGAAATATCCGACATATCCGCAAGGCTCAAAAAACTACGCAACGAGCTTAATCTTTGCAACGATATTGCCGAGCGTTCCCACATTGTTGAGGAGAAAATTCAGCAGATTGAAAAAGATGAGAATAAGCAGGAGCGTAAATACAAATCAAAGGAGGAAAGACTTGATGAACAGTTCAGGTGATGCAGCCGAACAAGTTGTAAGGCTGTCCCTTGAAGGCTTTGAGGTTGTAGCCAAAGTATCCGGCGAGGCGGCAAAGAGTATTGCCGTACTTCTAATTTCTGCTCTCAAACAGGAACAGAAAACAAAGGGAAGGGCAAGACTTACAAATATGATTAAGTCAGGCAAGGAACTCAAAGTTTACACGGTGCAACAAAAAGACCTCAAAGAGTTCACAAAACATGCAAAGAAATACGGTGTCCTTTATACCGTGTTGCGTGACAAAAACAACAAGGACAAAAATGCTTTTGTTGATATTATTGCAAGAGCAGATGATGCTTCAAAAATTCAAAGAATTATTGACCGCTTTGACCTTGCTACTGTTGATAAGGGTACTATTGTTTCTCAATCGGAAAAGGCTATTGAAGAACGCAAAAAGAAAGCAGAAGAAAAAACCGACAAATCGGAAAACAATGAGCTTTTTGACGAGATATTTGCCGAGGACAATTCGGAAAAATCTGCTGATAAAAGCGAACATAAGCCTATCCAAAAAGAAAACCCTTTTATACCTCAGACGGAAAAAAGCCCTCCGTCCGAGAACGGCTCTATCGGGGAAAGTACATTATCTAACGAGGGTACTGTTGTAAAAGATAAGAAACCGTCCGTAAGAGAGAAACTCAATGAGTACAGACGTCAGATTAAGCAACAGAAAGAGCAGGATAAACAAACCCCTGTTGTTGATGAAAAGCCAAAGGCAGACAAAAAGCCTGCCGTAACAGAGCATCAGCAACCTAAACCAATTAAAAACAAAAAACCAAAGGAGAGATGATTTATGTCATACACACCAAAACAGAGAACATTCAAAAAGCGTGAGAGCAAGGAGGAATTTGCGGCACGCAAAAAAGCCGAAAAAGAACAGGCTTACGAAATCATTGACAATTCCATTACGGATATAATGCAAGATGATGAACACTTTAAGGAGTATCTTCATTTTCAGTCCCGTATGGAAAGGTACACCGTATCAAACACATTACTGATTATGGCACAATGCCCTGACGCAACTCAGCTCAAGTCCGCAAATTCGTGGGGAGAGCTTGACGCATCTATTAACAAAGGCGAAAAAGGAATTAAAATCCTTGAGCCTCACGATTACATTTATGAAAACGGCGAGCAAAGAACATCATACAGTGTCAAATATGTATTTGATGTTTCACAGACCAATGCTCAGCCACAGCCTGCAAAGTCTTTTGACCACTCACCAAAGGCACTTGTTAAGGCTATGCTTAATGCAACGGCTCTTAACAAGTCGGCAGTTGATGAACTTCCTATCAATAACTCAACTGCATACTTTGATGATAAGAGCAAAACTCTTATGATTAAAAGACGTTCCGAGACACTTGCAATGTTCAAGGATATTGCAAGAGAGCTTTCACTTGCAGAAATTGCCAACAACAGTGATAAATACAATCGTACCGAGTGTATTCCGTCTGCCGTATGTGCGTCATATATGCTTTGTGAAAAGTACGGCATTGATAACTCCGACATAAATGTTGCAAGTGCCAAAACAATGTGGAACGGCAAGGAAAACAAAGATGTTCGCACAATGCTTACAATGGCGAATGACAGCGTTTATTCCGTAAGCAAAGACATTTATGTTGAAATGAACAAGGCAAAGGACAAGGAGCCGAAAACACAGGAACAGACAAGATAGGAGGTAACTATCCGTGAAAGAAGAACGATACTATCTTGTACTTAATGATGACGAACAGAGCCTTTTAATAAGGTCTTTGAATGACGAAAGAACTGCTCAATTAAAAAACGGAAAAGCCGTTGATTCCATTGATGAGCTAATCGTAAAAGTTGGCAAAGCACCTTTGAAAAAGATTAAAGTTCTTGAAAGGTCGGATTGTTGTGCGAAATAAGAATAATAAACAGTCTATTATTCTTTCCGTTCTCGGTATTGTTCCTGTAATATGGCTTGGCTTGTGTATTGCTCCGTCAGTACACGGCGGACTTGCAGAGATTATCCCTGCATTAGCAAACGTAATTAACAATCCATTTGATATTAGCTTATGTGAGGACAGCTTAAAAACTGTCCTCAGTTTGCTTTTAATATATGCCCTTGTAATTTGCGTTATCCTCTCAAGCCTACGCAATTACCGTAAAGGCGAAGAACACGGCTCTGCTAAGTGGGGAGATGCAAATAAGGTAAACAAGAAATACCGCCAAAAGCCTGAAAACAATAACAAGATTATGACACAAAATGTTGCCATTGGACTTAACAATAAAAAACACAGGCGAAATCTCAATACTCTTGTTTGCGGTGGCTCAGGTGCAGGTAAAACCTTTTTCTATGCAAAGCCTAACCTTATGCAATGTAACTGCTCCTTTGTTGTTACAGACCCGAAGGGCGAAATTCTCCGTGATTGCGGACAAATGTTAATTGATGAAGGATATAAAGTTCTCGTACTTGACCTTATCAATATGGAGCAAAGCGATTGCTATAACCCGTTTGTATATCTCAAAACAGATAATGATGTGCAAAGGCTTGTTACCAATCTCTTTAAGGCAACAACACCGAAGAACTCAACGAATAGTGATCCTTTTTGGGATAACTTGGCACAGACGCTATTACTTGCCCTTGTATTTTTTCTGCATTATGAGGCTCCCGAAGAAGAACAGAATTTCGCAATGGTAATGGAAATGATACGGGCAGGAGCTATTGATGATGAAGAAGAACAATCATTTAGTCCGCTTGATTTACTATTTAATGAGTTAGAAAGCAGAAACCCTGAACATATAGCCGTGAAATACTACCGCAGCTATCATTCAGGCTCCAACAAAACTCTTAAATCTATTCAAATTACCCTTATATCAAGACTTGATAAATTCAATCTTGACAGTCTTGCATCATTGACTATATGTGATGAGCTTGATTTGGAAAAGCTCGGAGAAGAAAAGACGGCTCTGTTTGCAGTTATCCCCGATAACGATACAAGCTTTAATTTTCTTGTATCAATGCTTTATTCACAGCTCTTTCAATTTTTGTTCTACACGGCAGATAAAATCTACAAGGGTGCATTGCCTGTACCTGTTCATTTCCTTATGGACGAATTTGCCAATGTCAGTTTGCCCGATGACTTTGACAAAATCCTGTCTGTAATGCGTTCTCGTGGTGTTTCTGTATCAATCATTATACAGAATATGGCTCAGCTCAAAGCCTTGTTTGAAAAGCAATGGGAAAGCATAGTCGGTAACTGTGATGAATTTCTTTATCTCGGCGGTAATGAGCAAAGCACACACAAATATGTTTCCGAACTGCTCGGTAAAGAAACCATTGACACAAATACCTACGGTAAAAGCTCAGGCAGGAACGGTAATTATTCAACTAATTACCAAATTAGCGGCAGAGAGCTTATGACACCTGATGAGGTGCGTATGCTCGATAACAAATATGCAATACTCTTTATTCGTGGCGAAAGACCAATATTTGATTTGAAATACGATATATTCAAACACCCTAAATTTTCTCTTACAGAGGACGGAGGAGCAAAGCCATATATCCATAATCCTATTGATGAAGATACAATGACTATTTCGTTCCCGAATATGTCGCTTAAAAATATTGACAGTATTGAGGTTGAAGATTACGGATTTGAGCTTGTTGCAGATATTGACCTTGAAAAAGAATTTGTAATGGAGGAAAATTCAAATGAAAAAACTAAATAGCGAAAAGAAATCTCCTTTAACAAAGGCAGATAAAAAATCAAGCAGAGTGCTTGCTGTAATTTCAGCATTCGTACTCTGCTTTTCTTGTTGTACTGTGGCTTATGCCGCCGATGATCCACTTGCAGTAATTAATAATCTTTCAACCTTTATCTTCGGACTTATCCGTGCCGTTGGTCTTATTATCCTCGGCTTTGGTATTGTTCAAGTTGGTTTGTCACTTAAATCTCACGATCCATCACAGCGAGCCAACGGCTTTCTTACCCTTGCCGGTGGAGTAGTTATTACCTTTGCAAAGGAAATACTTGATTTGATTATTGGGTGAGTTGGTTTGCGTTAAGCTATACCTAATATAGCTATTATTGTTTGAATTAAAGAAGAACTAATACTAATTAATGGTTCATATTTTTTAATAAATTCCCACAATTTATTTAGTGTATTTGGAGTTACTTCTTTACCTTGTTTTATATCATTTAAAATATTAATTATTTCTTGGCTATTAGGCTCTGAATAATAGTTATTATTTATTTCGTTTAGCAATTGTTGTATTTCCGTTGAATTTACAAGGCTTAAATTGAATGTGCCATAATTGCTCACATTAATGTTAATTATGCTATATGATTCATCTATATATGGTCTTGCGTAAATTTTTAAAATCCCCTGATTTATATCACCAAATCGCTCTATTATATGTAAAGAATTATCATAATCATATTTTATAATAGTGCCTGGTCTATATAATTTTTTTAATAAACTAATTTTATTGTATTGCCATGTATTTACCCTTATATAAAAATAATATGAACCATTATCATTATCAGCACATTTTAGTTTTAAGTCGTTTTGAGTATATTTGTGTTTTTGATCATATAAAATGCTGAAAACAATAAATATAATTACAGAAACAACAAAAATAATAAATAAAGGTTCCATAATAGTAATATCTCCTGATCTCAAGGTTAGAATTAAATAATATTTTATATTATATGACAAATTTTGTTATAAAACAAGATTATAAAATCTATTAATAAGTCCCAAACGGCGAGTCGACACCGTTTGGGGCTTTTTATATATAAAAAATTTTAAGAAAGGAGTGTTTTAATGTCAGATAATTGGGTAGTACAAAACCTTGAAAATGCCATTGATACTTGGAATGAAAAGCTATCGGAAATTTGGAGATTGCTTACTCAATCACCGCAGGATTTCAAAGGCGGAGGAATTTGGGAGGTTATCGTCGATATTAACTCAGCTGTACAGGCAATCGGTTATGCGTTGCTTGTACTTTTTTTCGTTATAGGAATGGTAAAAACCTGTTCTTCATTTGTTGATGTAAAGAAACCTGAACACGCACTAAAACTATTTATCCGTTTTGCCATTGCTAAAGGCTTGGTAACTTACGGCATGGAGCTTATGCTAGCTCTGTTTGATATTGTACAGGGTGTTATTTCAACCATTATGAATAGTGCAGGCTTGGGAGCTAATTCAGATACAACCTTACCTGATGAAATGGTAACTGCTATTGAAGAATGTGGCTTTTTTGAAAGTATTCCGTTATGGGCAGTAACCCTGATAGGCAGTCTGTTCATAACGGTTTTATCATTTATTTTGATATTAACTGTATACGGAAGATTTTTCAAATTATATATGTTCACGGCACTTGCACCGATACCGTTGTCAACCTTTGCAGGCGAGCCTACGCAGAATGTAGGCAGGTCATTTTTGAAAGCATATTGCGGTGTTTTGCTTGAGGGTGCGGTCATTATACTTGCCTGTATAATTTTTTCTCTTTACGCATCTGCACCGCCGCAGGTTGATACAAGTGCATCCGCCGTAACAATGGTATGGAAGTATATCGGTGAGCTTGTATTCAATATGCTGATTCTTGTAGGCACAGTAAAGATGTCAGACCGCATCATTCACGAAATGATGGGAATTTAATTTTAAGGAGGATAACTTTGGATATTCAAATCAATAAAGAATTTCGTGATTACAGCGAAACAATATACTTTGGGCTGAATATGCGTCAGCTCATTTTTTCTGCCCTTGCAGTCGGTGTGGCAGTCGGATCATACTTTCTGCTCAAGCCGTATTTGAGCATGGAAACATTATCGTGGCTGTGCATTATCCTTGCCGCACCCTTTGCCGCACTCGGTTTTGTTACCTACAACGGAATGACTGCCGAACAGTTCGTATGGGCATTTATAAAATCAGAAATATTAACACCAAAACGGATTGTATTTAAGGCTGAAAGCGATTTGTGCAGGCAAAGCAAGGAAATTATCAAACAAAAAGGAAAGGAGATTTACAAGGCAAATGAAAACGCTTAAAACGATGATAAAAAGAGAAAAGGAAAAGTTTGTGATACCGAAATCCGTTCAGGATGTTATACCGATTAAAGCTGTCTATAAAGACGGCATTTTTCTTTTGAGCAACAATAATTACTCAAAAACATTCAAGTTTACGGATATTAACTATCACATTGCAAGTGATGAGGAAAAGAAGGAACTTATGCAGGGATATTGGTCGGTTATCAATTCCTTTGGTGCAGGTGTCACAATCAAGCTTACAATCAACAATCATAAACTTGACAGAGCAGAATTTGAAAAGTCAATCCTGATTCCTTTGAGATATGACGGACTTGACAATTACCGTCAGGAATATAATAGAATGCTGCTTGACAAGGCAAACTCGTCAAACTGCATTGTGCAGGATAAATATTTTACGGTTACTGTCAGCAAGAAAACGGTTGAGGATGCAAGAGCATTTTTCAATCGTATCGGCAATGACCTTACTGCAAGGCTTTCACGCATTGGCAGTAAATGTGATCCATTAACCGCCGATGATAAACTCCGTATATTTCACAATTTCTATCGTGTAGGAAATGAGCAGAACTATAATCTTGACTTTGAGCAGCTTATGAATAACGGCTGTGATATTCGTGATTACATCTGCCCTGATTCAATGGACTTTGAAAGTGATTATATGAAAATCAATGAGGAATATTGCAGAACAATATTCTTACGAAATTATGGCACTTTTGTTGATGATAATACAATATCAGATTTAACATCTATCAACAGAAACCTTATGCTTTCAATTGATTTTATTCCGATTCCCACAGGCGAGGCTACAAAAGAGGTTGACAAGGTACTGCTCGGCATACAGACCGATAAAGCAAATTATAATCGTAAGCAGGTACAGAACAATAACTTCGGTGCTACGAATTATGACCTTGAACAGCGTGAGGGTGAAATCCTTGAAATTAAGAATGATATGCGTAACCGTGACCAAAGGTTATATGAAACCTTAATTACAATGGTGATTACTGCCGATACAAAACAGGAACTTGATAATGTCACGGAAACTGTTTTTGCAAAGGTCTCAGACAGCAGTACAAATCAGTTTGCTACACTCCGTTATCAGCAGCTTGACGGTCTGAACACCGTTCTGCCATTCGGTACAAAAAAGATAAATTGTTTCAGAACGCTTACAACAGAATCACTTGCAGCCTTTATGCCGTTCAATGCACAGGAAATGCAGCATAAGCACGGAACATACTACGGACAGAATGCAATCAGTAATAATATGATTTTCATAAATCGTAATAAGCTGCTCAATGGTAACTGCATTGTTCTCGGTGTATCAGGCGGCGGTAAATCTTTCTTTGTTAAGGAGGATATTACCTCAATATTTCTCTCTGATGAAAATGCAGATATTTTAATCATAGATCCCGAACGAGAGTATCATCCGCTTGTTACAACTCTCGGCGGTGAGGTTATTGAAATTTCTGCTAATTCCGAAAATCATATCAATGCTATGGATATGAACGCAAACTATGAAGATGACAAAAATCCGATTGCAACAAAAGCAGAATTTATTATGTCCCTTTGTGAACAGCTTATCGGTGAAACTGTAGATGCGAAAGACAAGTCAATCATCGACCGCTGCTGCTGTAATGTTTATGACGAGTATATCAAGAGTGGGTATAAAATTGCACCGCCTACCTTGCAGGATTTCAGAGAGGAATTGTTAAGACAGAATGAAGTTGAGGCGAAAGAGCTTGCACTTGCTATTGAGCTTTTCACAAACGGCTCACTTGATACCTTTGCAAAGCCTACCAATGTTGATACAAACAACAGACTTATTTGTTATGATATTCTTGAACTCGGTTCACAGCTTTTGCCTGTGGGTATGCTTGTCGTACTCGATAATATTCTGAACAGAATCACATCAAACAGAAGAAAAGGCAAAACAACCTATATCTTCATTGATGAAATCTATATCCTTCTTGCACAGAAATATTCTGCCGAGTTCTTATACCGAGTATGGAAAAGAGTAAGAAAGTACGGTGCGTTTGCAACAGGCATTACACAGAATGTCGGTGATATGTTACAGAGCCATACTGCAAGTACAATGGTATCCAATTCGGAATTTGTTGTTATGCTCAATCAGAGCGGTCAGGATAAGGCTAAACTTGCAAAGCTGCTTGATATTTCCGATAATCAGACAGAATTTTATACCAATGTTGATGCAGGTCACGGACTTATGAAGATAGGCTCAAGCCTTGTGCCGTATATCAATAAGTTCCCTAAAAATACAGAACTGTATAAATTGATGAGTACAAAGCCTAATGAGGTAGTATAAAAAATTTATTGTATTAGGGTATTGACTTTGAAAAAAATATATGCTATTCTACAGAAGACATATGTGGCAATACAGACACAAGTTCCCGCATTTTAGAAAATTGTATCTAGAAAGGAGGGTGGATTAATTATTTTCAAAAAGAAGATATTATTGCATATATGTTATAAAAATTTAATAAAAGGAAATATAATTCTGCTTACAGGAGGCTCTATCAGTGGCTTGCAAAATTGCGTATAAATACTTCTTTAAAAATGGCTTTATTACAGCAATAGAATTTCTTGAGCTGAATAAAGAAAAATTCAAAAATATCAATGATGCTAGGAAATGTTTAGATATAGCAAAGTATCAAATTTTTGCTATAAAAGCTGGATTTTGTGATGATTTAGTTCATTATGACGGAGAAGAAACATATATTTTTTTAGAGGATTGGAAACTTAGATGGTATTATTACTATTGCAGTAATACTTGTAGCTTTTATAAAATTAAATAAAAAAATAACTTTTCAAATTGAGGGTAATGAAATATTTATTCTCAATTTGGAAAAAATATGAGTTGAAAAAATATATGAAAATAAAAAATATAAGAGGTATTATTATGAAAAATAATAATTTGATAAATATC
>OLXN01001101.1_pt1 | contig 17872 bp, 21 predicted proteins | sample 1674021 | NCBI WGS metagenome assembly OLXN01 (sample SAMEA103958137, study PRJEB25191) | human gut metagenome | biome: human-associated habitat [ENVO:00009003]; feature: intestine environment [ENVO:2100002]; material: feces | place: Germany | collected 2013/2015
CCATCTGGTTCTTCGTCACAAACAGGTAAACCTCTCCGCTGTCTGCCACGGTATATCCTGACACCCAGCTGCTGTTTCCGCTGCCGTCACTCTGCGCCTGCTCATAAAGCTGTGCATTTTCTCCGGTGATCAGATTATAGGAATACAGTCCGGATTTTGTGTAGTCCTCATTGCTGGAAGTGTAATACATCACATCTCCCTTAAACTGTATATTACTTGTCGTATCATTAAAACTGTCCGGCAGATCACTCAGATAATCTGCTTTGAAATATCTCTTCTTTCCGTCTGCGGATGTGCTGTTGCCGCCACCGCCACAGGCAGTAAGCCCTGCTGTCATTGCGGCTGTAAGTGTCAGTGCCACCGCCTTTCTCCATAAACTTCGGTTCATATGCATTCCTCCCATAAAATGCCGCTTTCTGCGGACGTTTTTTCTATAATTTCAGAATATAGAAGTCCTTATGGAAAAGCAAGATACAAAAGTTTATGAAATTCTTAATTTTGTCTGAATGGAAATTTATGGATCAGATTCCATGTTGGCAGTGCATTCCCCTGATTTTAGATAGTGGTGAATGTTTTGTTAGAGATTTAGAGCCTATCGAATATCTTGCTGCTTATGATCAAAATGACAGATTGAATTATGATTGGGAACTTTCACTTGTAGCAGGCATTCATCCAACAACCGTGAGTTTCATAGTGCAAATTGCAGATTCTGTGGTGCAATTCACAGCGTAAATTGGGCATGTATAAGCGTCCTCTCACAAGTCATTCATGTAGAGTAGGCGGATGAAAATTTCATCCGCCCCTCATCAAACCGTGCATGAGGTTCTCCCTCACACGGCTTTCCGACATTCTTCTTTCTACAGCATTACGTCATGCTCTAGCCATTTTCTTTAATCCTTTTTCGTAAATGCTATTTCTAACAAATCCCACTCTTGACATATGTTTACGCCTTTGGTGTTTCTTGTTATACCATCTTGTAAAGGTGCAGATAATATACCAGTCTAATTCCTGCATCCATGTCTCATTTGTTTTGGTGGAATAATAATTCTTCCAACCTATGATTTTCGGATTTAGATTCTTTATTAAATCCTCTTCCTTTGCAACTAACAGACTTCGACCGTTTACATTCTTTTTGATTTCTGCTTTCATCTTCTTCATGGCTTTCCTGCTCGGGTACTGATAAGTTTCTTTATACAATTGTCCTTTGCTTGTTTCCGTTGTCATTCTTCTGTGGTGCATTCCAAGAAAGTCAAATCCCTCTTTTCCGTCCCACATGCTGACAATCTTTGTTTTTACTGGGTGTAGCTTTAAATCCAGTTTTGCCATGATGTACTGCAATAAGTTCAGTGCGTGATTTGCATTTTTCTTATTCTTGCAAATGATGACTGTATCATCTGCGTACCTTACAAGAATACCGTGAGTAAGTCCATACTTTTCCCACAGTCTGTCCAGTGTATTTAAGTAGATGTTTGCCAATAACGGAGATATAACTGAACCTTGGCTTGTTCCCAGTTCGGAAATTGTCAGTACATTTCCGTATAATACTCCTGATACTAACCATTGTCTTATCAGCTTCAATATCCTACGGTCTGATATTCTCTGCTCTGCCAGTTTCATCAGTTTATCTTGGTTTACGTTATCAAAGAACTTCTCAATATCTGCGTCTACTACATAATAGCCCTTGTTGTTACACGCTTTCCTTACCACTTCCAGTGCTTGCCTGGCACTTCTTTTCGGTCGGAATCCATAGGAACAATCTCTAAAGTCAGCTTCGAATACTGGCTCTATTGCTATCTTGGTAGCCATCTGCACAATTCTGTCCTTGACTGTTGGTATTCCAAGAGGTCTTTCACTTCCGTCTGGTTTTGGTATCATAACTCGCTTTACTGGGGATGGTTTATACTTTCCATCCATCAGTTCCGATTTGATTTCTGACAGGTATTTTTCAATTCCCATCTCTTCAATATCTTCGATTCTGATACCATCTACACCACTGGAACCTTTGTTAGCTTTTACCCGTTTCCATGCTTCAAAAAGTACATCATCACGATATACCTTATCGTAAAGTGCATGAAATCTTCGGCTATCACATTTCTTGGCTGTCAGATATAGTTTGTTTTGAAGTTGTCGAACTTTTTCCTTGGAGTTGTTAGTCTGCATGACATTCTCTCACTCTTACCCTCTCTACAAACATGAATGAAGCAAGGAACCTTCCCATAGACTGCGTTTTCTTGCACAGTCATTATTGGTACTATGTTCCTCTCCGACTCCCTCCCATCAGAAATACGATTTCGCCAAGCTTGGTGCTAGAATATAAATAGTACAAGCCAAAATGAGAAATTCCAAATACACATAAGCATGGTACAATAGAAACATGCTGAAGGAGGATCTCATATGGCAAAGCAACATGACAAACAATTTAAACTTGATGCAATCCAGTACTATCAAGATCATAAAGATCTCGGAGTACGTGGATGTGCAGAAAATCTTGGCATCGGATACAGCACACTAACAAAGTGGCTGAAAGACTTCCGTGAATCCGGTGATATTCCTGTTCGGGGTTCTGGTAATTACGCATCCGATGAACAGAAGGAAATCGCCCGTCTCAGACGTGAATTACGTGATGCACAAGATGCACTTGATGTATTAAAAAAAGCAATCAACATTCTGGGAAAATGACGGAAGCCATTTATCTCGAAGTGTCTGAGAAGACGGAAGCTGCCCAAAAGGCTGGACGCCGGTTTTCCGTCTCCGGAATGTTGAAATTTTTAGGTGTCTCACGTTCAGGATATCGTGCATGGCTCCACCGCGTGCCTTCTGATACAGAAAAACGCCGTGAATCTGTAAAAGCAAAAATACAGGATATATATGATGATTCCAAGCAGAACTACGGTGCTCCGAAAATCACTGTAGAATTGCGGAAAACCGGTGAAGTCATTTCGGAAAGAACTGTTGGTACATACATGCGTCAAATGGGAATCCGTGCCCAGTGGAGCAAGCCATGGACAATTACCACAAAAGATTCTGATTTCAGCACTGAATTACAAAATATCCTCGATGAGCAGTTTAATCCTGACCGCCCGAATGCCGTCTGGTGTTCGGATATCACCTACATCTGGACAATAGACGGATTTGTCTATCTGACCAGTATTATGGATTTATTTTCCAGAAAAATCATAGCATGGACACTTTCAAAAACACTGGAAGTATCCTGCGTGATTGATACGATAAACAAAGCCAAAGCTCGCCGAAATATCGACCAGCCATTGATCATTCACTCTGATCGTGGCAGTCAGTACGTTGCGACGGAATATAAAAAAGTAACAGAAAATATGCAGCGTAGTTACTCAAAGAAAGCATTTCCGTGGGATAATGCCTGCATTGAATCCTTCCATTCGATTATCAAACGTGAATGGCTCAACCGCTTTAAAATTCACGATTACAAGCAGGCATACCGCTTGATTTTCGAATATCTGGAAGCTTTCTACAATACGAAACGAATTCATAGCCATTGTAACTATATGTCACCAAATGAATTCGAACGATTGTATAAAAGAACACACACTGAGGCTGAGCTTCTGGCGGGTTAAAATGGGAAAAGTTTCTCATTTTAACTTGTACTAAATCTTGACATATGACCAGCTTATACGCTTTCTTTTTACCTTTTGGTGATGGGTAGGGTCTCTCCAGTTCCGAACCACACTTTTCATACATACCGCTTCCTCTATACCGAAAGATTCTTCCGTGCTGCTTTCCAGTTTCTTCACACGTTCCATGGTTTTCGCCCATATACCCAAGGCTCAACTTCTCTTTGCTCTCCTATCAGAGACCTTTTTAACGATACGGCAGAATTCACTTAATGTTACGGTCTGCATGATTGCTCGCTCCTCTTGTCGAGGTTACTTTATCCACTCGCTTAGCACCCTGTATTACTACAACGCACCGAGTTTAGCTACACGGCTCACTGGCGATTACCGTGACCGGACTTTCACCGGCAAGTGTGGTCCAGCTTCGCTGGACACACAATATAAAAAAGCAACCGAAAATATGCAGCGCAGTTATTCGAAGAAAGCTTTTCCGTGGGATAATGCATGCATTGAATCCTTTCATTCTGTTATCAAACGTGAATGGCTCAACCGCTTTAAAATTCGCGACTATAAGCAGGCATACCAGTTGATTTTTGAATATCTGGAAGCTTTCTACAATACGAAACGAATTCATAGCCATTGCAACTATATGTCGCCAAACGAATTCGAACGAGTGTATGAAAGAACGCACACTGAGGCTGAGCTTCTGGCAGGTTAAAATGGGGAGAAATTTCTCATTTTAACTTGTACTAAATCTTGACATAGGACCATCCAAAGAATCTGATACAAAATCAGAGCTAAAGAAAAAGTAAATAAAAGAAACAACATCAGAAAGCTATAAAAAATAAGGGGAGTGTAAGTTACATTCTCCTTATTTTTTTACAAAGGAGTAAAGATTATGTGTGAACATTTTGACAAAGATTATGATGATGACTATGAAGAAGACGAAAATTTAGATGATGACTGTGAGATGGAAAAAAGAAAGTTATATGATGAAGAAGATGATGACATCATATTTTTCTTTTCACCAGAATACGGCTATGCAGAAGACGAGGAGGATTGTGATGAGGATAATAACTTATAGCACGAAAATAAACAGAGAGAATAACCTTACAGAACTTGTAAAAGAAAAAGCGTATAATTATAAAACAGAAAATAAGCACTTAGACTGTGCAGAAAAAATCGCAAGTATGATTTGTGATTTGTTTGAACTTCACACGGCCGCAGAGGAATATGTCTATCTTTTATCATTAGATACAAAATGCAGGATTCTTGGCATATTTGAAGTGGGGCATGGAACAGTTAATGCCTGTCTTTTACATACAAGGAAGATTATGATTAGAAATCTTCTTTGTGGAGCAGGAACATTTATTGTAGTTCATAACCACCCATCAGGAGAAGTATCTGTTTCAAAAGAAGACATAAGCACTACAAAGCGATTATTTGAAGCTGGAAGGCTTATAGGGATAGAACTTCTTGACCACATCATTATTGGAAGAAAAGAAAATGGTGACAGTTACGGATATGCCTATTACAGCATGAAGGAGCAGGGGCTTTTAACAACTGTATAAAAGTGATAAACAGGGAACTTACTGTTAAAGTAAAAAATAAGAGACTTGATTTCTCAAGCCTCTTATTGTATAATCATCTCAGAAAGGTTATCGGATGCGTTATCCGATTGCCCTCAGTAATTTAAATGTATTTAAGAAATAGCATCCAACTTTCTCAGGGCGGGATGCTATTTCTTTTTGTTATGATTATCTATGTAAGATAGTGCCGCAAAAATTACCAGCAACAAAGTTAAAACCTCCATTGTGTTCATGGGCATCACCCTCTTTCGTAAAACTAGAGGGCATCAAAAGAACGCATCCGCTTCTTTCTATGAAGTTATACAAAAAATATTCTAGCATAAATCTGTAGAGGTGTCTATTTGAAACTGACAAAATCCCTGTTACATTTTATTAGAAAAAGAAATACTTTGCATATATGAAGGAAAGAGAATATTTTTCTTTGGATTATATTTGTAATTAAGAGTAGGTGGTTAGCTTACTCGATTCACATATTTCGTGGAAAATTTCCACCATATACGAGCAATTTGGTAAATAGTCAAGAAGTATTTTGGTAAGCGCATAGTTTTAGGGCGTACCCTATAAATGAAATCTGACACCCCGCGCTAGGATGCCAGACATGCGAGTATTTCACTACATTTTATTTACAAGTTTCCTGAGCCAATTTACTCCACGGGGCAAATTGTTCCAATTCCTCGTCTGACATTTCAGCACCAGGACGATGCTCCAGAAGGAAGCTCAGATATTTAAGTGGATCAAGTTCATTGGCTTTTGCCGTTTCTATCATAGAATAGATTTTCATACTGGCATCTGCCCCGGCTGGTGTATCACAGAAAAGCCAGTTCTTACGGCCAACTACCAATGGCCGGATGCTGTTCTCACTGAGATTATTACTCAGGCTGCATGCACCATCTTTCAGATAGTTCATCATAAACGGACGGCAGCCATTGGAATAGTTGATTGCCTTGATCAGCCTGTCTCCGGATTCCGGATGCAGCTGGTCAAGCCATGACAAAAAAGCCTCTATGACAGGTTTTTGATCCTTCAGGCGGCGATGATAAATCTGTTTGAGCGATAATCCTTTTTCTCGATAAGATCGTTCATACTCAAACAGCTTATTACAGTATAGGAATCCCTGGACTGCCGGATGTGTATAATCCTTTTCGTGGCCTTTGGGTATTGCCCGCAGCCAATAGCGTCGTATGTGAGCCCAGCAACAACAACGCTGTGCCTCCGGCACTTTGTTGTATCCTTTATAACCATCAACCATTAGATAGTATCCGGGATCTGCACCTGCAAGAAAAGCAGCGGCATGACTGCCGGCTCTGGTCGGAGTGTAATTATAAAGGATGATAGGAATCCCACCATTGTCACCAGTTCGTACCAGCCAGACATAAGATTTACTCTGTGGTCTGCGGCCTTCTTCCTTTAATACCTGGATCGGAGTCTCATCTGCCATCAGATATCTGCGTTTCAACAGTTTCCGGTGCAGATATTCATACATTGGCAGAAAGTAATTCTCTGCGCAGTAGATGATCCAACTGGCCATGGTCGTACGGCTGATCTTTACCCCAAGGTGTTCAAAGTCCTTCTCCTGACGGTATAAGGGCATGGACATGACATATTTATAATACATCACATGTGCTGCAAGACCGGACGGTGCATAACTCCCCGGGATCAGTGCAGGAGTTCCTTCGTCCTTGATGAACCGGGGATCTTCCGTTTCCTTGCATTGTGGACACTCATAGGTAGTCGCATAATAATCAATACGCTCCAGCTTTGGCTCTGTATAACGCAGTTCTGTCCGGATGAGTTCGTGTCCGATAGGAACCATCATTGTTCCACAAACATCACACGTTTTCTGTTCTTCCGTAAGAGTATCTACATAAACATTCTCTGTCGGAAGATCAGCAAAGACCTCATCATAAGCAGCTTTCGATTTACGGGCCTTCTTGTGTGCTTTTACCTCAATGTATTCCACCTCAAGGGGCACCGGTTCCGGTTCATCCTCCGTCTGCAGGTGGAACAGATCCAACTGTCCCGGGAGCTGTTCATGCCGGATCTCACTGGTGGAGCCAAAAAGTCTGGTCTTCAGGTAGTCCAACTGTGCCTGAAGGTTAGCGATCAGTTGATCCTTTTCGCTGTCTTTGGCATCACGTTCCTGCAGCATTTTCTGCAGGGAACGGATAAGCTCGTTCTGAGTGCTGATTGTATTATTCAGTTGTGAAATCGTATCCTTAAGCTCTAAGAGCTGGATATCTCTTACTCCTGAAGGCATTGTTTTTTCGCTCCTTTTCTATGGTTCAATTATACCATAAAACAAGCGAAAAATCCTGAAAAATCAAGCATTTCCGGTACTTTTTATTGCCTTTGGCTGCTCGGTTTCAAGACCTGACATAAGCCAGTCAAACTGCCTCCATGTAATGGGTTTTACCTCATTACGGTTGCGCGGCCAACGGTATTTTCCTACGTTGGCATCAAGTCGCTTATATAAAAGTACAAATCCTTCACGTTCATGAAGAAGCACTTTTATTCGATCACTACGTCTGCCACAGAAGAGATAGATTGCATTTGGCCTGGAAGGGTTCATATTCAGCTGGTCTTTTACGACAGCGCATAATCCATCAATGGACTTGCGCATATCTGTATAACCACAGATCACATAAATCTCGTCTGCGACAGTGATGTCTCCTAACATGTCCCTGTCACAGCTTTTTTTCTCAGTCTTTTAACCCAGTTGTAAAAGGTGCCGGGATTGATGTTATGTTCTGTACACCATTGGTAGTCACTAAGACCGCTGCTACGGCATTCCATGATAAGTTGATATTGTTCGTCTGCTGTGCGTCTTTGCGTTTTCATACAAGAAACCTCCATAGTTATAGTAAAACGCTCGCATTTATAGTATCTAGCGCCGATACTGTAGTAAAATGCTGGCATCTATCATCTATAATTATGGCAAATTTTGTGATGATTTTAAATCCACCCTGAAACTAGGCGCTTACCAAGTATCTCTATGAACTTGACTTTTCTTCAGCATTAAAAACAGCCAGAAAGTTCTTCATGCGCAGGGATTCCGGCAGGCACATCGATATTATCCGGCTGATGATGAAATATGTCCACACAGTGAAAGACAGGTTCCGGCAGTTTCAACGGCCTCTCCGTGGAATCAGCGCAATTCATTTTGGATATCGGTAAGTTCTGCAACTGAATATCCTTCTTTTCGGCAGATGGACAGCATCTGTCTTTTTGACATACCTGTTTTTGGCTTTTTGAGTTCAAAATATCGGATATTTGACAACAACTGAGCTATCGAACAAAACTTCGAACAACTGGCTTAATGGCATTGCCTCTTGTATTGCCTCTTGTTGCACACTGATTTTCTGTTGCCATATAAAACTCTACTACATTGATATGTCTTCTGCCGAAGACATAATCTCCAAGTATGCCTTTACTAAATTTACATAAAAACTTTGATTTGAACGTTTCTTTTTTATTTGAAAACCATATGTATAATGTCTTGGCAAATTATATATTTTATGATCAAGCTGTATCATTGACTTATTTTCTTCAGGATCAATTACCCAAAATGTTGTTGTAACTATCTTTTCATGCAATAAAATTCTTAAATGTTGTTGTTTATCATATTGAAGATTTTTTCTTAAATTTTTTAACGTATTAATACATGTATTAATTTGAGCCACTACACTCTCTTTGTCCTCGCCAAAAAAACCTGCATAATAGTCTATCAATGGAGAGTTAGGAGAAATAACACAAAAATTAAATTTGACTCCTTTATTAATTTGCTCTACAATTTTTTCTATTAAATCTTGATGTTGCAAACCATTTGATAGCCAAAATCCAATATAATTAACTTCTTTTTTAGCTTTCGAAACATAACACCCTATAGTTCCTGCATCCTTTGTAAATGTACTTCTTTTACTGTAAAATGTTACTATTCCTGCTGATACTATCCTTTTTTTTGCTTTATGATACGCAAAAGGCTCAATAATTTTTAATTTATTCAGTATATATACAATAACTGCAAATAGACCCGAAGAGATAACTCCTAAAATTATTGTTTTTATATCTGTCATATCGATATCATCACTCCAACAATATATCCATTTTATCATTATGTAATTTATCTTCTAAAAAAAGATTTTTTGATAATCCATTTTTTTTAGGAACAAGATCGTTTTTCTCTAAAAATTCCCTTACCTCTTTGTAATACTCAATATACATCGCTTCTTCATTTCGCAATTTTTTCATTTCTGGTGTATATGGTACAAAAATCAACGGAATCAAATCATCTATCAGACTCATTTTTTTAAGCATTAATAAACCTTCTTTTAAAACAGTAATTCTATCCAACCCAACAACATATGTAATCCTAATATTTTTAAAATACTGCCTAGCTGTTTTTAGTGTTTGAACAACCTGATTCATATCATACCCTTTTTTCTCCCCCATAAGGCATTTTCTTCTTTCAAACATCTCTAATGTATAATCAAAAATCGTATTATCCATTGCTGCCAAATCTTTTATGTCGCACTCATCACATATTTGATTTGTCGATATTGAAAAAACTCCTGTATATTCTTCGCTCAATAATATATTATAGGCTTCACAACATAATGCTAATAATTCACTTGGCTCATTCATGTTACCAGTCATTATTAATGTTTTTCTAATTTTCTTAATTATCCCCTTTCCTTCTTGTTCAAAAATTTCATCAAAAATCTCATTTATTGCTTTTATTTTACGTTTTTCTGCATATCTACCATGTGTATAAACTCTGTGGCAAAACGCACATCCTTTAAATTCGCCATTTTCACCAGTACTATAACGCAAATTTGAGCAAGTATTAATCGGGTTTAATCTTAATTCATATGGCTTGTCCTCTATACTATTCCATGTTTTTATATACCACGATTGTTCACTCCCCCATTCTACTGTTTGAATTCTTTTAATATTTATATTATTTAACAATTTTGAGTAATAGTATAGTTTCCCATCATCATAATAAAATGGTGTTTTTTCCTTTTCTTCCATGTATGTACTATATCTAAAGCCATTGAAGTAAAAATCAAATCTTTTGTATCTTTTTAATTTTGTATTCTTTAAATCTACGTAAAAATTATTTTCCCCTGCTACAGACATTCCCCTAATATAAATTTCAAGTAACAAATCTTTCTCATCAATTAGCACAAATTCACCCCTATCTAGGATAAGCCAAAAAGTTTATCTTATTGTACTCCTGCCAATCATAATAACAGCTTATAGGCATTCTTATTATTTCCTCTATTTTTTTATTATATTTTTCAACATATCCTCTATCATCTATATCCAAGACATTAACACTGATTAGTTTTTCTCCTTTATGAATCTTAGCACATACCCTATTGTGACCATCAACTATAAAGTAAAATCCATCATGCTTAACAACATCAATTAATGTATCATCATCAATACACTTTAATTCCATTACATATTCTGGATTTATATCCCGAATATTTTGCGTTGGAAATAATCTTTGTGGCGACAAAAGTGTTCTCCTTTCATCGCTTCCACTCTTTGCACTTTTAATAATAAATTGAGCTAATTCATTTGGCGTAAGTAGCGTAGAATCTATTACCAAATCATAGTTTTCAAAATTAGTAGTATCAGCTGAATACATCTCAGAAAATCTAGAATCTTCTAATTCCTTTCTCTTTTTTAAACTTCTAGCTGCTTCTTCAAGTGAAACATATTGTTCTTCTTTTCCTCTATCTGCCATCATTACTCTTTTTGCGGCAACATAAATATCAACTGTAACATACACCTTAAATGATTTTTCCACAAAATGCCATGCCATTCGTGAGTCAAAAACTATATCCTTTCCAATATTATTTTGAGATAATTCAATTGTTTTTTCATCTATTATTTTATCGTAAATATTATTAATATCTTTCGACATTAACTGATTCAATTCCAAGGTAGTAATACCCTTTTCTCTTGCTATCTCTCTTTGAATCGTTCCAGTTGAATATATCATAAATCCGTATTCCTGACTCAATATTTTTGCAATCGTACTTTTCCCACTTCCCAATTCTCCAGTAATTGTTATGTACATAATGCTCATCCTCCCTTTAGGCTATTTTCCATATATTTATAAAGCTTTTCATTGTCATTCTATAACTATCTATAAAAAGATATAATCACCTTTTTTATTATACCATTCTTACCATTAAAAGTCATAAACTTTCACTTAAATCTACTTCTGCCTTGATTGCTCTACACCAAAAGGCAGTTTTCCTGTCAAGGGCTTGCCATTAGGGTGTTTATTGTAAAATAAAATTACCCAAAGTTGCAAAACAAAAATGGACATTATTGCAAGTCCAAATTGGACAAAGTTGCAAAGGTTGTATATAGGCTCTCAGGAACGCTGTAGCGCCTGAATGGTAGCCACCAAGTTTGAGCTTTTAAAAAGATCCATTGCAGACATAACCTAAAACCATTAACCTTGTTTTTGTTGTAGCAAACAAATAAAAACAAGGAGGAGAATGTCAACTACAATGGATCAGATACATCATATCAGAGAAATGTATTATCAACAAGATAAGAACATTTCCCAAATCGCATCTGAAACCGGTCTTAATCGTAAGACTATCAGTAAATACGTGGATATGGAGGACTTCAACAGTCCGCCACCCACACCGGCATCATCGGAGGTGCACGAATCCAAGCTTGACCCATTCAAGCCTCTGATTGATGAATGGTTGCAGGCAGACAAGCTTGCACCACGGAAGCAGAGGCATACAGCCAAAAGAGTGTTTAAACGCCTTAATGATGAGGTGGATGGATTTGACTGCAGTTACCGGCTTGTCGCTTTATACGTCAAACAGAAAAAAGAGGAACTACGGCTAAAGAGAACCGATGGCTACATTCCTCTTGTGCATCATCCCAGTGAAGGCCAGGCAGATTTTGGAACTGCTGATTTTTATGAAAACAGCAGGCTTCACCACGAAGCAAAGTATCTTGTGCTCAGTTTTCCATACAGCAACGGCGGCTTTCTCCAGCTTAATTACGGGGAAAACATGGAGTGTCTTCTAGAGGGACTGGTTGCCATATTTGAGCACATCGGTGGAGTTCCTACTGAAATCTGGTTTGACAATACCAGAACCATTGTCACCAAAGTTATTAAAGGTGGCGGCCGCAATGTAACAGAGCGTTTTCAGCGTTTCTGCGAGCACTACCGTGTTAAGCCGGTATTCATGAATCCCGAATCCGGATGGGAAAAGGGAAACGTGGAAAACAAGGTTGGTTATCTGCGTCGCAACGAACTTGTACCAATCCCCCGCTTTGATAATCTTGCGGAAGAAAACCGTTATCTTCTTGGTCGTTGTGAAATCGATATGCAGCGTGAGCACTATGATGACAATGAGACCCGCTTTATCAGTGAGCTGTTTGAAGAAGATAAGGCACGTTTGCTGCCGCTCCCTTCCGTACCATTTGACACAGCTCTTTACACGACTGCGACAACAGATAAATATGGCAAATTTACCCTTGATGTGGGAAAGCACCGCTACTCTGCTTCACCGGCTTTTTGTGAATCAATCGTCAATCTTAAGATTACATCATCTGCTGTGAGTGTCATGGATGCCGACATGCACGAGGTTGTCTGCCACAAGCGCCTTTATGGTGATGAGCATGAAAGAATGGATTGGCTTCCATATCTTACATATATCGCAAGGAAGCCACGTTCTCTGCGAAACAGTGGCATTTATGACATGATGCCCCAGACCATGCAAATATACATGGATAACTGTGAAAATAAGGAACGCGGACGAGTCTTAAAAGTTCTTGCTGAACTTACAGAAAGAACCGGATTTGCCAGTGCCGTTAATACAGTGGATGAAGCAGTCCGGCTGAATGCAACAGATCCGGACAGTCTGCAAAGCCTTTACAGACGAACTTATGCAGATGTACCGCTTCTGCCGCCGCTTGAAAATAAGGCTTTACTGCCACAGCAGAAGGTCATTCCCTTCAGGAACGATCTGAAGATGCTGGATGCGGTCCTTAAGAAGGGAGGTGCATCAAATGGCTGATATAGAAAAATCCATTGCAGAATGCTGCAAACAGCTCAAACTGTCTACAAACTTTGCCGGGCAGGCTTTTGAGCAGAAAGGAGACACACCGCAGGAATACCTTTTAAACCTTCTGACAAACGAAATTGAATACCGGATATCAAAAAGAAAGAGCAAGTTCCTTAATACTGCCGGATTTCCACGCAGATACCGTGCGGAAGAATTCCGGACAGATGAGATAGATTTCCCGGAAGATGTCAGTTTTCAGAGTCTTTTGGATCTTGATTTCTATCACGCAGGCAAAAACGTTATCATGTATGGCGGAACCGGCAAGACCATACTTTCCATCCTGGTAGGTATGTCTGCCTGTAACCAGGAAATCCCGGTAAGATTCTACCGTACTGCCGGACTTATCAATCTCTTTTCCGAAAGCCAGAGCAGTGGAAAGCTTACCGCACTGAAAAAGAAGCTTAACAGTGCCCAAATACTGATACTGGATGAATTCGGGTACGTTCCGTATGACCGCACCGGTTCACAGCTTCTGTTTGATTATCTGTCTGAGATACACGAACAGAAATCCGTGATTCTTAACACGAATCTTGAATTCTCGCAGTGGGTGAATGTCCTTTATGACCAAAGGATGACAACCGCGCTGATTGGCCGTCTCACCCCCCATGTGGAACTGATTCTGTTTCCCGGAATCAATAACCGGTTACGAGAATCAAGTATCAATGAAACCCTTTCAAGAATCAGCAATCAGGAGGCTGGTAACAATGGCTAAAAATAAAAAAGTTATCAAAGAGCAGAAAAAATATCAAAACCTTCAGGAACGCTACGAAGAGATGAATGATTTTCTTCTTGACCTCATAGAGGAACACAAGCGTGCCGAAGAAGATTTGAAATATCTGAAGGATTTTGTTCATTACAAAAGGATGGATGAAGAGTTCAGCTATTTCAGGGAACATGCACACGAAGATGAGAATTCGGAACTTCCGTTTCCATACCTCGTGCTGTAACAACTAAATATGGTCTGCAATGGCTATTCGGCTGGCAGGATAGCTACCAGTCGAGGCTTTGCAACTTTGTCCAATTTGGACTTGCAATAATGTCCAAAAATGTTTTGCAACTTTGTCCAAAAAGTGCTTGAAAAAAACACATAATGATATATCGACTCTATTACATTTGCCAAATTAAGGAAATCATCATATGAGGTTGGCAGTCCTTGTGCCAAATCAAAGCCATTTCCTATTATCAATATCTTCATTCAATTACTCTTTCTTTCGTGATATGACAAAATCGTGCAAATCAATCATGAATTGCACAATTTTATGTATTTATTTTTTCCGAAACATTTTTTTTAACGGACTTTCAGATGCTGCGTCTCTTATAGTATCCAACTGTTCGTACAACTTATCCGGAAACTTGACTTTCGTTTCAAGCGCATCCAACTTGTCATAGAGCTTATCTGGAAGCTTGGTTTCCATATGATTCTCTTTTTCATTTTCCATATTATCGAGAATGTCCTCAATTGCTTCGACTATATATTTCTGCCAATGTTCAACACTCTTATTTTTTCCAATGCTCCAATCAAACCAAAAAGCAACAATGACGACAACAATGGTATATAAGACACATAAAACTATAAGTGCTTTATCCACTTTCCCATCCTGTGCAGGCGCCAATGCATTCCCTATGGTTATTACCAAAGTTACAGTTGATATGATCACCGCAAATAAATTAGTCAACATTGCATATGTATCACTTGCCTTTTCGTCTGTAGCTTCTGCATGCAGGCTCTTTAACTGATCATAATCAGGCCCAACATTTTGCTCCAAATAAATTTTAGCATATCGAAATTTGTTTCCATCAGCTTTCTTGTAATCTCGGTCAAGAATATCACAAATTTTCAAAAAATCATTCGCTTCTTTTCTCATTTTCGTTTTCTCCCATGTTTTTCTCCAACACATACAATTCGTGATGTTTTTTTAATACTGGTGAAATGTCACGCTTCATCGCTTTGAACAATCCCATGTTGGACATGATCGTGGCAACCACCGTATTATTCTGCAGACGGCCACATTCCTTCAGATACTTCCCACAGACATACAGGATATAATCCCCGTGCACTTCCATACCGTTCTCATCCACGGCAATACACCGGTCCGCATCCCATATTGATGTTGGTACCGTCCGGCTCATTGCCAACCACATATGTTTTGGTACCAAGCGCATCAAACACACTCTTTGCAATATTAAACGTACTTCCGTTGGAATATTCCATCCCACGCGCATCCCATCGTAAGATCGGTAGACAGGGAAATCACGGACTACATATGCCACACTTGGCATAGTGGTAATATGCAACAAAAATGCATCTGCTCCGGATACCATAATATCGGCAAACAGTACCTCATTTAAAAAGTTTATATTTTTTTAATGGGGTCAGACCCCTTTTATTTATTTCTATAGATATTATTGCAGTTTACGATGCCCAGCGGTCTCCATTCTGTTTTAGAACGGCCGTTTTCCGAAGCCAACGGCCGCCCATTTTTAGTTAAAAGATCACCACTTATAGTGTGTTGATCTTGATAGTGTAGTGCTTTGTGGCTCTCTTCATAATGGAATTAGCAGATACCTCATCGTTGAGAATCATTGCTTTCCAGTTATCCGGATCACGCTGGGAGCATACGATAGTGCTTTTTCTCTGTTCGTTCCTCTTTTCGAGCAGCTCGAACAGGATTTTTATTTCCCGTTCGTCAGTGATCGTGTGGAGCAGGAAATCATCTAGGATGATCAGTTCCCATTTGAGATACTTCTTCATCTTGCGAGCATATTTATCATAATCCTGTTCTTTAAGGGCTACCATGCTTTCCAGAAGCTCCTCGCTGTGGAAGTAACCGACGTTATACCGGTTGCAGGCCTTTATGCCGATAGCTTTGGCAAGATAAGACTTTCCAGCATCTGATTCTCCTAGAATGCAGAGATTATAGCCTCTTTCGATAAAGTCAAGGGAAAAAAGCACCTCGGTTATACCTGCAGGCAGATACTCACGCTTGTCAGAGTCCACACAATCCGCCAATTCCTCCGGAGATCCTTTCAGATGAGCTGCTGTCAACCGATTCTTCAGTGTCGTACTGACTTTTTCCTGAAACTGCGGACCAATCAGTTCTGCAATAAGCGTGAGACGATCCATCTCTAAAAAGCCGGGTCTGTGATACAGATCATCTAAGGTGGATGCCATTGTTGAAAGTTTAAGCTCATTCAGTTCATCGACAAGCTCGTTCATGAGAGCGGTTCCTGTAAGCATCAGTCATCCACCTCCTCGCGCATCTGATCAGCAAGGGCTCTGCTGCGAGATAAAAGGGTGTCTATACTGGAAGCTTCCGGCGGCATTACATACCCGCCGCGTACCAGTTCTTTCTTTACCGATGTGGAATGATGGTATCCCGCCTCTCCGAGATCGTCTGCTACAACAGATATCGTATTCTTGATGAAGGTGTATTTCTGCTTATTCAGAGCAATCGCCTGCTTACAGCACTCTTCAAGAGCCTTATTACTGTACTTCTTTGTAAAGTTCAGAATACCCAGGCACATACGATAGGTCTGTACTTCATATGGTCTGGATTTGAGAATCGTACGAATAACAGTCTCTGTATTCTTGCCAATGAGCTGGGCTTTCTGGATAAAGTAAGGAGCATTCCACTGGGTAAACCCTTTATAGTTGTCCGGCAGGTGATCAGGATTTGTTGACCACTGACCTTTACGGGTTGCCCTTGGCCATTCGCAAAGGAACTCTCCGGTAAGAGAATAAATACGAACAACAGTTGAAGATGCCTTAATAGATACTTTCTTATGCAAAAACGCTTTATCTACGCTATAATAAGCATTGTCAAAGCGTACGTGGAAGTTGCTTTTGTAAACTTCAGACACAGCATCTTTCATCCATACCCCTCCACTATCATTTCTTTGTAGCGTTATCTATACCATATTTATACCATACTCTTATAAATATCGTTTATCAAGCATATTTTTCTAAAATGACAATTCGCGCACATCATTGAATTAACTTATTAAAGTTTATGTATCTGAAAAAACCGGCTTAACACCGGCTTCTTCTCTCTCCTCATCTATCTCTACTCTGCTGCAAGCCCCTCTTCCCGGATCACCTGCACCATCTCATCCACATACTTCGCGCACAACTCATCACTCTGTGCCTCAACCATCACACGGATCACCGGCTCCGTACCGCTCTCACGCAGAAGAATTCTTCCATCCTCACCCAAAGCGGTGCTGATCCGATCCTTTTCCACCTGCACACGCGCATTGCCAGTAACCGCAGCCTTGTCCTCAACCCTCACATTCTTCAAAAGCTGCGGGTACATCTGCATCCCCTTGCACAGCGTGCCAAGGCTCTGCTTCTTCTCCAGAATCACCTCCATCAGCATCAATGCCGTAAGGATTCCATCTCCGGTCGTCGCATGCTTACTGAAAATGATATGTCCGGACTGCTCTCCGCCGAGCACATATCCGTTGGCAACCATCGCCTCATTGACATACTTATCGCCAACCGTGGTCACACATACCTCGATGCCCTCCCGCTTCATCGCTTTGAACAATCCCATGTTGGACATGATCGTGGCAACCACCGTAT
>OLXN01001113.1_pt1 | contig 17737 bp, 14 predicted proteins | sample 1674021 | NCBI WGS metagenome assembly OLXN01 (sample SAMEA103958137, study PRJEB25191) | human gut metagenome | biome: human-associated habitat [ENVO:00009003]; feature: intestine environment [ENVO:2100002]; material: feces | place: Germany | collected 2013/2015
CATAATTATAACTTGGTACACGCTATACACTACTATAAACTGTACTCCATTTTAGTATAACCGATTAAATCAATACCTTCTTCAATCGCTTTATCCATTTCTTTAATATGTGCACGGTAGTAGTCAATTCTATAATCATCATGAATAGAACCATCTTCTTCTACTGTATCAAAGGCACCCAAACCATTTTCTACAACCATTAATGGTAATTCATAACGGTCATAAACAACCTCAAGATAGTATCTTAATCCCTCAGGATCTAATGCCCATCCCCAATCAGAATATGTTAAGTAAGGGTTACGTACACCAAATGACATATTACCACCTACTGTATCTTCATTCTTATGAGTTGTAATAGACTGAGACATATAATATGAGAATGTATAAAGATCAACAGTACCATTCTTTAGTTCCACTAGATCCTGTTCAGTGATATCTAATTCTACATTATGTTCCTTCCATAAGCGTTTTGCATATGTTGGATATTTACCTTTACATTGAACATCTCCGCAATAGAAGATACCTTTTTCCCATTTATAACGGTTAAAGAGAATATCTTCTGGATCAGAAGTGAGTGGATAATAAGTAATACCACAGATCATGCAGCCAATCTGATAGTCAGGATCAATCGCATGACCAATCTGTACAGCTCTTGCACTCGCTACAAACTGATAATGAAGATGCTGATATGCTTCCTGGAAAGCTTCATCACTTGCATTATCTGGTAAGAAGTTAATTGTATTATTAATTTCATTAAATGTAAGCCAGTATTTAACTAAGCCTTTATATTCTTTAAAGATTGTAGTCACATACTTTTCATATAATTCAATGTACTTTCTATCCTGCCAGTCACCATACTTTTCTTCTAAAGCAAGTGGTGTGTCAAAATGCCAGATAGAAACGAGTGGTTCAATACCAGCATTTCTTAGTTCTGTGAATACATTTCTATAGAAGTCTAAACCAGCCTGATTTGGTTCTGTTTCTTCTCCTGTAGGATAAATCCTAGACCATGAAATAGAAAGTCTGAACATCTTGAATCCCATTTCTTTAAGTAAGGCAATATCTTCTTTGTAGTGATGATAGAAGTCAATGCCATCATGGTTAGGATAGAGTTCATCATCAAAGACTGCAAAATGAGCCCCTTCTGGTAATTTAAAGCCATGGTTAGGTAATTTCTGTTTCTGACCATCCTTATCAATAAATGTAACCATTCTAGGAGTATTCACTGTTCCTCCTGTAGTTACATCAGTACGGGCCATACCTCTTCCATCTACATTCCATGCCCCTTCACACTGATTGGCAGCAACAGCGCCACCCCAATAAAAATCTTTACTAAATGTCATTGTTTATTCCTCCTGAATCATATTATATGAATTTTGAAACAAACATATTAAAATCCGACAGATTATGAAAATATTATTTTGGAATATCACATGAACCATAGTAATTATTCAAACCTACAATATGTGTATAGGTTTTGTGTTCTATAGAGATATAATCCACATTTTCTATAAGGTTCTTATATGTATTCTCTATTTGATATTCACAATGAGGGTTCTTCATAATAGTTCCTGAATAATTGATATCAGTAGAAATAGGATAAGGATTACAGACAGGCATATTACTAAAAATAGGTATTTCTAGTATACGTTTCACATGATCCATATTATTAGACTTGTACCCTCTTAACATATTCTTTGCTTCACTATAAGGTGCTCTGATATTAGACATATAATAATGATGACCGGGATTATTGTTGTGGACATCAAACTTCTGCAGATAAAGAGAATCCTGTCCTTTAGTGATATAATTATCAGCTAAATACTTAGAACCATAGAGAATAGCTTTTTCTCTTGTATCCCAGTTTCTTGATGCCGCAAAGTCTATCCCATCCTGATCACTACTGTTTGCGCCAATATTATATATATTATAGAAGAGAGGTCCTTGAGGATTATTTCTTGCATGTCCTCCACGAAGTCCTAGCCCTCCACCTGTCTGTTCTTGAATCGCACGGGTAATGAGTAATGACATAGAGATGTTATTTACTTCTGCACTGTGACGGTAGAGTTCGGCCCAGTCTTTTTTAGACTGGGGTTCTATACCTGACATTTCAGTTCCTTCCAGCATTCTTTTTCCTTCCTGTAATGTTTCAGAAGGATTATAAGTGAGTTTCTCAAACATCAGCGCATGATAGGCATCTAAACCATTACGTGGATCTAAGAAATAACGGGCTGCATTCAAAGAAACACGACACCATGTCTGTCCTTCTATAATATCAGGAGAGGCAATCATTGAAGAATCATTTGTATCTATTAATGACTTACTTTGGAAGATAGAAGCTGTATCATTAAAGTCCAAAGAAGTAGAAAGAGGTACATAGTTCCACTCCGGATAAAGTACATGTAAGAAACGTAAAGATTGTTTATAGCTATCAGGAAATGATGTGATTTCTTTTTCAAAAGATTCATCAAATACATATGCAATCACATTACGACTTGATATATAGCCTTCTTTCTTCTCACCATTCACATATATATAACCATAATATTGAGAACCTCTTTGTCCTTCTACAACTAAAGGTTGTCCCATTGTGAGTGTTTGATTAAGAAAAGATGTATTCTCTTTAACTAAGAAAATATGAGGTGCAAGCTCCTTATACGAAGTACATTGGTGAACACCTAGAAGTAAAGCGAGTACACATACTATCTTAATAATCGATATCTTCTTCATTGACCCATCCTACCTGTGCACCGCAGATAACATAGACATAATGTCCATAGACACCTGCAATCTTGACTTCTGTTCCTTTTTCACCTATAAACCAATGATCTGTATAATCATCTAAACAATAAAGATGATGATTTCTTTCATATAAGAATTCATTCTTAATAGAGATCATTACATGATCACTCACTCTATAACATTGACTAAACTCTTTTCCTTTTTTCATGATCTTTACTTCATAATCAGGAAAAGCTATCTTATGGTCTACTTCACCATTACCATAAAGATCTTTATTTAATACACCTACAGGAAATGGTTGTACACATTCTGTTTGATATGTCACTTCCCCCTTATAACTATGAATAATAAGCGCATTTAATTGTGAGATAGGTTTCACACCTGTTCCTCCATCAATACAGATGATCTTCTTTTCTTCATCTATAATAATGTCATTATGAATAGAACGAGGGAAATAATTGGATGTAGGAAGATGTCCTACAACAACTGTATACTTTAATGAATGTCCCAGTTCATAAAAATGTTGGAGTTCAAGGTAGGAAGAGAGACCACATTCCTTATAGTTTTCTCTTGGTTCTACACCTGCATGGACAAATAAATAATCATTAAATAATAATGTAGTAGGTAAATGGGACATGAACTTTAATTCTTGTTTAAGCTTTTCAGCCATGATTTTCTGCATACCTAAAGGTGTTTCATGTCCATCACTAAAATGTTCATGATTATAAATATCTCTAATAATACCGTTCTTACTATTTCTTTTGAGATACTTAGGAATTTCTCCTGCAATTTCTGGAATAGTAAGTAATGCATTCATCGCCCATTCGCAATTTCCCATCAAAACATAACACTTAGGAAAACGTGAAAGATTCATAATAAAGTGTATTGTTTCTAATACCTGGTCTCCTTTTTCTACAAAGTCACCAATAATCACCAAATAATCCTCTACAGGATCATAATTCACTTTTCTTAGTAATTCTTTAAAACGGTCTAAATGACCATGTATATCAGATATTGCAATCAGGCGATAGTCATTCTTTTCTTTTTTAATTAAATGTTTAGGTGTTAACATAAATAGCCTCCTGATATCATTCTACAACAAAAAAAGTAGGTTGACCCTACTTTCTTGTTGCATAATATTTTCTTACAAGCATCTGTGTTTTACGAATATGTCTTTGAATACGTTCTGTTGCTTCATCTTTGTCTCCATCAATGATGGCTTCTAGAATAGCACGATGTTCTGCAAGTGATGATTCTAAACGTTCCGGACGTGCAATAGAATGTCTTGATGTCACAGAAACATAGTAATGAATATCCTTTAGAATCTGTTCAAAATAGGTAGACTGTGTTGCTTGATAAATAGATTCATGGAATAAAATATTAAAATCATTCACTTTATCAAAGTCACCCTTTGTAGTATAGAATTCTAATAATTCAAATACTTCTTTAATTTTAGCAAGATGTACTTCATCCATACGATCAATTGCGAATGAAACAGCTAATCCCTCTAAAGAAAGACGTATTTCAAACATATCATCAATATCACGAGGTGAAAAACCTTTCACATAAACACCTTTATTAGGAATACTTTCTACTAAACCTTCTAATTCTAGCTGTTTTAATGCTTCTCTAATAGGTGTACGAGAAATTTTCAATTCTTTCGCAAGTGTTAATTCATTTAGTTTATCACCGCATTGATAACTTTCATTAAGAATACGATCACGTAATAAGATAAATATTTTAGAGCCCAATGATCCATGGGAAGTTGATTCAAAAATGCTATGAGATGGCATTTCTTTGTCCCTCCTCTTATAATTTATCGATAATTGCGTCTGTAAACTCTTTTGTAGTTGCCTGTCCACCAATATCAGGTGTTGTAAACTTACCTTCTTCTACAACTGCTGCTAAAGCTTCTCTTAAAGATTGTGCTTCTTTCTGTTTATTTAATGCTTCAAGCATCATTGCGAATGCAAGAATTAAAGAACTTGGGTTCGCAATACCTTTACCTGCAATATCAGGTGCACTGCCATGAACAGCTTCATAAATACGGTAGTCGTCACCAATATTACCTGATGGTGCAATACCAAGACCACCTACAAGACCTGCACATAAGTCAGAAACAATATCCCCATATAAATTTGGTGCAACAAGGACATCAAATGTTTCTGGACGCTGTACAAGCTGCATACACATATTATCAATAATAACTTCCTGTGTTTCTATTTCTAGATAGTCTTTTGCCACTTCTCTATAACAATCAAGGAAAAGACCATCTGTATACTTCATTATATTGGCTTTATGGATGGCTGTCACTTTTTTTCTGTTATTTGTGCGTGCATATTCAAATGCATAACGACAAATACGTGTAGAAGCTTCTCTAGTGATCAACTTAACACCATTCGCAATATCATCAGTGAGCATATATTCAATACCTTTATATAAATCTTCAGTATTTTCTCTAATGATGACTAAATCAATATTTTCATATTTAGAATCAATACCCTTGAAGTTACGTAAAGGACGTACATTAGCATAAGTAGAGAATTTCTGTCTTAATGCAACATTCACACTTCTAAAGCCTGTTCCAATTGGAGTTGCTGTAGGACCTTTTAATGCCCATTTGTATTCTTCAATTGCATCTACAAGACCAGGTTCCCATACTTCACCTGTTTCTTTTGCATATTGGGCACCTGCTCTATATTTAACCCATTCAATATCTAGGTTCATTGCTTTTGTGATAGATTCAACACTTGCTGAAATCTCTGGTCCAATACCATCACCTGGAATAAGTACTGCTTTCATTAGAAATCTCCTCCTAGTTCTTTAATTGCATTTAATAATCCACCATACTGAATCATGACTTTTTCACGTGCTGATAATGATAGATGTGCTGTAATAGTTTCATTTGTATTTTTATTAGTCACTACAATGTCTTTACCTTCTTCTACAGCTGTTAATAAATCACTTAATTCGTAATCATCCTGATCATTGAAGAAATCATAATCTTTCGCATCAATAACAAGTGGAAGAATACCATTGTTGATTAAATTAGAACGATGAATTCTCGCAAATGAAATTGCAAAGATAGCTTTAATTTTTAAGTAGTTAGGTACTAATGCAGCATGTTCTCTTGATGAACCCTGTCCATAGTTATCTCCACCTACAATGAAACCACCATTGTTTTTAACAGCTCTATTATAGAATTCAGGATCTACCTTAGAGAATGAGAACTTAGCTAAATGAGGGACATTAGAACGGAATGGAAGTAGTTTAGAATCAGAAGGTACAATATGGTCTGTAGAAATATTGTCTCCTACTTTTAATACAACTTTACCAGTCACTGTATCTGTTAACTTATCTCCTCTAGGAACTGGTTTGATGTTAGGTCCCATATAGATTTTATTATCAGGGATATATTCACTAATAAAGAAGTTAGGATTCTTCACAAATGGTGTATCTGGTACTTCTTCTAATACCATATCATCTTCAAATTCCTGTGATAAATAACCTTTGACTGCAGATAATGCAGCAACTTCTGGAGATACAAGATATACACTTGCATCATTTGTACCAGAACGTCCTTTAAAGTTACGGTTGATTGTTCTTAAAGATACACCTTTTGATAATGGAGCCTGTCCCATACCGATACAAGGGCCACAACCACATTCAAGGATTCTAGCACCTGCATGAATCATATCTGCAAGAGCACCATTTTGTGCAAGCATAGAAAGAATTGAAGAAGAACCCGGAGCGATAACTAAAGAAACATCTTCAGCCACTTTACGACCTTTTAAGATCTTTGCAGCACGCATCATATCTGGTAAAGATGAGTTTGTACAAGAACCAATGACTACCTGATTGATCTTCATACCTTCTAATTCTTTTACATCTACTACATTATCTGGTGAATGAGGCTGAGCAACCATAGGAACTAATGTAGACATATCGATTTCAATAGTTTCATCATATGTTGCATCAGCATCCGCTTTCATTTCAACATATTCATCTTCTCTACCCTGCTGTTTTAAGTAAGCTAAAGTATTTTCATCTGTTGGGAATACTGAAGTAGTCGCACCAAGTTCTGCACCCATGTTACAGATAGTCGCACGGTCAGTAAGTGAAAGATCATTTAAACCTTCACCTGTATATTCAACAATCTTATTAACCCCACCTTTTACTGATAATTCCTGTAAGATTTTTAAGATAACATCTTTTGCAGATACCCAAGGTGCTTTACGTCCTGTTAGTTTAACCTGTAATACTGATGGACACTGAACATAGTACTTACCTGTTGCCATGGCAACAGCGACATCAAGTCCTCCTGCACCAATCGCAATCATACCCATTGCACCACATGTTGGTGTATGAGAATCTGAACCAATAAGCGTCTTACCTGGATGTGAGAAATTTTCAAGCTGTAACTGATGACAAACACCATTACCTGGTTTAGAGAATGTGATACCATGTTTTCTTGCAACAGATTTAATAAATTCATGGTCATCCATGTTTTCAAAACCAGTCTGAAGCATGTTATGGTCAATATAAGCCACGGCTTTTTCTACTGCAACATGACCTACATTCATTGCTTCTAACTGAAGATAAGCCATTGTACCTGTAGAATCCTGTGTTAAAGTCTGGTCAATTCCAATACAAATAGATGTTCCTGGAACTAATTCTCCTTCTTTAAGATGTGCATTCAAGATTTTATACGCTAGATTCATATAATCTTCTCCCCCTTGTTTCTTATTGTATACAATTATACACATATACTATTATCTGTGCAATATAAAAAGCAAAGATAATTTGTATTTATTTCGTTAAATTGGTACAATACATTGGGTGATGAAAAATGATATTATCTTGTTCAGGACTATCTAAATCTTATTCTGGAAAAGAAGTCCTAAAAAATATAACATTCCATATAGAAGAGCATGATAAGCTTGCTATTATTGGTGTTAATGGTGCTGGTAAGAGTACATTGCTTAGAATTCTTTTAAATGAAGAAGCTTATGATGATGGTATAATGACTATTGCGAAGAATATTCGTATTGGTACATTGAATCAGGAACATAAGTTTGATCTTAATAAGAGTATTTATGAAACATTGGAAGAACCTTTTGAAGATTTAAAGAAAATAGAGAAACGTATTCGTGAATTGGAACAGGAAATGGCTGTGACAAATGATTTAGATACAATTATGAATCAGTATGATTCTTTATTATCTAAATTCCAGGATGAAGGCGGTTATGCCATGGAGTCACAGGTGAAAGGTGTTCTCAATGGTTTAGGTTTTGATGAGGATATGTGGTATAAACCTATTGGTATTTTATCTGGTGGACAGAAAACAAGAATTGCGTTAGGTCAGTTATTATTACGTTCTCCCGATTTATTATTACTAGATGAACCGACCAACCATCTTGATGTAAATTCTATTGAATGGTTAGAAAACTATTTAAAACAGTATAATAAAGCTGTAATTGTAGTATCTCATGACCGTTATTTTATTGATCAAGTGTCTACTTCTATTATGGAAATAGAGAATGGTAAGAGTAAGATCTATAAATGTAATTATTCTAAATATGCTGAAATCAAGAAGCATGATCGTGATGTAGAATTAAAACATTATTTAAATAACCAGAAAGATATTAAACGTATGCAGGAATCTATTGATCGTTTAAAATCTTATAACCGTGAAAAACAGGTGAAACGTGCTGAATCTAAAGAGAAAGCACTTGAACGTATGGAGAAGGTAGAAAGACCTGAAAGTCTTCCTTCTAGTATTCGTTTCGCGTTTGAGCCTGAAGTAGAGAGTGGTTATGATGTTTTAAAAGTAGATGATGTAGCGATGGCTTTTGATAAGCCACTATTTGATTCTGTGTCTTTTGAAGTCAAGAAAGGTGAAAGAGTTGCTTTACTTGGACCTAATGGTGTAGGTAAGACAACTATGTTCCATTTGATTCTTAAAGATTATTTACCAATACACGGACGTATTCGTTTAGGTTCTAAGGTGATGATTGGTTATTATGATCAGGAACAGACTTCTTTATCTCCTGAAAAGACAATTTTTGATGAAATACATGATGCTTATCCTGATATGAATAATACAGAGATCAGAAATATCTGTGCTGCATTCTTATTCAAAGGTGAAGATGTATTTAAAACAATTGATGTTTTATCCGGTGGTGAAAAAGGACGTATTGTCTTAATTAAGCTATTACTTAATAAGGCAAACTTCTTAATTCTAGATGAACCAACAAACCATTTAGATATCCAATCTAAGGAAGTACTAGAAGATGCATTATTAGATTTTCCTGGTACTATTCTCTTTATTTCTCATGACCGTTATTTTATTAATAAATTGGCTACTAAGATTGTAGAGATGAATCCTCATGGTGATGAAATATTTGGTGGTAACTATTCTTATTATCTTGAACATCGTAAAGTAGAAGAAGTTGTGAAAGAAACAGCTGTAAAAGTTCAAAATAACATTGATAAGAAAAAGAAGAATAGATTAAAGAAGATAGAAAATGATATTTCTGACTTTGAAGAGAAGATCAGTGCGAAGGAAGAAGAACTCCATAGCGATGAAGTGATGAATGATTATCAGAAGTATAATGAAATCACTGCTGAACTAGAAGACTTAAACAACAAATTAGAAGAACTCATGACGGAATGGGAAGAACTTTCAGAAGAGATGAACGCTTAAAAGGACTAGGGGCAACCCTAGTCCTAATTTCTTTGTTTTAAGTTATAGATAAGTATAAATGCACAGATAAAATCACCAACGATTGATACAATAAATGGATAAAATGCATAAAGATCTTTTAATGTTGGTAAGAAAGATAAGACAAAAATATTCTGTGAATAACATAAGAACTTAATGCCTATCACCATAAAGGCAATCATATAAGTAAACCATAAACAATAATGTGTATAGATTCCTCCTGGCACAACATGTTTTAATTTTTCATATTCATTCTCTGTTCCTCTATTATGAGATAACTTAATATACATATTCTTATATATCTTGAGATTCATACGTGAGAACATAATGATTGGAATATAGAGTAGTGTCCAAAAACCAATAGTCCCTAAGTAAGGACACAATAAACCACTCACAATAGAAGCACCCATACATATATAGAAGGAACGTGGCATAGTGAATGTCATTCCCTCAGGATCAAAGTAATCATACAGTTCTCTTCCACCATAACGATGTAACCATTTATTTCTTTCATCATAAACAGTTTTAATAGACAACACATTAACCATTAAACCAATCATATAGAGTACTGTATTCAGCAATTCCCCTCTTTTATTAATAAGAGTCACAGTACTGTCTCCATCTAATTGATAGAGGAAAAGCATAATAACTGAAGTCACAACAACTAACATTACAGATAGTATAAAATAAGCATTATAGAGTGTATCTTTTTCTGAATCATCAGCCTTTTTAATACGATATTCCATTAAGCCATAAAGACCTGTTTCTATTAATACAACAAGACTTCCTAAACCTATAGGAGGATTAATCAGGAAAATAAACCAGCTTATTAGCGATAAAATAATAGCGTTCATATTTCCCTCCTTTCCAACCTATCATACACTAAAAAAAACATCCGGAAAAGACCGGATGTTCATTTAAAAGACCGGATGTTCATTTATTATTCAACATCAAAGTCGTCTGATAAGTCTTCACCATTAGTAGCGATGACTTTCTTATACCAGTAGAATGAATCTTTCTTATAACGATCAAGAGTTCCTACTTCTTCATCTGTAGTATCTACATAGATAAAACCATATCTCTTTCTGATACCTTCATGAGTTGATACTAAGTCGATTGCTGACCAAGGGCAGTAACCCATCATTTCGATGTTTTCAGTAACAGCCTTATGTAACTGTTCGATATGTGCTCTTAAGTATGCAATTCTGTAGTTATCATGAACACGACCATCTTCTAATGTATCGTATGCACCTAAACCATTTTCAGTAACGATCATTGGTAAATGATAACGAGAATACATTTCTCTCATAGTTGCTAAGAAACCATCAGGGTCAATTTCCCAACCGAATTCAGTCTTCTTAAGGTTTGGATTTGCATATCCCTTATAGTAACCTGTTTCACCACGAGATGACTGCTGGTCTGCACCTGAATCTAATTCCTCATCAGCACTTGAATGCTGTACAGTTGCAGTTGAATAGTAGTTGAAACCAATGAAGTCTGGGTGTGCATTCTTCATAGCTTCTTCATCACCTTCAGCAAATGTTGGTGTTGCATCATTTTCTTCTAAGTAAGTCCATACTAAGTTATTGTATTTTCCATAAACTGCCATATCTAAGTATAACCAGTTTCTGATTGCGTTGTATTCCTGAGCTGCTAAATTATCTTCTGGCTTACAAGTTGCTGGATATACATAAGAAATATTTGGAGCTGGACCAATCTTAGCATTTGGAAGCATTTCATGACATAAAACCATAGCTTTAGCCTGAGCAACTAACATATGGTGGTTTTGCTGATATACTTCTTTTAATACATTTGTAGTACCTTCAGGAATTCTTAATGTACCAATAATTGGACCAACTAAAGTAAGCATATTCTGTTCGTTGATAGTTAACCAGTATTTAACTCTATCACCGAAGTTTTCAAACATAACCTTTGCGAAGTTAACGAACCAGTCTACTGATTCAGGATTAGACCAAGAACCTCTCTTGTCTAATGCATCAGGCATATCAAAGTGGAACATAGTCACTAATGGTTCGATATTATATTCTAAACATGTATTAATCACATCATTGTAATGATCGATACCTGCCTGGTTTACTTCACCAGTTCCATTAGGAATTAGTCTAGTCCAAGCGATTGAGAAACGGTATGTCTTGAATCCCATTTCAGCCATTAACTTGATATCTTCTTTATAACGATGATAGTGATCTGCACATACATCTAAAGATGCAGTTCCTGCTGGTAGTTCTTTAACATCCTGACATGATGGTCCTTTACCATCTGATAAATTAGCACCTTCTACCTGATAAGCTGAAGTAGATGCACCCCATAAGAAATCTTTTGGAAAAGCTTTTAATTTGTTGTCTAACATTTATGAGTCTCCTTTTCTTTTTTTCTGACACCATTATAACGGAAGATTTTAAAAATCATGATTCTTTTCAAGAATAGAAAAAAAGAGAAAATATTTTCACATTTTCTCGCTTATCCTACACTTTTTTAAAAGTATCTTAAATTTTCTTTTCCATTAAGTATCTTAGAAGTCTTTCTCCACGTCTTTCATTGATTTGTTCTTCAATGACTGCATAACCCTTAGATTCAAAGAATGCTTTAGATGTAATAGATGAAGTCACATTAATCACATGACTTCCATGTTTTTTTGCATATTCTTCTAACTCTTCTACAAGTTTAGATGCAATCCCTTTTCTTAAATAATCAGGATGAACATATAAACGATCCAAATATCCAGTTTTGCCAATATTACCGAATGCAATCAACTTATCATCTTCCTCAACCACGATAGTATGATTTTTCTCTAAAGACTTTTCCCAATGATATTCATTAGCATCCTTAGGTGCAATAGCATCTAATTGTTCTTCACTATAATCATTCTTATTGACTTCATGAACAGTGACATAAAATAAATCCATAACTGCATGAAGATCTGTGTTCTTGTATTCTCTAAATTCCATTTATATCACCTCTATTTCATACATCACATTATACCATTATTTGCCCATAAAAAAAACGGTCATTATAGACCGTTTCATTAAATACCAAATAATAAATCGATATAGTTTGGAATTGGATACTGCTGAGCACTTACTTTAGTTTCTAAACTATCAGCAGTTGCACGTAATGCATCCATAGCTGGGATAACTAAATCCTTCCATGCAGTTGCAGTATCTAATGTAGAAGAATCAGTTGATTCAGCTTTATTGATGACAGTTTCTAATGTAATCATCTGTTCACGCATAGTTGAAAGTAAAGAAGTTAATACCTTTAAGTCTTCAACCATGAATGTATTATCTACACCAGCCTTAGCTACTTCTTTTGCATCATTAGCTAAAGTACCACATGCCTTTACATATGCTGGATATAATTCAGTCTTAGCCATTGATAATGCTGTTAAAGCTTCAACACGGATTGTCTTAGCATAGTTATCTAACTGGATGTCATAACGTGAATCAATTTCAGCTTCAGTGAATACACCATGTTTTACAAACATTTCACGGATTTCAGGTTTCTTTAAGCAAGCGCATGCATCTACAGAGTTTGCGTGGTTAGGTAATCCACGTCTTGCAGCTTCTTCTTTCCATTCTTCTGAATATCCATCACCATTGAAGATGATTCTTTCATGATTCTTGAAGAATTCTCTAATGATATCATCTAATGATTCACCTGCATCTAATTTAGCAGCCATCTGATCATATTCTTCAGCCATAATAGCATTTAACATAGTGTTAACTGCTGCAACTGACTGAGATGAACCAACCATACGGAATTCAAATTTATTACCTGTGAAGGCAAAAGGAGATGTTCTATTTCTGTCTGTTGAGTCTTTAGAGAAATCTGGGATAACTGATACACCAGTAGTGAATCTTTCACCAGTAGTCTTATTTAATTCTTCACCATCAATGATTGCTTTAATAACTTTATTTAAGTCATCACCAACGAATGCTGAAACAATTGCAGGTGGAGCTTCGTTAGCACCAAGTCTGTGGTCATTACCAGCACAAGCAGCAGATAATCTCAATAATTCAGCATATTCATCAACACCCTTGATAGCACAAGCAAGAGTAGCTAAGAAAGGCTTATTGTTGATTGGATCAGGTCCAGGACTAAATAAGTTAATACCAGTATTAGTTAATAATGACCAGTTGTTATGTTTACCAGAACCGTTAACACCTTCAAATGGTTTTTCATGTAATAAACATCTTAAACCATGTTTCTTCGCAATATCCTGAGATAACTGCATAACCAATGCGTTATTATCAGCTGTTACGTTAGCTACTGTATATACACATGCAACTTCATGCTGTGCAGGAGCAACTTCGTTATGCTTAGTCTTTGAAGGAATACCATATTTCCATAATTCGTTGTCAAGATCCTTCATGAAGGCACCTACTTTACGTTTAATAGAACCAAAGTAGTGATCTTCTAATTCCTGACCCTTAGGAGCACTTGCGCCATAAAGAGTACGACCAGTTAATTTTAAGTCAATTCTCTTCTGCCAGTATTCATCTAATACTAGGAAATATTCCTGTTCAGCACCAACTGATGCAGTTACTTTTCTAACATCTTCTAAACCAATCTTATTTAATAAGTTAGTAGCAGATGCACTTAAAGCATCACAAGCACGTAATAATGGAGTCTTTTTATCAAGCGCTTCACCAGTATAAGAACAGAATAATGTAGGAATATATAAGCTACCATCTTTTACAAAGGCTGGAGAAGTACAATCCCATGCAGTATAACCACGTGCTTCGAAAGTAGCACGGATACCACCAGATGGGAAAGAAGAGGCATCAGGTTCACCTTTTCTTAATGTCTTACCACTAAATTCAAGAACTGCTCCACCATTTCCATCTGGTTCTAAGAAAGCATCATGCTTTTCTGCAGTTAAACCAGTCATTGGCATAAACCAGTGAGTGAAATGTGTAGCACCATTTTCAACAGCCCAGATCTTCATTGCATTTGCGATTACTGTCGCAACTTCTTTTGAAAGAGGTTCTCCCTTATCTAGAGCTTCATGGAAAGCTTTATAAGTAGATTTAGGAATGCGTTCCTTCATAGTTTCGTCGTTGAACGTATAACGACCGTATTCATCTAAAAGTTTGTTCATTTCCATACGATTACATCTCCTTTTTATGGGTATGATTGTAGCAATAAAAAATATTTGCGTCAATACTTTTTTATCACTGTGCAATAATTTTTATCATTCACTCCTTATTGCACCCACATAGTATCACAAAATGTAGGCTTTTAACTACTCTAATTCAATAATTTTCACTTTTTAAAAAATATTAGCCAACTTGTCATTTAATACCGAAAAGATTATAATTGTAGCGAGGTGAAAAATATGTTTGGAAAACAGAAAACATTGATCATAGATCATAATAGTGAACGTAATAATCGCATTAAGAATTATCTCAATCAAGATCATTTTATTTGTTATCAAGCAAAGACTTTGGATGAATTCAATTCTCTTTATACAAACAACAATTATGATTGCATTATTCTAGAAGATGTATTCCCCGGTATTAATACGAATAAGTTCCTAGTAAAAAATAGACGTAACTCACAAGCTATTACTATAGTTATAAGTGATATGTTAAATGAAGCTTACTTAGAAGATTTATTAGATGCCGGTGCGGATGATTACATTGTAGTACCCTTCTCATTAACTTCTTTATTAAGAAAAATTCAAGACGTCTATAAGATGGGTGTTTTAAGACCTAGAAAGATCTACCGTTTTAAAGATATTATATTAGATGATACTGCCAAGACCGTTTCATTAAACGATCATTCAGTTACTCTAACTAAAAATGAATTTAAACTATTAAAAATGTTGATGTCTCATCCCTATCAACCTTATACTTCAACCAAGATTTTTGAAGGTATCTGGGGTGATAGTGTTTATGCAGACGATCAATCAGTCATGAACCTAGTGAGTTCACTTATAATAAAATTAAATAGAACAGGCTCTCATGAAAAGTATATCAGACGCTTTGGCGCAAACTCTTATAAGATGGCCATATAAAAAAAGAATGCATATCGCATTCTTTTTTCTTTTAGCTTCTCTTATTGATTTTTCTACGTCTTCTGTTTTCGCGTCTTTCTTTCTTTTCAATCTTACGATGCTGGTCAGTATAATCCGCTACTGTACAGTGGATACGTTTATTAGATTCGCAAATTGCATCTACAAATTCATATCTATCTTTTGGGAATGTACTATATCTCTTTTTTAAATCTGTATAAAGTTCAATAGCATGAGGTCTAGTGACTAAGTCAGCCATTCTTGATACTGGATCACAAATGACTTCACATGACATTAAGTCTACTTCTTTTTGAGGTAATAATCTTCTTTTGAAGATTAAAGTTTTGCCATCGACAATATATTTATAAGGACGACATCCTAAGAAATAAAGATACATTGCAGCCAAGAAAACTGAAACAATAATAAATGACTGCTGATCCAATGATTTTAATACAAACATGACGATATCATAAATCCAAACAAGAGTTAAAGCACCTAGCCAGATACCTACAGCTAGATTTGGTTTTACCTTGAATTCTTTCATAAAAAAAAGGCCTCACTTTCTTTTCTATTATACAATATTTAGTCCTTTATTACAATAAAAAAGAAGAGAGGCAAGGCTCTCTTCTCATTGTCGAAATATTATAATTATAAATTTTAAATAAATTATTCAGCAGCCTGTTTAGCCTGGAATTTTTCGTAGGCCATTAAGAATGGAACATAAATAACTACTGAAATAGCAACTACGATTAACTGAGAAATTGCACCCATTGGGCTACCACCTGTAGCTAAGAAGCCAAGGATAACTGGTGGCATTGTCCAAGGTACTTCAAGTACGATCTTAGGACAGAATCCACTAGAAACTAATAGATAACCTACAACAAGTGTAACTACTGGAGCTAAGATAAATGGAATGTCTAGGATTGGGTTCAATACTAGAGGGATACCAAATGTCATAGTTTCGTTGATGTTGAATAAACCTGGAACGATTGAGATACCAGCGATTGTTCTGTTATCTTCACGTTTAGAGAAGACAAGAATTGCGATTACTAAACCGAGAGTAACACCAGAACCACCGAATTCACCAAACATCTGTAACATAGTTAAGTTCATTACATATGGAATGTCCTTCTGAGCAGCACCTGCAGTAAATGCAGCTGTGTTAGCATATAGTAATGGTCTGAAGATTGGTTCCTTAACAGCACTAACCATGTTATTACCATGAATACCTACGCACCAGAATAATGAGATAATTACATAAAGAATAGCAACTGCAAAGATATTGTTACCAATTAAGCTCTGTAATGGTTTCTGAACAACGTTGAAGATAAATGCGTTTAATTCAGCACCAGTAGCTAACTGACATACTAATCCAACAGCACCAACAACGATTGCAGTTAAGCAAGTTGGGATTAATACTTCGAATGCACGAGCAACTCCAGGTGGAACCTGTTCAGGCATCTTGATCTTTAATGCATCATTCTTACGGAACATATTGTAAAGTTCCATACCAAGGATTGCAACGATAAGACCTGTGAATAAACCAGTTGCGGCAGTATAGTTAGATAAGATACCACTGTAAGTAAAGCTATCAGCTGTAATCTTATTTTTAGCAGCCGCACCTGTTACGTTGATAAAATCACCTAAAGTATAACCATGAGATTTACCAGCTTTATCGATGAATGAAGCAGATAAATCTTTTGCAGCAAATGAAGTTGGAGTTACCATCATCCATAAGATGAATCCTAATACAGCTGGGTAAGCACCAGTTTCACCATTTGCTTCAGCAATTTCAGAAGCAAGTAACATAGTAATACCAATAGTAATACATGAGATTGTAGCATACTGCATAGCAGCAAAGATTGGGTTAAGAACTTTAAGAGCCATAATTGGAGACCATAAAGCACCTAAACCTGTTGAATCATTTACTAAAACGTTTGTCCAAAGAACACCAACGGCACCTGAGATTGTAGCTGGCATGAAGTTCTGGAATGCATTCTTGATTGCATTCAAGTACTTATTCTGACCACACCAAGCACCGACACGTCCTAGCTTATCAGCAAAAGCGTCCATAAATTTTCCTCCCTAAATCTTTTCGACAATTACAGTATAATCGCTCTTTGTAAAAATGTCAACGGTTACATTTTGAAATGTATGGTACTTTTAATCATAATACCCCATTTTGAACTGTAACAAATTGAAATTATATTGATTATGAGCATATATTTCTAACA
>OLXN01001122.1_pt1 | contig 17552 bp, 16 predicted proteins | sample 1674021 | NCBI WGS metagenome assembly OLXN01 (sample SAMEA103958137, study PRJEB25191) | human gut metagenome | biome: human-associated habitat [ENVO:00009003]; feature: intestine environment [ENVO:2100002]; material: feces | place: Germany | collected 2013/2015
CACATTTTACGACAACGACTTATGGTTTATACCACAGCAGGTACGGTTTCCGGCAGGTTCATTTTAGATATTTCATTCTCCACATGAGACTTTTCTGCAATATGATTGTAGACATTCATGGTGATCTGTGCATCTGAATGGTCTTCGCTACGGTCGGCGCTAAACGGATGTCCATTCTTTGTATTGAAGATGAATCCACTGCGTCCTCCAATCTCCACATTACTCTGCAAACCAAGCATCAGATTCAGTTCTCTCTGCTTACGGAACGCATCATATACCATCTGCGTCATAGGAATATCTCTGATATCTGCATCCGTTTTGGTTTCTGAATTATGGAAACAATATCCTTCACCACCTTCATAATACACAAGCTGTCCACCCACATGAATCTCCCGGTTCTTCATATCCACATAGACTTGTTGATGAATCAGCTGTTTTAAGGCCTTTGTCATAGCATTTGATTTTATATGTGTTTCGATATTTTTCACGAAAGTGGCAAAAAATATCTGACTGCGAATGCCCTGACTTAATTCAAAACGAAACTCCTGTACGCTTTTTGTACGGTACTCAGAAAAATGTTCGTTCTGACAGGGCAGAATCTTCATGGCACAGTAACTGATGTTAATCAGATTGACAAGCATTTCAATCCCTTTGCAGCTTCGCACCATATAGTTACAAAAAGACCAGAACGTTTTCTGTTCATAGTAGCTTGTTTCAATATTCCTAATGCCGATATCGGTATTATGTTCCACCGGAACGAGTACAAAAACAGCGGAATATATTTCATCCTGTCACTTCCTGTCTGGTTTAATGGTTCTTTTTCCTGCCAGGCACAGAAAATCTGCAAGTCTTCCGGGAAAATGGTGCTGAAAAACAGGCGTTTTGTACCGTGTTCTTTTTCAGTAGCGGTCACATAAGCCTGAATTTCCCGACATCCAAAAAGGTTGGTGATCACACGGTGTGCTCCGATATAGTAATCTCCGATCTTTTCATTGGAAAAAGCAAAATCTGTTTCAACAGAAAGTCTCTTCCCATGTTTGGCGGGACGTCCTCTGCGGCCGGTATGTGCAGGAGCATACATGACAGAATCAATCCTGGCATTGCCGATAAGATCCAGATTCAGGTATTCATCAACGATTGAAACCAGATTTCGCTTTGTGTACCAGCTGTCACAGAGGATAATAACCTGCTTTTTCTCCTGAAATTCAGGCATGACCTGACGGATCATGGATGCAGCAAGTTCCAACTTTGATTCTTTTTTCTGCCACATGCGATATCCAAGAGGAAGTGAAAGATAAGATACCCTGTCATTCTTCCATACAGGTATGCAAAGCATAATACTTACAAAGCAGTGTCCATTCAGATAATTGGAACCATTATGTGCGGCATGGTCAAAGAGTTTTGAAACATTCTCAAACCGAGTTCCGGCCTTTGCTACCATGGTATCATCCACACAAAGAAATATCGGCTGTGTTGCCAGTGAATCCGGTATCATTCTCAAAGCAACTTTAGCTGTGATATTCATAAAGTGGGAAGAATCAACTTTTGCATAGGAACATGCGTGGTAAAAGGTATTGAGGGATTTTGTGGTAATCCCAGACAAAAAGTGCTGATATAAAAATCGAATGGAATGTACAGATTCCAATGTTAGTATTGATAAAACGAGTAAAAACAAAGTATCTGCTGTTGGAGCAAACTCATTATACATCAGAAAGCCCTGTACGATATTTTTTTATGAAAAAGTTGTAAAGTGGTGGTCATATTTGTAAATAGCCATTGTCTCTACAGAATATATTGCTGCAAATATAAAGTCTCCATCCATAATTTATTGCTTTTTGCAATTGAAGCAGGGGACTTAACTGATTTAGTTAATATATCTACAATAACAGATAAATTTATATCATCCGGATGAAATATTATATTTCATTTTTCACGTTAATGATATAAAATTATCAATGTAAATATCAGAGCATATTTGAAAAATCATTCTCAATCCTTTTCAAATATGCTCCGGAAAGGAACTTTTATACCAATGAAAACCAGGATTCAGGATATGACCTCCGGTTCGCCGGGACGGTTGATCATTCTTTTTGCAATTCCCCTGATGTTGGGGAATATCTGTCAGCAGCTTTATACAATGGTGGATACCATGGTCGTTGGCCAGATTGCAGGTGTAGAGGCTCTTGCAGCACTGGGCGCTGTTGACTTTCTGATGTGGGTTGTCACAGGAATATCCACCGGACTCACCCAGGGATTTTCCATTCAGCTTTCCCAGTATTATGGGGCAAAGGATTTCGAAAATCTGCGTAAATCTCTGGCACACAGTTATCGGCTGACCGCATTCATCGCAGTGGGAGTATTCATTCTCAGCCAGTCCTTTGCTTCACTGATATTAACAGGGCTGCATACACCTTCCAATATTATCGGAATGTCTCTGTTATATCTGCGCATCATTTTCTGTGGAATCCCGGCCACAGCCGCCTATAATATGTTTGCCTCTGCTCTAAGGGCTATGGGAAACAGCAAAACACCACTGACTGCAATGATCATCGCATCTGTGCTGAATGTTTCACTGGACATCCTTTTTGTGGCAGGCTTCGGATGGGGTGTTGCAGGAGCAGCAATCGCAACTGTAATCGCACAGAGCTTCTCCGCTGTTTACTGTTTCCTGATTTTACGCAGAATTGATATCGTTCATCTGACCAGAGCAGATTTTATGCCTGCCTCCGGCATGAATGCCCGCCTGATGAAGCTTGGCATTCCTGTTGTATTCCAGAATATCATCATCGGTGTGGGCGGTCTGGTAGTCCAGTATGTGATCAATGGCTACGGTTTCCTTTTTGTGGCAGGATTTACAGCTACAAATAAGCTTTATGGTCTGCTGGAAATGGCAGCTATTTCCTATGGATATGCCATCGTTACTTATGTGGGACAGAATCTGGGAGCCGGAAAGATTGACAGGATCAAGAAAGGTGTCCGCAGCAGTATGCTGCTTTCCCTGCTTACCTCACTGATCATTTCTGCTGCCATGTTTTTATTTGGAAAAAATATTCTCTCACTTTTCATTTCAGGTGAACCACAGCAGACACAGCAGGTACTGGCAATTGCTTTTAAATACCTCTCTATTATGGCTGCCATGCTCTGGGTTTTGTACTTCCTGTACGTGTACAGATCTGCACTTCAGGGGCTGGGAGATACCTTAATGCCTATGGTAAGTGGTATGGCTGAATTTGTCATGCGTATCAGTGCTGCACTGATCCTTCCCCATTTCATCGGACAGGACGGTATTTTCTTTGCAGAGATCGCAGCATGGAGCGGAGCCACTATGATCTTATGCATCAGCTATTATGTGCGGATGCATAAATATAATTATAGCAATCCTCTTAATTAATGCATTTGAGACAGTTCAGCAGAGTGCAAAAGACAACATGATTTCACCCCAAAAGAAACGGCTACAAACCCAGTAAATATGTGATAACATATCAATGGGCATTGTAGCCGTTTTATCATCTTGCAACTTTTATTTCTTCCGGATACAAAGATTTATGGATACATTCTCCATTGCACCATACCTGGAATCCTTTTTCCCGGTGATATTTTTCTCCGGTTTTATCATAGATAATGCTCTTATATGCTCTGTTAAAGTTGTCTTTATACAGTATCGCTTCCAAAAGTCTCGGCTGTGCACTGTCTCTTTCTTTCCATATCCGATTGAATGACCTGGACGCTTTCACATACCCTTCATGTTCCGCATTATCTCTTTGCGAACAGCCATTGTTTTCAATGTTTTCTGCCATAGACGGTCATTCCTCCTTTCTCGGTCATACTCAAGACTCCTACTGATTCGGTCCTTCACCTCTCGGCTACTATGACCTCTGCTGACTTCTATGCGTTCAGCATTGCTTTATGCAATGGTTACCTCTTTCAAGGCATACCGCACAGACCTCCCTAGGTACCACACGTTTCTTCCTCTCCATCCATCTGCCTCATTTATCATGCATGATTCCGTGTAGTTATTGGGCTTCAATTTGGCGTGCAACCTTACCCTCATGCATAACCTTATATGAGATTTCTGTCCGTCAGACCAGAGATTCGCCCATGAGTTAGTATGTTCCTCACATCCAGCTTCCTTCAGATTCCATCTCATGATGGACACCCTTGCTTTCGGCTATATCCTTCCCACTACCGGGCGGATTCGGGACTTTAACCCGTTAGAAACGTGCGCCGCTAGGCGCACATATGTAAAGCCACGCAGTCAAAATATTTTACTGCGTGGCTTTTTGGAAATGCATTCGATGGTGTTCTGTTCAATATTCTGAAATTATTTGTGTGAATCCCCCATGAATTATTACCTATTTCACTTTTATTTTTGTAACATCCGAACAGGTACCCACATACGTTTTCCCATTATAAGATTTATATGCACGGACTTTATACTGACTGGCAGTCCCCTTTTTCAATTTGGAATCCTTATAGGAAAATGTTTTGTTATTTTTAATAGTAGCAATTTTATCATACTTTTTCGTTTTACTGTTATAACGGTAAATCTGATATCCGGTTACATTGCTGGTTTTATCCCATTTTAATGTGACTGCACAAGATTTTGTCTGCAGCCGGAGATTTTTTACCTTCAGCGGATTTGTGCACTCTTCATGTGCGTCAGAAGCTTCTCCCCAGACGGTTTCCCCTTCTGCTTTTTTATAAGATTTCACTTTAAATTTGTACGTTGTAGCTCCGCTCAATCCTGTAACTTTATAAGAAACTTCTGCTCCGCCTGCAATCGTTGCCACACTTTCGTATTTCTTTTCTGCTGTGTTATATTTATAAACCCGGTATCCGCTGGAACCTGATATTTTGCTCCATCCAAGTGTCACATATGTACTGCTGCGCTTTTGTGTTTTTACATCGGACACTTTTGCCGGCGGAACGGTGGCCGATACCACCGAAGAATAATTTCCATAATAATTTGTCCCACCGATGGTCCAAAAGCAGCGCACCCTGTACTGATAAGTCTTTCCGCTTGTCACATCGGTATCCGTAAAGCTTTTTCCACTCGTCTGCTTCATATAAACATATTTTTTCTGTTTTTCGTCATACCGATACACACGGTATCCGGTTACATCATCGGCAGCTTTGCCCCAGCTTAGTTTTACCGGGTCAAATGCATTCCCCACAGTTGCTTTCAATCCTCCGGTTTTTGCACTGGTGTCCTTGTACCAGAAATTTACGTCCAGATTTCCCGTATATCCACTCACTTTTGCAACGGATGAATACTGCCAGAATTCATAGTCATATGCTGTGTCTGCATAAGGTTCCCCGCTTTTTGCATTGCTCGTTGTCGTATTATTGTACCGCGCAATCCAGATGCCGCAATCCTCCAGGGAATCTGTATCAATATAGGATTTGATCCATGCATAGGAAGCATAAACAACCGGCTGATATCCCGCATCGGAAATCGTATCTGCAAATGACTGGCAGACCGCTGTCTCTTTTGCTTTGGAGAGTTTTCCCCCTGTCAGGCGGTTGTGACTTCCTTTTTCCCTGTCTATAACAATCGGAAGGGTCACATCCCAGCCGTATTTATCTGCCAGATCCAGCACATATTCTGCTTCCTGTTTTGCCTCTTTTTCTGTCAGTGCCTGTGAAAATATGTACAGACCGACATTGATGTCGTTTTCAAGTGCCGCCTGAATATGGGAATTCGCAGCCGTATCTTCATAAATACTTCCATCGGAAGTGTCCCTTGACGCTACACGCACAAATGCAAAATCTATCCCTGCATCATGTATTTTTTCCCAGTTAAGTGCTGTTGTTTTTTTATTTTTTGCCTGCCACCAGGAGACATCTATTCCGTTCAAAAGCTGCGCATCTTCATAGTCCGATTTGTGATAATAGGTAACACTTGTATAATCCACTTTCGAAGTAAAAGAACCATCCAGAAAATCCTGTGTATATCCGGAAGATGCCTTAGATGCCCCCAGCAGCCGTGGAATGGCATATGTGGACAACAATCCGTCCCTCTGCGTATCCACGTCTGAAATCTGTGTATCATCCATCTCTTCTTTGATGCTTTGTCCCATCACACCATCCATCTGTGTTTTGGGTACCTCTGCCCTCAACTGCTGTGGTGCAATCATACAGATTCCCGCCAGTATCATTCCTGCTGCTACAATTTTTGCTTTTGTAAATCTCAATTTCTATATCTCCTGTTTGTACATTTATTTCATAAAAGTCATCACCATACCTATATTCTGCAAGCAAAGCATCACCATGATTTTCATTAACAGACCACCGATGATTGGTCTGATCCATTTTCGAATAATACGAAATACCTGTAATGTGATCAGATAATCATACAGATGATATGCAAGCATAAAAATACTGCATGACGCGGCAATACTGCATCCAAAACCTGCTATAGAAAATAATAATCCAACTCCTATGTTCTGTGTCAGGTTCCATCCTGTATAATATCCGGCTGCCGCCAGGGTTTTACACAAAATAGATCCGGGCAATACATTTACCGCCGGAACAATATGATTGTAATATTGCTGGGAAGTGATCATTCCTCCTCCCACAAAAATTCCATCCGCTATGGTCATATATGCATCACCACCGCCAAAGGACATCCATGCAGACAAAATTCCCCTGCCGGAAAAACACATGATCTCATGGTTTACAAACCAGACGGGAACGACGAAAACTGCCGCAAATACAACCCATGTTCCAACATCCTTTGCAATTATACCCCAATTCTTCTCTCTTTTCCATCCGGTATCTGCTATATTACAGAAAATGCCATAACATCCAAGTATTCCCATCACAATATCAACCACAGGATGCCATCCGGACAGATCAAACGAAAACACTTGTACATGTGTCAACAGATAACTGCTAATAATGCCGGTAAGAATTATCAGATTCTTTTTGCTGTAATTGCCTCTGGTGAAAAAAATGCTGAAAAATGCCAGTATCAGTACCTGCACCGAAGAAATAAAAAAAGACAGTACAAAAACCCCAAGCATTAAAAAAATCGCTTTCATCTTTCTGTGTTTTCCGTCTTCCCCGCAGTCTTTTAACATTTTTCTGATATAAGAAAACAACAGATACAAAATAAAAACAGAGACTCCTATGGAAATCATATTTACAACAGAAAGGATTTTTTCCTGAAATACAGACAACACCGCTACCAGAGCCACCGTCATCAACGCTCCCGGCAATGCCATCATGACAGCACCTGCGATCATTCCCCTGATTCCAAATTTGCGGCGCCCGATAGACGCTGCAATCTCTACCGGAAGTGCTCCCGGTGTAATACTTGCAACCACCACATCTTTGTCAATATTCTGTTTTTCGTCTATTCCCTGTCGATCTGCAATCTCTTTTTCAATAACTGGAATAAGTGCGCTTCCTCCGCCAAATCCAATACATCCGATCCAAAACATTGACCGGATAAACTGTCCTGCCTGACTCACACGGATTCCCGCAACAGACTTTTCAGTTGCTCCAATATATGATTCACACATGTTTCCACATCCATCTCCGCGGTATCTACGACAACATCTGCATGTTCCGGAATTTCATAAGGGCTGGTAATTCCTGTAAACTGCGCAATTTTTCCTTCCCGCGCAGCCTTATACAATCCTTTTACATCCCTCTTTTCACACTCTTCAATGGAAGTGCTGACATAAACTTCCCGAAAACCGTCTCCGATAATCTGTTTTGCATTCTCGCGATCATGCCGGTACGGAGAAATAAATGCGGTAATCACGATCAGGCCTGCATCATTCATCAGCTTTGCAACCTCTGCAATCCGCCGGATATTTTCTACCCGGTCCTCATCGGAAAAACCAAGATTGCTGTTTAAGCCCATCCGCACATTATCTCCATCCAAAAGCATGGTTTTCTTTCCCATTGCATACAATCGTTTTTCCAGCGCATTTGCTATGGTAGATTTTCCTGCACCGGATAATCCACTCATCCAGATCGTAAAAGCTTTCTGCTTCATATGGTCTTCGCGCATTTTTCTACTGATTTCCATCGTATGCCACACGAGATTGTGTGTTACATCTTTTTTTGCATTTCTTTCTGTTTCTTCCATCTTCTGTCAGCCACCCATTTCTTTTATCGAAATATTCTTTTTAAGATCGTTCGGAACGGATGTCTTACTTTGTTCTGGAACACCTTAAATTCCGTTTCAGTCTTTCGAAGCTCTGTCTTTAAATCTTTAATCTGATTTTTCTGCAAATCATTGGTTCTTTTCAAATCAATCATAAACTTTGAAAAAAACAAAATTACTTCTTCCAACATTCCTTCATTCTGTGGGGACCATTTTGGCAAATCTTTTATTTTATCGGAAAATAACGGACCTTCTTCCTTCATATATTTTTCTGCTACTCTATAATTTCCTTCTTCGTACTTTTTCAGAAATTGCTGCAATTCCTCTTTTGACAGCATTTCTGTCGTATCTTTTTCTATATAGGTCTTTGAAATTTCTTTCAGATATTTTCCCATATACGAAATTTCTTTTTCAGAGAATTCTGATTCCTGATTCAGAATTCTTTTAATTTCCGTTGTATTTTTATCCAGACGAAGATTCACATTTTCTTCCAGTTCCTGAAATTCTGATGTTACATCCATTCCGATTTCATGCATAAAATCATGAATAATAGAACCATCACGCCAGCTCTCCGGTACAAACCGCCGCACAATCAGATTTTCTTTTCCGATCACTTTTGCAATTTCATCCAGTTTTTTATCATACTGATATATCTTTTCGTTCTTTTCCTGTGTCATTTTAAAATACTGGTCACATGGCATTTCCGACACATGCGAAGTTCTCTGCTTCACACTCTGATTCCAACGGGATAATAAAAATTTATCCTGTCTGCGAAGATAAACGATCACTTTAATTTGATAATTTTGTTCATCTGCCTCCTTTTTCAAATCATAAAGCAAAGATTTTTTTCCATAACTAAGACAATACCAAATAGATTCATCTGTCAGAATTACATGATCATAGTTTTCAAACGCATCCCGAATCTGTTGTAATCCCTCTTTTAAATAAATGGTTTCTTTCTTTTTATCCCTCTCTCCCTTCTCATTTTGAACTTTCCCAACTAAAAAATGTGCATTTCTCCTTGCATTCACGCCAGGATACATATGTAAGGATTCAGGAAAAAAATATCCATGCTTTTGCAGAACATCCCAGTTTTCTTTCAGAAATTTCTGAATCGACGATGTTGCTGTTTTTGGTGTTCCTATATGTAAATACAGTGTTTTCATGTTTAAATCCTTTCCTGTTATAATCCTTTTTACACGTTTATCATATATTTTCTTCCTTGAATGAACCTTGAAAATATCATTTTTTCTTTCAATAATAGGAATTTTTTGGAAAATTAAATTTCTGATTGCAAGATTTTCCAGATTCGTTATAATAAATTTCAAATACAACAGATATGATTTACAAAATAAAGGGGATTCCAATTGAAAATTTTAGTAATTGAAGATTCTATCCGACTTGCGGATACCATTGCAGAAGCTTTACAAAATGAAAACTACCAGGTGGATACTGCTCATGATGGATTGACAGGCTATGAGCATGCCTCCACCGGCATCTACGATATGATTATTTTAGATCTAATGCTTCCTAAAATGAATGGATATGAAGTTCTTTTTTCTTTGCGCAAAAACGGACAAAATGTACCGGTACTGATTCTCTCTGCGAAAACAGAATTGGATGATAAGATTCAGGGATTTACAACCGGTGCGGATGATTATATGACCAAACCTTTTGAAATTCGTGAACTTCTTATGCGTATTCAGGCAATCAGCAGACGAAGCAACCATCAGGATACTTCACATCCTGTAGTAGGAAACCTCTCTTACGATCCTGCTACCTGTGAAATCTGCAATACCCAGACTGGAAAATCCGTTCAGATTTCCGGAAAAGAAATGCAGCTATTGGAATTTTTTATGAACAATTGTAATCAGGTTCTCGAAAAAAATCAGATTACTACCAAAATATGGGGATTTGATTCTAACGCCGAATACAACAATGTAGAAGTATATGTTTCCTTCCTGCGCCGCAAATTTCACCACTTACAAGTGAATGTAACAATTCGTGCGATCCGCGGTGTCGGTTATATTATGGAGGTTTCCGAATGATTAAATCTTTGCAAAAAAGAATTAGTACACTTTTTATTTTTCTGCTTACCATCATCTGGCTTGTTATTTTATTTCTTTTTATTAATAACTCATACCGGAATAACTTAAGTGATCTGCAGCAAACCGTTCGTGCAGCTCTCCACTATACGACATGGGATGCCTTCGTTATTTCCAATGGACAGACCTCGCCATCCGAACTTGATCATATTCCCTATTGCCTTTTTTCCATTGACGAATCCAATGAAATGGAAATCATGTTTGACACTTTTTCCGATGTATCTGATAAATTCCTTTTAAAACAGGGAAAAGCCCTTATTTCCAACAACAAAAAATATATCTTTTTCAAACGCTATGTTTCCGTAAATCATCTCCGCGCCAAAAAAGGACAATATTATGTTTTAATGCTCAGTGGAACACCGGCTCTAAAATCAACACTGCCAACCGTCTTTCTCTGTTTCATCCTCGCATTGCTTGGAATTATCGTATTTACCATTTCCTCCAAAGCACTTTCCCGCTGGATGGTAAAACCGATTGAAAATACAATTTTATCCGAGAAAAAATTTATTTCCAATGCCAGTCATGAACTGAAAACCCCTCTCTCCGTCATCAGCGCCAATGCCGAACTGTTATCTTCTGAAGTAGGCAGGGACAATAAACATCTGTTGTATATTCAGCAGGAAACTTCCCGGATGATCTCTCTTGTCCAGAAAATGCTTACGCTCACACGGCTGGATGCTCCACAGATCCAGAATACCCATGCAGTTTTCCCTGTAGATGACGCACTGCTTGACATTATCTATCCAATGGAAAGTGTTGCTTTTGAAAAACACATTGCGCTTTCCATTGATGTTCAGGAACAAATGAAAATGGATGGAAACGAGAGTCAGATTCAAAATCTCGCTTCCATCCTGTTAAATAACGCATTAAGCTATACCCCGGAAAACGGAAGTATAGAAATTCACGCCCATATCCACAACCGTAAGTTTTATTTATCCGTGGAAAATACCGGCAATCCGATTCCGGAAGAAATCCGTGACCGCCTGTTTGAACGTTTTTTCCGCGCAGACGAAGCACGCGCGGATAACGGTCATTTTGGACTCGGTCTGTCCATTGCGCACTCTATTGTCACGAACCATTCCGGCAAAATTACCGTAGAACGGCAGGGGGACAAAAATGTATTTTCCGTTATGCTGCCTGTGACTTTCCACAAATAATTCAGCGCACCTGATTGCCCACAATGCGGTAATAAATTTTTGAAGTGATCCGGAATACCACATAATAGATAACCGCAAATGCAAGTACCGTTGTAACGAGACACCAGACAAACAACTGCCCGCTGTCCATAATCAACAGGGAAAGCACTCTGCGGATCAGTGGAAATGCCGCCACGACATGCAGTACTGCCACCACGATCGGCAGAAAGAACACCATGCGGATCTGCGTCTCGATCGCCGACTTCACCTCGACATTGCTCATGCCCACCTGTTCCATGATCCGGTATCGCTCCTTGTCCTCGTACCCCTCCGATACCTGTTTGTAGAAAATAATCATCACTGTCACTGCCAGAAAGACGGTGCCAAGGAAAATCCCAAGGAAGAAAAACCCTCCGTACAGTGCCAGCAGCTCCTTCCGGTTTACTGCCCTGCCGCGCACGCGCCGCCAGACAACGCCATATTTTTCCCCAGAGGAATAATTCTCCACGTTTCCGCTGCACGCGATCTTTTCTGTCTCCGTTCCGGTAATATTGATTCCAAGTACATTTTCATAGGCATACGCACTGACATTCTCTGTATTTGCCTCAGCGATCGCCAGTTTCTGCAACTTCTGCAGCGTCTGCATATGATCCACAACGATATAATAAACCCCATCCATAAACGAAATAGCCCCTCCATTGCTGCGATTCTTACAGTATCCATTTTGCTGTACGGTAAACGTTTCTCCAAGAATCTGTATCTGATCTCCACACAATGTTTTCGTAGACTGGAACCGTTTTTCCCGGAAGATAAGAATTTTTCCGGCTTCTACCTTTGGCACATCCGCCTCTGTCAGCGTGTGATCCATCCGAAGGAAATTATCCCGCGTCAAAAAATACAGGCTCGCATTTGTCGGTTTCTGCCCAATCGTAAGAGAATCTTTCTCCAACGTCATCGCAAAATTCAGATACGAATAACTCTCACTGTCCGTCACGTTTGTTCCCGTATCCTCTATAAACTGTATAATATCCGAACTCTGCTCCGATACATTTTCCTTCACCTCAGAATAGCCGGTCTGCACGTTGATCTCATATGGATAGAGTATGTTAATCTCATCATCAAAACCCACAAACATACAGACCGTGGTAGACACCATGACCATCACCATCGTCGATAAAATACAGATGCTTGCCAGCCCCGCCGCATTCTGCTTCATCCGGTACATCATCGTCGATACCGCGATAAAATGCTTTTTTTTGTAATAAAATCCATGGGTTTTCCGCAGCAGCTTTAACACCGCAATACTGCCCGCCGTAAACAGCATATATGTTCCAGCGATCACCAGAAGCACTGCCACAAAAAACAGGCTGATCACTTTCATTGGCTGCTCTGTCGTAATGGCAATTGCATATCCCGCACCGAGACATACTACTCCTAAAATTGCCATAAGCCACTTCGTTTTCGGCTCCTTTTCCCCCACACTGCTGCCCCGCAAAAGTTCCACCGGATTTGCCAGTTTCATCTGCATCAGATTGTAAAAAAGCGTCATCATATACAAAATACCAAACACCAGCACGGTATTTTTCACGGCAGACGGCGGAACGGAAAATTCGATCGTCACCTGAATCCCCAGAATCCGGTAAATCAGCATAAGTGCCAGTTTGGAAAACAAAATTCCAGCAACAATGCCTCCGACGATCGAGACAAACGCGGTAAACACCGTCTCAATGGCAAGCACTTTCGCAATATGCCGCTTTTCCATCCCGAGAATATTGTAAATTCCCATCTCTTTTTTACGCCTTTTACTGATAAAGCTGTTTGTATAAAAAATATAGATATACGAGAAAACGCCTACCACAATCACACCAAACGACATGATTGTTGTAATATAAAAGGCTCCGCGCATTTTTTCAAGCCCGGCACTGTTGTTGATAAACATCATAATGTAAAACATAAGCACCGTGATCATTCCCGCAACCATATAAGGAACATACAGTGATTTGTTATTTTTCAGGTTGTTTTTTGCCAGCCGTACATACAGATTATTCATAGTTCTCACCACCTGTCGTCAGAACGGTCAATGTTTCCGAAATCTTTGCATACAATTGTTCATTACTCATGCTTCCGCGGTACAATTGGTGGAAAACTTCCCCGTCCTTGATAAAAAGCACCCGGTTTGCATGGCTCGCCGCCTTGGTACTGTGCGTTACCATAAGAACCGTCTGCCCCTCCTTATTGATCTGCGAAAACAGCGTCAGCAGGCTGTCGGTTGCCTTGGAGTCCAAAGCTCCTGTCGGTTCATCCGCAAGGATCAGCTCCGGCTTTGTGATGATTGCCCGCGCCACCGCCGCACGCTGTTTTTGTCCACCGGACACCTCATACGGATACTTCTCCAGAATATCCACAATGCCAAGTTTCTGCGCAATTGGATAAAGCCACTCATTCATCTGCTTATAAGGCACATTTGAGAGCACCAGCGGCAGGAAAATATTGTCCTTCAGCGAAAAATTGTCAAGCAGATGAAAATCCTGAAACACAAAGCCAAGATGCTCCCGCCGAAATGCTGCAATTTCTTTTTCCCGCACCGTCACAAGGTTTTTCCCGTTCAGCAGTACTTCTCCCTCCGTCGGACGGTCAAGCGCCGCCAGAATATTCAAAAGTGTTGTCTTGCCCGATCCGGACTCGCCCATGATCGCGACATACTCGCCTTCCTCTACCGAGAACTGGATGTTTCGCAGTGCCTGCACCTGATTGCCACCAAATCTCGTCGTATAAACTTTTTTCAGATTATGCACTTCTAAAATTGTCATGATTTTTACTCCTTATAAATCTGTCCTTTTTTCTACTGTTTTCATAAAAATAACTCTGTCCCTTTTTTACAATTTCAGAATAGCAAAAAACCGAAATGCAAGCCATTGATTTGTCTTACATTTCGGCTTTGTATCTTACATTTGTGTAAGATACCTGTTTTTACATCCCGAGTATCCATGTTATTTGTCTCCCACGTCAAAACACTTAATCTCGGACATCCAAATTATTTCTTTCAAATACAATTGTCACATCCGTACCTTTTCCAATTTCGGATGTGATCATAATCCCATGCCCAAGCTTTTTGGTAATCTCCCGGCACAGATAAAGTCCGATTCCCGTCGAAGTTTTATCTGCCCGTCCGTTATACCCGGTATAACCTTTTTCAAAAATCCTTGGCAGATCCTCCTTCCGGATGCCGATTCCCTGATCAGAGATCACAAGTTCACAGGTATTGTCGGCTTCATTCCGGTTTATCTGTATTGTAACCGCGCGATTTTCGCCGCTGTACTTAATCGCATTGGACAAAATCTGCTCCACAACAAATTCCAGCCACTTTTCATCCGAGAGCACCATCTCCCGGCATTCCTCATAGTGAATGGCAATCTTTTTACGAATCATAATCAGCGCAAACCTCCGGATCGCAGTGCGCACCACCTGATCCGCTGAAACCATCTCAAGCACCAGATCATTCATACCGGAATTCATCCGCTGGTACTGAAGTGCCATATTGACATACTGGTTAATCCAGAATAATTCCTGCTGCATGTCATACAACACACTTTTTTCCATTCCCGCTGTTTCATCCGGATCTGTCTGTTTTTGTTCTTCCCTCTGCAAAAGCAGACGCATCGCGGAGATCGGCGTTTTGATCTGATGCACCCACAGAGCATAATATTCTTCCATTTCCCGCTGCAGGTTCCTGTATGCTCCCTTTTCCTCCTGCCGCTTATTCTGCAGTTGTTCAAGCGCATCCATATACACTTCCTCCAGCGCATCCTCCGTATCTGAAAGTGCCTGCATGCCCTGCATATAATCCCGGATCTGCCTTTTTACTGTCCGCAGGCGATACCAGTACCGTATCCCTCAAAATACAGCGGCCAGCACAAAAAATACAAGTTCCAGTCCCGCAAAATATCGGATATCCGCAGCGGGTATGCCACAAATGTAAAGCACAAAAATGTGGAAGATCATAAGCCCTGCCACAAGTGCAAGACCGCCTTTGTATCTGTTTAAATACTGCTTTATGTATGCCCTCAATGTGCGCCTCATTTCCTGATCACTTTTTAATCTGATAACCGATTCCTTTTCGTGTTAAAATAAAATTTGTCAATCCAATCGTTTCCAGTTTTCTTCGCAGCCGGTTCACATTGACCGACAATGTGTTTTCATCCACATACACATCACTTTCCCACAATGCCATCATCAGATTCTCCCTCGTTACAATTGCCCCCGGATTTTCAAGCAGCGTCTGCAAAATCTTCCGCTCATTTTTGCTTAACTCCAGTATCTGCTCTTCGTAGGTCAGTGTCCCATCCGACAGATTCAGCCACATCCCCTGATGCTCAAGCATATGGCTTTCCCCAGCAAATTCATAAGTCCGGCGCAGCATCGCCTGAATTTTCACCGTCAACACATTCAGATCAAAAGGTTTTGTGATGAAATCATCCCCTCCCATATTGATCGCCATCACCAGATTCATATTGTCATTCATCGAAGAGACAAATATAATCGGCAGCTTTGATACTTTCCGGATCTCCGTACACCAGTAAAATCCATTGTGAAACGGAAGCCTTATATCCATCAGTACCAGATGCGGTTTTACCCGGGCAAATTCTTCCATCACACTATTAAAATCCACTACTGCAAAGACTTCATAATTCCAGCTCTGTAAATGCTGCCGGATTGTTTTTGCAATCACTTCATCATCTTCCACAACTAATATCCGATACATATTTTTCCTTTCCTGTAAAATATTCGTTACTGCTCACACCCACATCACAATCATACTCCCCCGGGCAGGATGATATTCAGATGCTGCGTGAACAGCAACAAAATTCCACTATGTCCTCATATACTTGCACCGTCTGCCCTTTCATGCTAAAATGAGCGCGTAAAAAGGAGTATAAATACAAATAAGGAGAAATTTATCTATGAAACCATTGAACTGGGCAACCCTTGGCTGTGGTGTCATTGCAAACGAACTTGCCACTGCACTTGCCAGGCAAAACCGTCATCTGTATTCCGTTGCCAACCGCACACATGAAAAAGCAGTAGCATTTGCGGAAAAATACCAGATTGCCAAGGTATATGATCACCTTGAAGATGTCTTTACCGATCCGGATGTGGATATCATCTACATCTCTACCCCACATAATACGCATATTCAATATCTGCGTCAAGCACTGGCAAACGGAAAGCATGTCCTCTGCGAAAAATCCATCACCTTAAATTCAAACGAACTGGATGAGGCCATTGCCCTTGCGGAAAAAAATCATGTCATTCTGGCGGAAGCCATGACCATTTTCCACATGCCGATCTACCGCAAACTTGCAGAGATCATAAGCTTCGGCACCCTTGGACCACTTCGTCTGGTTCAGGTAAACTTCGGCAGCTATAAAGAATATGATATGAATAATCGCTTTTTTAACCGCAATCTGGCCGGAGGCGCTATGTTAGATATTGGCGTTTACGCCTTATCCCTGATCCGCTGGTTCTTTGTCGAAACTGCCGATCAGGTACTTTCACAGGTAAAATACGCACCAACCGGCGTGGATGAACAGGCAGGCATCCTTCTTATGAACCCAGCCGGCGAGATGGCAACCGTCACCTTATCGCTTCACGCAAAGCAGCCAAAGCGCGCAACCATAGCTTTTGACAAAGGCTATATTGAGATCTTTGAATATCCACGCGCCATGGAAGCAACCATCACTTATACCGGGGATGGACATAAAGAAACGATTTCATCCGGTGCTACTTCCGATGCATTAAGCTATGAAGTAGCTGACATGGAAGCAGCTGTCCGATCCAATGATTTATCCACTATCGAGTCCCTCATGCATCTTACTTATACACAGGATGTCATGCATATCATGACCGAAATCCGGAAGAACTGGGGAATGAAATATCCAGAAGAAGCGTAATCTTACTCTTTAAAATGAGAAAAGCCGACTATCCATAATATCTGGTAGTCGGCTTTTTAATAATAAAATATTTTCCTAAACAAAAAACAGATGAGAAATGTCTCATCTGTTTTTAAGGTGACTGACGGATTTGAACCGACGATCAGGGAGTTGCAGTCCCACGCCTTACCACTTGGCTAAGTCACCAAAACTCCCCGAGTAGGGCTCGAACCTACAACAACTCGGTTAACAGCCGAGTGCT
>OLXN01001125.1_pt1 | contig 17461 bp, 17 predicted proteins | sample 1674021 | NCBI WGS metagenome assembly OLXN01 (sample SAMEA103958137, study PRJEB25191) | human gut metagenome | biome: human-associated habitat [ENVO:00009003]; feature: intestine environment [ENVO:2100002]; material: feces | place: Germany | collected 2013/2015
CCGGGAGGATATCTGCAGCGCGCTGCGCGAGAAATTCGGAGAGAAGAACCCGGAGATGCAGGTCTTGCATTAAAAGCAGATAACCTTACAAACGGCTGCGCGGCTTTGGGGTTTGGTTATTTTTCGCTGGTGCTTTCTTCTTACTACCCCTGTCTTTTGCTCCAATCGCTTTATTCTCAGCGAATTTAAGATATATTTCCATTAAATCCCCGTTCTTAACAAAGATTTTAACCCATTCGCTTTATTATGGTAATAGAATGCAGCGTGTCTGTCCCACCAGCGCCGCCCTCTTCCGCTGCGGCTGTGGAGACAGTAAAAATAAACCGTCCTTGCGGCAGAAACGCCGCAGAAGAACGACGACAAAGAGCAAGGAGGAACGAACATGCACACGAAGAAACTAATGACATTGCTGTTGGCAGTCGTGCTGGTGCTCTCTCTGGCCGCCTGCGGCGCAAAGGGCGGCGATCACATGGACGGCATGGACAACGAGCCGAAGAACGCCGAGGAGGCGGCTGCCATGCACAAGGAACTGACAGCGCAGGAGGCTGCTATTCTGGCAGAGAACACAGCACTTTGGGAAAAGGTCTTTATGGCAGCGGACAAGGGTAAGATCATGATGGAGGACGGCAAAAACTACGGCGACTTCCTGCTGGAAACCATCAACGCCGCCAAGGATCAGTTTTCGGCAGACGAGCTGAAGCTGCTTCAGGGCGAGGCGGAGAAGATTCGCGACATCGGAAACAAGCTGGCCGCACTGGAGGAAAAGTATCCCGAGATCGTGCAAAAATCTCTGGACAGCGATATGAATATGCCGACGGACAAGGATATGGACACGATGCCCGACAGCGGCAGTAAGGACAATAAGACCGACGGCGGCAACACAGGCAATAAAACTGATAGCGGCAGCACGGGCAACACCCCCGACAATGGCAGTACGGGCAACAAGACTGATAGTGGCAGCACGGGCAACAAGACGGATGACAGCAGCCTGCCGAAGTTCCCCGCCTTTGAGGGCAAGGATCTGGACGGGAATACGGTAAAGAGCAGTGATCTGTTCTCCGGCAAAGCCGTCACCGTGGTGAATTTCTGGTTCACCACCTGCGGTCCCTGTGTGGGCGAGTTGGGCGATCTGGACGCGCTGAACAAGGAGCTTTCCGGCAAGGGCGGTGCGCTGATCGGCATCAATGCCTTTACGCTGGACGGCAACGAGGCGGCTATCTCTGACGCCAAGAATGTGCTGACCCAGAGCGGTGCCACCTACCAGAACGTGTACTTCGATTCCGGCAGCGAGGCGGGCAAGTTCGTGGAGAGCATCTACGCCTATCCCACCACCTATGTGGTCAACCGCAGCGGCCGCATCGTGGGTGATCCCATTGTGGGGGCTATCACCAGCAAGGCGCAGGCCGATGCACTGCAAGCCCAGATCGACAAGGCACTGGCTGCCGATATGGGCTGATCCAATATCTTCAAAGGGAGGCTATTATGAAGAAAAAGAACTGTAAGCTGACGGGCATTCTGCGCGTCATTGCCCTGCCCCTGGTGGGCAGTGCCGGAGGGTTTCTGTACTACCGCTATGTGGGCTGCGCCACCGGCACCTGCGCCGTTACGTCCAGTCCGTGGCTCTCCACCGGCTTCGGCTGCGTCCTTGGGTCGCTGCTGTATACCGTCCTGCGGCCCGGCCGCGGCAAGAGACAGGACGGCGACGGCGCGGAGTGACCCTTGCTCCCCCTGAAAGGAGGAAACGCCATGTATCGAAGCGTATTGGCCCTTCTTTTCGCCTCGGTACTGCTGCTCAGCGGCTGCGCCGCAGAACGGCAGCGTATACCGCGGGAAAAGGACACGCAGGGAACGGACATGGCCGGACAGTCCTCGGATATGTCCGGCGAGGAGGGTATGTATATGGACACCACGGAAAATGTCATCTATCTGGCAGGCGGCTGCTTCTGGGGCATGGAGCAGCTCATGCAATCCATCCCCGGCGTCATCGACGCCCAGAGCGGCTATGCCAACGGCACCTGCGAGGCGGACGCCACCTACCAGACCGTCTGCAAGGGCGACACCGGCTTTCGGGAGACCGTTCGGGTGGAGTTTGACCCTGAGCAGGTGAGCCTGGATGCCCTGCTGCTGGCTTACTTCTACGTCATCGACCCCACGGTGCAGAACCGGCAGGGCAACGACCGGGGCAGCCAGTATCAGACCGGCGTGTACTACACCAACGACAAGGCCAGGGAAACGGTGGAGCGCATCGCGGACATCGAGCGGGGCCGCAGCGAGAAATTCTTTGTGGAGATCGGTCCGCTGAGGAATTACTATCCCGCCGAGGAATATCACCAAAACTACCTGGAAAAGAACCCCAACGGCTATTGCCACATCCCCCGGACGGAGATGGAGCTGTTCTCCAGGCTTCGCATCGATCCGGGCGACTACCGGAAGCCCGCGGCGGAGACCATCCGGGACACGCTGACGGCGGAGCAGTACCGCGTCACGCAGGAGAGCGGCACGGAGCGCGCCTTTATCGGAGAGCTCTGGGACAAGTTCGAAAAGGGCATCTATGTAGACATCGTCACCGGCGAGCCGCTGTTCTCCTCTACGGATAAGTTTGAAAGCGGCTGCGGCTGGCCTGCCTTTACAAAGCCCATCGAGAGTCCTGCTGTGGTGGAACGGGATGACTTGAGCCACGGCATGCGCCGCACAGAGGTGCGCAGCCGCGCCGGTGACTCCCATTTGGGTCATGTGTTCACCGGCGACCCGGAGTCGCCCAACGGTGTGCGCTACTGCATCAACAGCGCCGCCCTCCGCTTCGTGCCTTACGCGAAAATGGAGGCCGAGGGCTACGGATACCTGTTGAATTTGTTTGAGGGATAAGCCACAGACGAATACGTTGACGCAGCAGAAAAGAAATCCCCTGCTCGACCGAGCAGGCCACACACGCCGATTGACCCTCCGTATGCTTCAGTACATACGGAGGGTCAGCTGCTGTTCGTAATGAAAGCCTTTTGCTCTGAAAGAGCTTTTTCGGTTTGATAAGTGTGAAGCATATCTTTTCAGGTTTTTCTACCGCTTTTTCACCTGGCATTTGCCGCTGCCTTTTCACCGCCGAAAACAGAGCGCGGATCATTCAGCTCTGCCGCAGCCCATTTCAGCGGAGCAGACACTATCCGCGCTGACGGTTAATTTGCGACGAATTTGCATATTGACATTGGAGCGGCATCGTGTTATGCTGAATTGCAAATGAATTGCAAATTGGAGGCGTGGTGACTTGTCCAGTTACAGCACGCGGCAGAGGAAGGCTCTGCTTGCCTATTTGAGCCGGCACCCGGATGAGCTGCTGTCCGCACGGCAGATTGCGGACGCGCTGGTGGATGAAAAGATCAGCCTCAGCGCCGTATACCGGAACCTTGCACAGTTAGAGGCGGAAGAAAAAGTGCGGCGCAGCAGCAAGAGCGGCACGCGGGAGGTCTACTATCAGTACCTTGACGCCGAGAGCTGCAAGGGTGCGCTGCACATGAGCTGTGTAAAGTGCGGCAGGACCTTTCACATGGCAAGCGGCAACGCCGCCCTGTTTGCAAAGCACCTGGCGCAGAGCGAGCAATTCACGCTGGACGCCGCCGACACAGTTCTCTATGGCATCTGCGCGGACTGCCGGGAAGAATAATATTTGGAAGGAGGACAGACCATGACAAAGAAATCTCGTTTGATCACAGGCTTGCTGGCAGCCGTGCTGGCGGCTGTCATGCTGTCCTCCGCTGTCTATATTGCGGTCGAAGCCAACCACAACTGCTCCGGCGAGGACTGCGCCATCTGCCACCAGCTGCAGGCCTGTGAAAATCTGCTCAAGAGCATTGGGCTTGCCGGTGCTGCCGCGGTTTTCGCCGTAGCGGTCAGGTATGCCCTGTGCAGGATCATTCCCTCCTGCGCGGAGCTTGTCCGCACGTTTACTTTGGTTTCACTCAAGGTCAAGCTTTCAGATTAAATAAGAACTATTTACAAGGGTGTAGTCTATCCGTTTTCGGATAGGCTTTCACGGCGTTGCCGTCACCCTTGTATTTTTGCGCCCATTTTTACGTTCTTATCATAATCTGGAGGTACATATAGCCTATGAAAAAGATAACTGCGCTGCTGCTTGCGCTAATGATGCTGGCCGGCGTCCTTGCCGGCTGCGGAAAGCCGCAGGATACCGGAAAAGCCGGCAAATTGAAGGTCGTCACGACCATCTTCCCCGAATACGATTGGGTCAGGGCGATCCTGGGCGACAAGGCGGATAACGCCGAGATCACCATGCTGCTGGATAACGGCGTTGACCTGCACAGCTATCAACCCACGGCAGATGATATTGTCAGGATCTCCGATTGCGACCTCTTCGTCTATGTGGGCGGCGAGTCCGACGGCTGGGTGGAAAACGCTCTGAAAAACGCCGCCAACAGGAATATGAAGGTCATCAACCTGCTGGAGGTGCTGGGCGACTCCGTAAAAACGGAGGAGACCGTTGAGGGCATGCAGGAGGACGACCACGGTCACAGCCACGATAAACAGCTCACGGAGGATAACATCAGGGATCGCACCCTCTCGGATTTCGCCGGTGCGTGGAAGTCCCTGCACCCCTATCTGCTGAACGGCGACCTGGACAAATTCTGCCAACACAGGGCGGATGAGGACGAGGACAGCTCGACCACAAAGGACACCTATTTGGAGAAGTTTAAGGCTTCGTGGCAATGCGACGCCGAGAAGATCTCTATCAACGGGAACACGATCACCTTCACTTATGCAGACGGGAAAACCGTTTCCGCTGAATACACCTATGCCGGTTATCAGCCGAAGCGGAATGACGAGGGCAAGATCCGCAGCGTCCGTTATCAGTTCGAAACGACCAGTGCCGATGCGCCCAAATATGTGCAGTTCAACGACCACGGCCACGAGCCGGGCGAGGCGGAGCATTTCCATATCTACTTCGGCAACGACGGCTTTGATGCGCTGATGAGTGGCAAGACCAATCCGTTTTTTGTGAAGGACGCGCTTTCCGCAGAGGACATCCTTGACGAGCTGATGGGGCACGACCATGGGGAGGAAAAGGACGAGCACGTCTGGCTGTCCCTGAAAAACGCCCAAGCACTTTGCGTGACGATCGCGGATGCACTGTGTGCCATCGACCCGGACAACAAGAACACCTATATCGCCAACGCCGCGGCGTATAGGGACAAGCTGGCTGCTCTTGACGCAGACTATAAGGCGGCCGTGGACGGTGCGGCTCATAAGACCGTTTTGTTTGGCGACCGTTTCCCGTTCCGCTATTTGGTGGATGATTACGGTCTGCGCTACTATGCCGCCTTTGCGGGCTGCTCCGCCGAAACCGAGGCCAGCTTTGAAACCGTTTCGTTCCTTGCAAAGAAGGTAGACGACCTGGGACTTCCCTGCGTGCTGACCATCGAGGGCGCACAGCATAGGATCGCGGAAACCATCGTTCAGAACACCGCCGGGAAGAATCAGAAGGTGCTGACCATGGATTCCATGCAGTCCACCACCTCCAAGGACGTGGCAAATGGCACCACCTACCTTTCCGTTATGGAGAAGAATCTCTCCGTGCTGAAGGAAGCGTTGGGGTAAGGAGGTAGGTCTATGGCTCAGCTCACTTGTCAAAATCTCTGTGCCGGCTACGATGGACGGCCCGTTCTCCAAGGCCTCACCTTTGAGCTCCTTGCAGGCGACTATCTCTGCATCGTAGGGGAAAACGGCTCCGGCAAGAGTACCCTTATGAAAACGATCCTCGGCTTGCAGGCCCCCATCAGCGGCAGAATTTTGACGGGCGATGGGCTGAGGAAAAACGAGATCGGCTATCTGCCGCAGCAGACAGTGGTACAAAAGGACTTCCCGGCATCCGTGAGAGAGATCGTTCTCTCCGGATGCCAGGGACGCTGCGGCAGCCGTCCTTTTTATAACAAAGAAGAAAAGAAGCTTGCGGTGGACGCCATGGAGAAAATGCAGATCACCCGGCTCGCAAGGCGGTGCTATCGGGAGCTGTCCGGCGGGCAGCAGCAGCGGGTGCTGCTTGCCCGCGCACTGTGCGCCACGCAAAAAATGCTGCTTCTGGATGAGCCTGTTTCCGGACTTGACCCCAAGGTGACGGCGGAAATGTATACGCTCATCGAAAAGCTCAACCGTGAGGACGGCATCACCGTGATCATGATCTCTCACGATGTGGCTGCCGCCGTCCGATACGCCAGCCATATTCTGCATATTGGCGACACTGTTTTCTTTGGGACAAGGGCGGACTATCTCCAAAGCCCGCAGGGGCGGCTGTTTGACGCGAAGAAAGGCGGTGACATCCAATGACTGCTATCTTGGAAAAGCTGGCTCTCTATTGGGCATACCCCTTTGTCCGCTATGCGCTCATTGTCGGTGTGCTGATCGCGCTTTGCTCCTCCCTGCTGGGCGTGACGCTGGTGCTGAAGCGGTTTTCCTTCATCGGTGACGGTCTGTCCCACGTGGCGTTCGGCGCGATGGCGATTGCCGCCGTGCTGCAGATCACCAACAAAATGCCCCTTGTAATGGTCATTACCATCCTCAGTGCCGTGCTGCTTCTGCACACCGGGCAGAACACGAAAATCAAGGGCGACGCCGCCATCGCCATGATCTCTGTCGGTTCTTTGGCAATCGGATACCTATTGATGAATATTTTTTCAACTTCATCCAACCTTTCGGGCGATGTGTGCAGCACGCTGTTCGGCTCCACCTCCATTCTGACGCTGTCCCCCGCAGAGGTATGGCTGTGCGTGGGAATGTCGGTGCTGGTCGTGGCGGTGTTCATCCTGTTTTACAATAAGATCTTCGCCGTGACCTTTGACGAGAGCTTTGCAAGGGCGGCCGGCACGAAGGTGGGACTTTACAACCTGCTGATCGCCGTCGTCGTTGCGGTCATCATCGTGCTGGCGATGAACCTTGTGGGTTCCCTGCTGATCTCCGCACTGGTGATCTTCCCGGCACTGTCCGCCATGCGGATGTTCAAGAGCTTTCGCAGCGTGACCATCTGCGCGGCAGTCCTTTCGGTTTTCTGTGCACTACTTGGCATTCTGGCGTCCATTCTCGCCGGTACGCCGGTAGGCTCCACCATCGTCGCCGTTCAGATCGGCGCTTTCGGTCTGTCGTGGCTGGCAGGCACGGTATTGGGAGGTGTTCGCAGATGAAAAAACTATTTTGCCTGCTGTTGGCAGCCCTGCTGCTCTGCCCTCTCGCCGCCTGCGGCCGTGAGGACACCGCAAAAAAGCCCCCTGCGGAAGATGCAGAAGGCACCGCCGCGGTCGACATTGACCTGACCGCACTCAGCGGCATCATGGTCTATTCCGAGGTCAACAGCATGATCTCCTTCCCGGATAACTACATCGGAAAAACTGTCAAAATGCAGGGGCAGTTCACCATATACCAGGCCACCGACGAAAACGGTGCTTTTATCCCGGACAAAATGTTCTTTGCCTGCATGATTGCCGATGCCACCGCCTGCTGCGCACAGGGGCTGGAGTTTGCCCTCGCCGGAAAGCCCGTCTATCCCGATGAGTATCCGGAGCTGGGGGCAGAGATCACCGTGGTGGGTACGTTTGAATGGTACGAGGAGGACGGCTGCCGGTACTACCGGCTGGGTAACGCATCGTTTGTGAACTGAGGCAGCGTGGGCTGTATCAACCGGAAATTCCGTGCCGCGCTTCGATTACGATAGTATAAGCAGCAACAACACCGGTGCGGCAAGCAACGCAAAGTAACATTCGTGCATTTGACCCGCTTTGGCTCAATGGCAAAAGGTGTTCACTGTACCTCGCTGGGCTTTGTACCGACCTCCACAACGTTATCGCAGCAGCTCTCGATCAGTTCCCTGTCGTGGGTGATCACGAGAATGGTTCTGCCGTTCCGTGCTTCGCTTCTCAGCCTTTCCGCGATCAGGCGCATATTCTGCCCGTCAAGGCCGCTGGTGGGCTCATCGAGTATCAATATCCTGCGGCCGGAAAAGATGGCGCAGGCAATGGCAAGCCGCTGCTTCTGCCCACCGGACAGGGCGGACGGGTGCGCAGCCCTGTATTCGTAAAGGCCAAATTCCTTCAGCAAGTGTCTGGCACGGTCTTTGTTTTCTTCTGTCAATTCGGTATTCAGCAGCAGCTCCTCCGCCACGCTTGCCGTAAAAAACTGTGTTGACGTGTCGTTGCCGCAGTAATAGATCTCCCTGCGCCGGACGGCCGCTCTTGCCTTTTTCCCGTCTATCAGGATATGTCCCCTTGTCTGCCTTGCCAGCCCGCAGAGGGTCTGCGCAAGGGTGGTTTTCCCCGCGCCGTTTTGCCCCGTTATGGCGGTCACCTTGCCTTTCGGAAAGGCGAGGAAAATATCATCGAAAATGACTTCCTTGCGTATTCTTTTCGAGAGCCCTGCTGTCTTCAAGACGGCAGGGCTTTCGTCCAATACGGAGGGAGCGGGAAGACACTTTTCTTCGTGCGGAGAGCGCAGACCCATGCCCAAGATGTCTGCTTCCGGCAGAAGGATCAAATCCTCCGGTGTATACTCGGCCGCTATTCTGCCGTCCCGCAGATACAAAAAGCGGTCTGCGATCCCCATCAGCCAGTCGATCCGATGCTCCGCGATGAGCAGGGTAAAGCCCTGTGCCTTGAGCTGCCGAAGGGTCTGCGCAAGCTGCCGCGTCCCGGCGGCGTCGAGGTTGGCCGTCGGCTCGTCGCACACAAAGATCTTTGGCTTCATGGCATATACGGACGCAATGGCCGCCCGCTGCTTTTCTCCGCTTGAGAGGATGTCAACTGCCCTGTCTTTCAAATGGGACAGCTTTAATGCCTCTATGGCGGCGTCCGTCCTCTCCCGTATCTCCCGGGTGGACAGGCCGTAATTCTCGCAGGGAAAGGCCACCTCTCCGGCAAGCTCGGAGGAAAAGAACTGGCTTTTGGGGTCCTGAAAAACGCTTCCCACCAAACGCCCGATCTCCCATGTGGAAAGCCTTGATATGTCCTTGCCGTCTATCCTCACGCTCCCGCTGAAAACTCCGGGATAGAACAGCGCTTTTTCGCACCGTCCAGCCGTTTTGCCCCAGGAAGCGCAGGTATTCCTCGCTCGTCCACTTGCTGTGGAGGGGAAAGCCTGCCAGCTTCATGAAAAAGGCTTTGACCTTGCCGGGAAACGAGTTTCCCGCGTGGGTGAAGGTCGGCGCAATCAACACGCCATCATCTTTCAGTACCCGTTTTATCTCTTGCAGGGCGTTCTCCGGCTGCGGCACGATGTGCAGCGCGTTGGACACGATCACTACATCAAAGGACTGGTTCGCATAGGGCAGGCGGAACATATCCTGCACGGAGAAGTGCAGCTTGGCAGAGCGGTTATCCCGCTTCGCCTCGGCGATCATCTCCGGGGAGGCATCCGTCGCCTCGATGTGCGCCGCCGCGTTTACGATGTGTTTTGCGATCAATCCCGTGCCGGTGGCCAGCTCCAACACCGTTTTTGCTTTCACCACCGGCCGGATGAGCTCATACATCTCGTCATATGCCGCCCGATCCTTTTGCATAAAGTGGTCGTAACGTCCGGCATTTCTGTCCCAGAAGGTCTTTCGTTCTTTCATAGCCGTTGCCCTTATCTCTTCTTTATTTTTTGCCGCCTTGTGCCTCTCGGAAAGGATTCAAAGTGCCGCTAAATTTTCCCGTGCGGGCATCTGTCCCGCCGCTCTCTGGCGTATTCCAACAGAGCATTGCACGCCGGGCAAAGCGCCTCACCCCTTGTCCCATGCACGCTCCGGCAATACCGGCGCACCATGAGGGTAACGGTTTCGATCTCCTCTTCCTTGTTCAAGCTCCGATTTCCTTTCTGTTTTATATGCAGTTAGTCACCTCTAACCGCCTGCCAGAAGAAAAGGCAGGCCGCCTGTATGCAGTCTGCCTTTTGTCTGATGCGAAGGCCAGCAGCCGCGCTCGGCTTACAGCACCAGAGAGGGCGCGGTGTAGACCCGTGCCTTCAGCTCGCTGTTGAGCATATACAGCCCCTTGCTGTCACCGCCGAACAGCTCCATCTTGGTGATGAGGTCGGCGGCGTTCTTCTCCTCCTCGCCCTGCTCCTTGATGAACCAGTCCAGCATCTGCATGGCGCGGAAGTCCTTTGCCTCGTATGCGGCGGCGTAGATGGCGTCGATGCTGGCGGTGACGAACTTCTCGTGCTCCAGTGCCTTTTTCAGCGGGATCATGTGGTCGCCCCGTTCCCACTCCGGCTTTGCGATAGCCTCAAAGTTGACACCCTCGCCGTTATTCTGCAAATACTGATAGAACAGCATGGCGTGATCCCGCTCCTCCTGCGCCTGTACCCGGTACCAGTTCTCAAAGCCGTCCAGGCCGACGGCGGCGTAGTAGTTGGCAAAGTCCAGATACAGATAGGCGGAGTAGAACTCCTTGTTGATCTGCTCGTTGAGCAGCTTCGATACGTTAGCGTTCATGATGCTTCTCCTCCATAATATTGCCTTTTTCCTGCTCCCGGCAAGCGGGGCAGATGTACCGTACCCAGGGCGATGCTGGGGTGCTCCCGTTTCATCTCCAGGAACACCTGCTCCGCCGTGGGATGCCGCTGAAGCTCCGTGACGGCGGCCAATATCTCCTCTGCGTATTTCGGCATATTGCCCCCCTCCAAGAACAAGAACTATTCCTATTCTTGCTTTGCATTATACATATATTTACCCTGTTGTCAACAGCTACGGAGGGTTTACGTTGAAAAAATGGCCAAAAAAACTTGACAGATCAAACTGTATCTGTTATAATTACAGTATAAACTGTATCAGAGGTAAACACAGTTGCTTTGGAGGTGTATTTATGCGACAGATATTGCTTTTTGCGGCACTTACCGCCTCGCTGTCACTGCTGGCTGGCTGCGCGCTGTCCAAGGCAAAAGCGGATACGGCGGAGGACATGACAGACAAGGCGGCGTATCATAAGATCAGCGCCGAGGAAACCCATGAGATGATGGCCTCGCAGGAGGTCGTGGTGGTGGACGTCCGCACCCGGGAGGAATACGAAAGCGGGCATATTGAAAATGCCGTCCTTGTCCCCAACGAGAGCATCGGGAGCGAAATGCCCGAGGCGCTGCCCGACAAGGAAGCCACGCTGCTGGTCTACTGCCGCAGCGGCCGCCGCAGCAAGGATGCTGCACAAAAGCTGCTGGCGCTGGGGTATCAGAGCGTCTACGACTTCGACACGATCCTGATTGTCCAAATTCAATTCAAGGTCATGGTCGATGATGGGCAGCTTGAACCGGACGGACTTCAGCCACTGTCCGTTAGGCTGGCGTTCCGGGTAGATCTGCACCTCGTCGATCAAAATCTCCACCAGTCTGCGGCGTTCCGCCTCGGTCATGGTGGCATAAAGCTTGTCAAAGCAAATCAGGATCTTATAGATGTTGTCGCCTGTGATTTTGTCGGCTTCAATGGCCTGCTTCTTTGCCCGGGCATCCATCAGTCCATTTTCCACCTCTTGGATTTTATCGTACATCTTATAAAGGCGGTCGTCAAGGTCAGATTTTCGGGCGATAAAGTGCCGGTCGTCCGGGTCAAGGCTGTCGATCTCCTCCATAAGCCGGGATTTTGTGGAGTAGTGCTGCCGTAGCTGCTTCTCATAGGCGGCGATCTCCTGCTCAATGGCAGTGGTATCTACCTTCATGTGTAGACCTTGGTCTTTTCTGCTGCCATTTCCAGCACCTCCCATTCGTACCGTCTTGTTCGGAATAGACTTTGCAAGCAAAGTCGTGTGCCAAAGGGCTGCTGCCGCTTGCCTGTCAGCTCGGTCAGGTGCTTCAAAATGTGCTGCATTTTGAGGTCGCCACTGGCGACCTGCACCCCTTTGGAAACCCAGCGCCGAGGGATTGCACCCTCTGGATACCCCACTTGTTCATGCAGGGCTATCGTCGTGTTTTAGTATTTATATTTTTCTATTTTCCATAGTACCGGCTCCTTTCGCTTACTGGGCAAAGAAAAAGCGACCAGCCTTTTACGGCTAATCGCTTTTTCTTTGGTCACTTATTTGATTTCAGAGGCAATGGTTGTCCCTTTGATTTTGTTCCCATCTCCAATAGAAACGCTGTTGTCGTTATATACCAGAACAAGAATTCGATTGTTGATTGCCTCGATTTCTTCTTTGGATTTGGTGGTAATATCAATATCCAGTTCGTCTAGGCAGCCAAATTCTTTTTCCAAAATCATAAGCATATCGAGCAGTTTGTTTTCTATAACGGAGAAAATATTGCTAATGATATGTTCTCCAACAACAACTCTTGCTGATGTAATTATCATATATGGGTCATCATTGTAGGTTGCAATAGCTGAGAATAAATCGGCTGGTATAGTTTTTCCTAATTGGTTTCCTGAATCCTGACTGGTTTGAGCCAATTTTCTTAATGCTTCAACGCTTTCATGAAACTCAACACTCAAAAGAAGTTCCTTTATATCATCCGGCATTTTTCCTAAAGGAATTGATACATGGTTCCATGTCATGTGGGTTGCCATTGAGCCTCTGAAGTAAGATCCCATCAAAATACCATGAGTTTTTCTATAAGAAGGAATGGCTACGCCTTCAGGATATCCGGAAATTTCATAATCAAGCCATCTCAAAATTCCATCGTTTTCCAAATCAGACACAAGTACCTTCGCTCGCTTTAATGCTGTGATGGTATCTACCTCGCCGTTCGCAAGGTCTTTTATGATTTTACTTTTTGCCATTAGAACACCCCCTCAATGAATGCGACTATTTTTCCCCAGAAAGAAAACGTGAGTATGACTCCAGCAATGACTGCACCAATGACTCCCAATAATAGCGGATGTTTTTCCCAGAATGTTTTCTTAGGAGAAACAGCTTCTTGAACCAGACTGGCAATGGTCGAATCGCAAATCGTATTGCCGTTACCAATTTTTACACTTTGGTCGATAGTGACGCTGGCTCTTTTTTCTGACTCATATTCTTGTAAACGCTCATTATAAGTACGAGCCGAGTTGTTGATTGTAACAAAATAGGGGACATTATCTGCCCATTGAACATTGATGAACCCTTCTTCACGAAGTTCACGAATTATACTTCTAAGTTCGGCATCTTCACTATTGGTTAATCCATCGAAGCGTTTTGCAAGCATATCAGCAGGATTATCGGCTGCCATAATTTCATCAAGCAACTGTTTTGAATTTCGAGAAAGTCTTTTAAAACTCATGTTTTCACACCTCATTTTAGTCTCTCGTACAGCAGTGCCCTTTCATCTTCGCTCTTTTAAATGCCCAATGCAAAGGAAAATACTGTCGCAGCAATTATTAAGCAAAGAAGGATATATAAGACAATCATAACTTTGTCTTTTACAACCAGTTTCAGCAGTTGTTTTCCGGAAATATGTTTGCTCTTATCGTATTTTTCGAAAATCAATCTTTCGCTTTTTTCAAATCGATTCAATGCGGAAAAATTCAACTCTTTTGTGGAGGATATATCATGCAGATAATTGCTGATATCGCACAGAATTTCTGCCAAATACTTATCGGTAACATTAGAGTTTACTATTTCGTCTTGTGCCGTTTCAACAACTTTCAGAAGCGTAGATTTGAATTTATCTAATAGGTCTTTGACGGATATCCAATTTTTATCTTTGTGTGCAGCATAATACTCCATTTCGCATCGATAACCTTTGTCTTTCATTTCTTTCTCAATGCGAATATTTTCATCGTATGAAACTTCAAAGACGGACTTACATACTGACAAGTATGCTCTAATCGTTGCCAACTTTCTGATTATACCGTCAACAAATTTTGTTTGCTGTTGGTACTCTCCTTGAATAAAGAATACTCTTGAAACAATAACACTGGAGATAATACCACCAACTATGCCTAACAGAATATTCCATAAAACATTAAACATCGCTTCACCTCATTTCAGCCGCTCACACAGCGGCAGCAGTTCTTCGATTTTAGCAACGATGCGCTTTTGCTCGGCAATGGGCGGAAGCGGAATAAGTACATTAGCTAATTCCTTTGCAGGCAACTGTCTCACCGCTGTTCCCGTAATCTTCGATTCAATGTACTGTAAGTAAAAAGGAGATAACAGGAACTTATGCAAATATTCAGAAACCGAAGAATCAACGCATCTAATAATTACCATCTGAGCGCAGATAAATCCAGTACGGTGTTCGTCATCTGCGGTAAAGATTGCACACTTTCCTACAGAACCTCTTAGTAGACAAATAAAGTCTTTGTCTTGCAGTTTTCCGTTCCGAAGCTCAGAAAACTTACTTTCGGATATGTACCGCACATTGTCAAAGGACATTGTGGATTCAGACATATCTTTTGCCCCAAAGAACGGTATTCCAAAATTAACGTAATCTTTTTCTACAGGATATTTACTGCTACGATCTCCGTTTTCTAATGTTGCAATCTGAGAAAGTCGCACCCACTTCCAACTCTCCGGAATATCAAAAGGGATCTCATCTTCGGAAATCTCCGCCAACGGCTTTTCCTTTTTGATTTTCTTTTCCTGTATCAGCCGTTGCTTCTCTGCCTGAATCTGTTGGTACAGTTCCTCACCGGTGCCTTCCTCAGCTCGCTGCTTCACCAACTTGCCCTGAATGGCATACTGGAGAATGGACTTCTTCATGTCCTCCGGGAACTTAGCGTTAAATCGCTCCAGCTTTTCATAGGCGGTAGCATAGCGGTCAACATACGGAAGAAGCTCCTTGATTTTTTGGACAATACGCTTTTGTTCGGAAAGAGGAGGAAGAACAACCATAGTGCTTGCTATAGCATCTAATACCCAATTTTTATTTCCCACTCCTCTTGTGTTCTCGGTAGCTTGTGCTTGTACCAAGGGGCTCATAAGCATATAATACAAAAATTCCACATCTATACATTTGCAATCGAATTTGAGCAATGCCACACTTACAAACAGGCTAAATGGTTCGGCAGTATCTACGATTGCGGGAACGCCTGTTGTACCTACCTTTGAAAGTATTAAATCCCCCTTTTCTGGATTGCATCGTGCATATAATTCTTTATGCTCTTCTTCTGAAATAAATTTAGTGTTTTCTAACGACAGGAAACCGTTGCTCATATCTTTAACAGATACAAATCTAACTCCTGTAGAGGTATATTTAGGGGTCTTGTGAGTACCATCAGTAAGTTTGTTCAATATGCTTCCAAGAGTAACCCACATCCAATTCTCTGGAATATCAAAAGGTACGTTTTGAAAATTGATTATCGAGTTGGTTCTCTTGTCTTTTTTAATGATTTTTTCTTTTATCAACACTTCTCTCTTTCGTTTAATTTCTTGAAAGAGTTCCTCGCCGGTGCCTTCCTCGACTCGCTGCTCCACCAGCTTGCCTTGAATGGCATACTGCAAAATGCTCGCTTTTAACTGCTCCGGTGTCATTCGCTCACACCTCCCGGCAGCAGGGCTTCCAGCTCTGCCAGTACCTTGTCGATTTCCGCATTGAGGGTGGTTCGTCTTTCCTGATATTCCCGGATGGTGTCCATGGGGTCAAGGATTTCTTCTTCCTCATGGGGAGATGTATGCTCTAAGTGACTTCTTAATCATGGTTTTTGTCATGGTTAGTGAAGCAGTCACTTAGAGCATTTTCATTTCAGGAGGTACAGCCATGAGAAACGAGAAAATCACCCCTCTGTATGAGCGTTTGAGCCGCGATGATGAGTTACAGGGCGAGAGTAATTCTATCTCCAATCAGAAAAAGATGTTGGAGGACTATGCCCGCCGGAACGGGCTGCCGAACCCCACCCACTTCACCGATGACGGCGTATCGGGAACCCGCTTTGACCGTCCCGGCTTTCTGGCGATGATGGAGGAAGTCGAGGCCGGACGGGTGGAGGCCATCGTCATAAAGGACATGAGCCGCCTGGGGCGTGACTATCTGAAAGTCGGCCAGGTCATGGAGATTTTGCGGCAGCGCGGTGTCCGGCTGATCGCCATCAATGACGGTGTGGACAGTCTGAAAGGCGATGACGATTTTACCCCGTTCCGCAACATCATGAATGAATTTTACGCCCGTGATACCAGCCGGAAAATCCGCTCTGTGTTCAAGTCCAAAGGCATGAGCGGCAAGCACCTGACCGGCACCGTCATTTATGGCTACCTGTGGGACGAAAAGCGGGAACATTGGCTTGTGGACGAAGAAGCCGCCGAAGTGGTACGCCGTATCTTTTCCCTGACGATGGAGGGCTACGGCCCCTATCAAATCTCCAAGCTGCTGTCCGAGGCAAAGGTCGAAATCCCCGCTGTCCATCTGGCACGCTTTGACGAGGGAGTAAACAGGACGAAGCCGGTTAAAGACCCCTACGGCTGGGGATCGTCCACCATTGTGAATATCCTGAAAAAGCGGGAATACCTGGGCCACACCATCAATTTCAAGACCCGCAAGCACTTCAAGGACAAGAAAAGCCATTATGTTGACGAAAGCGAGTGGACGATTTTCGAGAATACCCATGAGGCCATCATCGACCAGGAAACCTTTGACAATGTGCAGCGTATCCGGGCGAATGTCAGGCGTTACCCGGACGGCTGGGGCGAGGCCCATCCCCTGACCGGCCTGATGTACTGTGCCGACTGCGGCGGCAAGATGTATGTCCATCGCGTCAATAACGGCAAGCGTGACCCGCAGTTTACTTGCAGCCAGTACAGCAAAATCCCATGCGGGACGCTCTGCGGCACACAGCACCGCATCCGGGCCGAGGCTGTTCTGACCCTGATAACCGATATGCTCCGGGCCATCGCGGAGTATTCCAAGAATGACCGGGCCGAGTTTATCCGCACTGTCCAGGAAACGCAGGCTGCCCAGCAGACCGCTGACATCTCCAAGAAGCGGAAACGGTTGGCCGCCGCCCAAAAGCGGGCCGGGGAACTGGAAAAGCTGATTTGCAAAATCTATGAGGACAATGCCCTGGGCAAGCTGCCGGACGCCCGGTATGAGGCCCTGGACGCACAGTATGCCAAAGAGCAAGACGCCCTTAATGCGGAAATCACGGAGCTGGAAAAAGCCGTTACCGGATATGAGCAGAGCCGGAAATCTGCGGAGAAATTTATTGCCCTGATTGACAAGTATGAGAATTTTGACACGCTGACAAATACCATGCTCAACGAGTTTGTAGAGAAAATCCTTGTCCATGAACGCGCCCGCAAAGGCAGCCAGGACACCACGCAGGAGGTTGAAATCTACTTCAACTTTGTGGGCCGGTATATCCCGCCCGCCTTGCAGCCGGTTCCCCTGACCCCGGAGGAGCAGGAAGAACTGCGGAAGAAGGAGGAACGCAAGGACAGGCTTCACCAGAACTATTTGCGCCGCAAGGCAAACGGCAAGCAGAAGGAATGGGAAGAACGCTACAACGCCAAGCGCAAGGCCCAGGTGGAGGCGGCAAAGGCAGCTATCCGGGCCGAGGACATGGAGAAGGGCATTTTTACCACCGTCAGCCAGTTACCCA
>OLXN01001126.1_pt1 | contig 17456 bp, 16 predicted proteins | sample 1674021 | NCBI WGS metagenome assembly OLXN01 (sample SAMEA103958137, study PRJEB25191) | human gut metagenome | biome: human-associated habitat [ENVO:00009003]; feature: intestine environment [ENVO:2100002]; material: feces | place: Germany | collected 2013/2015
CCATAAAATTTTTGAAGTGCTCCGCTTAGGCAGACTAGAAATTCTGAGCGCATCCCTGCCAGACGGACACAAGCCGCGCCGCTGTCGAAACATTGCCCGGACACAAAATTAGAGCCACGCAATCATTTTCGCAAATTCTAAGATTCTGTCTGAATCGCACGTCACAGGAAGCAGCAGCCCCAGCCACCACACGGAAGCCACCCATCCATAAGTTTCGCAATTACGGATTCAAAAAGTCTGTAATTAAGAAAAGGACCATGGATTACTCCACAGTCCCATTTCTCTTATTTTAATCGTTTATTCCTTCTCCTGCAAGACCTCTTCATACTTTTTCAGTATCAATCCCTGAATCTGATCCCTTGTCGCGGAATTGATCGGATGTGCGATATCCCGGAAATCCCCGTCGCCGGCTTTTCTGCTCGGCATCGCAATAAACAATCCCTTTTCCCCTTCGATCACTTTGATATCATGTACGACAAATTCATCATCGATTGTGATAGATACCACGGCTTTCATCTTGCCTTCTTTTTCCACCTTGCGGATTCTAACGTCTGTAATCTGCATATGTATCCCCCTTCTAGTCTCTCCCTAGAGCATATATCTTTCGTTGTTTTCTGCAACAATCCGGACAGCATCGTCTCCGGAATAAAATGTATTTGCCCGAAGCGTTCCATGGCTCTCCACAATGCAGTTTTCTACATGCGTATTATCGCCAATATATGCATCATTCAAGATAATCGAATTCTTGATCACGCAATTTTTTCCTACAAACACTTTCTTAAACAAAACAGAATTTTCTACCCTGCCGTTTATAATACATCCACTGGCGATCAGACTGTTGCTGACGTCCGATCCCATATTGTATTTTGCCGGCGGAAGATCATCCACTTTCGAATAAATCTTCGGCTCTTCGCGGAAAAAGTACTTTCTCACATCCGGTTTCAAAAAGTCCATATTTGTACGGAAGTAATCATCTACACTTGCAATATTACTCCAGTAACTATTCAGTTTATATCCATACACACGCTTTACATTGCGGTAACGCACCAGCACATCCGTAACAAAATCAAACCGGTTTTCCTCCGCTGATTTTTCGAGAATTTCGATCAGCTGTCTTCTCCGGATAATATACACTCCTGTGGAAATCGTATTAGATTGTGCCACCAGCGGTTTTTCCTCAAAATCCGTGATCCGGGAATCTTCATTCATACGGACGACTCCGAAACGGCTGACATCCGCATCCGCCGGCATATCCTTGCACGCAATGGTAATATCTGCTTTCTTTGCGATATGAAACTCCAGCAGATCATTGTAATCCATCTTATACACACAGTCACCGCTGGATATGATCACATACGGTTCGTGACGGTTTTTCAGGAAATCAATATTCTGATACATGGCATCTGCCGTGCCTCGGTACCAGTCACTGTTTTCTGCCGTAACGGTTGGTGTAAACAGATACAGACCTCCCTGTTTTCTTCCAAAATCCCACCATTTTGAAGAACTTAAATGTTCATTCAGTGAACGGGAATTATACTGTGTGAGTACCGCAACTGTCTGTACATGCGAATTGCTCATATTACTTAAGACAAAGTCAATGCAGCGGAAACTTCCGCCGACCGGCATCGCCGGAATCGCACGTTTTCTGGACAGTTCTCCCATCCGGTTGTTATTGCCACCCGCCAAAATAATTCCTACTGCTTTCATTTTCTGTCACCTGCCTTAATGATTACTTCGCCGCCTGCCAATACCCCGTCTGGATAATCTTCTTTTACTGTCACACCGGAAATGGCTGTGTTTTTGCCCACCTTTACATTCTCCGGAACAACAGAATCGTCTCCAATCGTTACCAGTCCAAACGAATAAACACTCTCGTTTAATTTGTTTGGTGCTGCTTCTCCTATTCCCAGTGTTACCCCATCTTCAATTCTGCAGTTTTCTGCAATTATGGATTTGTCGATCGTTACATCCCTGCCGATACTGGTATCCTTCATAATAATGGAATCCCGCACGACAGCCCCCGGTCCAATATATACGTTTGGTCCGATTACCGAATTGATCACCGCTCCATGGATCTCTGCTGCCTCCCCAATAATGCAGCGCTCCACTTTTGCCCCCGGTGCTATGTACTGCGGCTCAATCGTATCGCACTTCGTGTAAATCTTCCAGAATTCCTCGTAAAGATTGAATTCCGGAATCAGATCAATCAGCTCCATATTGGCTTCCCAGTATGAGCCAAGTGTTCCCACATCCTTCCAGTAACCGTTGAACTCATATGCAAAAAGCCTCTTGTTGTTTTTGAAGCAATACGGAATAATATGCTTTCCGAAATCACAGCTCTGCTGATCTTTTAATTCGATAAGAGCATCTCTTAATACTTTCCAGGAGAAAATATAAATTCCCATGGATGCCAGATTACTCCGCGGTTTTTCCGGTTTTTCCTCAAAATCCTGAATCTTTTTGTTTTCATCCGCAATCACAATTCCGAAACGGCTTGCCTCCTCCATGGAAACAGGCATCGTCGCAATCGTCACATCCGCATGATTTGCCTTATGGAAGTCCAGCATAACCTCATAATCCATCTTATAAATATGATCTCCGGAAAGGATCAAAACATATTCCGGATTATAACTTTCCATATAGCGCAGATTCTGATAAATGGCATTGGCTGTACCGGTATACCATTCACTGTTATTGCTTCTCTCATACGGTGGAAGTACGGTCACTCCACCATTGTTCCGATCGAGATCCCACGGAATGCCGATGCCGATATGTGTGTTCAGCCGGAGTGGCTGATACTGCGTCAGCACACCAACCGTATCAATTCCGGAATTGATACAATTGCTGAGTGGAAAATCGATAATTCTGTACTTGCCGCCAAATGCTACCGCCGGTTTGGCGACGTCCGATGTCAGAACTCCAAGTCTGCTGCCCTGACCGCCTGCTAAAAGCATGGCTATCATTTCTTTCTTAATCACGTCATCACTCCTCGTCTGTTCTAAATATTATGTTTGTTTCTTACTATTACTGTAGTATATCATATTATCCTTTTATGTACAACAGTTTATACAAAAATGCTGAGTTTTTTTGTTGTTTTTTGGCAAAATGCACAATATATTTTCGGGTGCGCCTTTGGTTATAGAGTGGTATAATAGAAAAAAACTTTATTAAATAGGTAGGTAATCCTGATGTATAAATTAAAATTTAATGACCCCATTCATATTCACTTTATCGGAATTGGCGGAATCAGCATGAGCGGACTCGCTGAAATTCTTCTGGAAAAAGGCTTCACGATTTCCGGGTCCGATGCAAAAGAATCCGATCTTACCCGCATGCTCGCATCCAAAGGTGCTCAGATTTTTTATGGACAAAGTGCTGAAAATATCATTCCCGGCATTGATCTGGTTGTCTACACAGCCGCAATCCATCCGGATAATCCGGAATTTGCAGAGGCCAGATCCCAGGGACTGCCAATGCTCTCCCGTGCAGAACTGCTTGGACAGATCATGGACAACTACAACAATTCCGTTGCCGTTGCCGGAACCCACGGCAAAACAACCACAACTTCCATGATCAGTGAGATTCTTCTTGCTGCGAAATCCGATCCGACCATCACTGTTGGCGGAATTCTTCCCTCTATCGGAGGAAACCTGCGTGTCGGTCATTCCGGAATCTTTGTTTCGGAGGCCTGTGAATACACCAACAGTTTCCTGAATTTCCGTCCAAAATACAGCATCATCTTAAATGTAGAAGCAGAACATCTGGACTTTTTCAAGAATATCAACGACATCCGTCGTTCTTTCCGTAAATTTGCCGGCAATACACTGGCAGACGGAGCAACCATTATCAATGGAGAAATTGCAGACCATCAGGAACTGACCGACGGACTTCCACAGCAGATCATCACCTACGGTTTTGATGATTCCTGTGAATATTATGCAGATAATCTGACATATGATGACAAAGCCTGTCCTTCTTTTACCGCCATGCACAACAAAGAGGCCATCTGTGAAATCAAACTTGCCGTTCCCGGACGACACAATGCCGGAAATGCCATGGCCGCCATCGCCCTTGCCTGTACCATGGGAATCAGCACAGATGCCATCATCAGAGGTCTGGACGCTTTCCACGGTGCCAACCGCCGTTTCCAGTACAAAGGAACCGTAGACGGTGTCACCATCATTGACGATTATGCACATCATCCGACAGAGATCCGTGCGACACTGACCGCCGCGCAGAAATATCCGCATAAGCGTCTGGTGCTGGTATTCCAGCCACACACCTACTCCCGCACCAAAGCTTTTCTGGATGATTTTGCCGAAGTACTTTCCATGGCAGATGTCATTGTTCTGGCAGACATCTTTGCTGCCCGCGAACAGAATACCTTCGGTGTAAGCTCGAAAGATATTCTGGAGCGCCTGACAGCCAAAGGAAAAGACGCGCACTATTTTCCTTCTTTTGAAGAGATCGAAAAGTTTTTATTAAAAAATTGTATGAACGGAGATCTGTTGATAACCATGGGAGCCGGAAATGTCGTAGAAATCGGCGAATCCCTCCTTGGAAAATAACTTATCCACATTATCCACATAGAAACGTTGATTCTTTCTTCGTTCTGTGTGGATTTTTTGTCTATATTTATCCACTCCTTTCCGTTTTGAATTTGTACGTTTTGGTGGACTTATCCACTTTATCCACAATGTTGTTCACAATCAGTATCCCCCTGATTACCAGGGATTTACGGGTGTTTTTCTTCTTCCATTTGGAAAATGATTGTGCTATAATCACAAATGCATAATAAGAAAGGTACTATGACATATGATAAACATTCAGCTGCACAATGATTGTCCAGCCACGGACACAATCGTTCCCAACCAGTTTATTGACCGCTTTATGCCGTCAGCAAACGGGGAATTTGTTAAGGTATATTTATATTTATTACGGTGCATCCATTCTCATGCATCAAATTGTACAATTTCTGAAATTGCTGACAAATTTAACAATACAGAAATGGACATTCAGCGTGCACTGCGTTACTGGCAGAAAGAAGGACTCCTCTCTCTGGAGGAAACCGCCGACGGTAAATTGTGCGGAATCGGTCTTCTTCCGTTTCCGGAAGATTCCACAAACACGGAAGAGGCATCTTCCTCTCCTGCCCCGTCTGCTGTTTCTTTGGAAGAAACACCAGCATCCGCTGCAGGGGAAAACGTTTCTGGCTCCCAGCCTGTGAATCAGCCGCAGGAACCGCAGATCCGCCATTATACGCTGGATGAAATCGCAGAATTTCAGAAAAATCCGGATATTCAGGAAATGCTTTTTGTCGTGGAAACCTATATCCGGCATCCATTCAGTGAGAATGATATCAACACGATCTTATTCTGGCATGAAGATCTTCACTTTTCTGCCGAACTGATCGTCTATCTGGTGGAATATTGCGTCAGCAAAGGACATACAAATCTTCGTTATCTGAATAAAGTGGCGCTGGCATGGCATGAGAAAAAAATTACTTCTGTGGAACAGGCCAAAAGTGAAGCCGCCGTCCGCAGCAAAGCGTACTACGCCGTCATGAAAGCTTTCGGCATCACAGGAAGAAACCTTATCGATTCCGAAACAGCCATGATCCGCAAATGGACCAAAGAATACGCTTTTGATCTGTCATTGATCCAGGAAGCCTGTGCCCGCACCATTTCCAGTACCGGTCAGTCAAGTTTCAGTTATGCCGATTCTATTCTGACCAGCTGGTATAACGACAAGGTACATTCTCTGGAAGATGTCAAACGCCTCGACGCCACCCATCAGCAAAAGAAAAAGGAGAGAGCCGCAGTGAAAGCAAATGCAGCCGCTTCTCCGAAGAAAAACAATTTTAATAACTTTGAATCCCGTGAAAATGATTATAAGAGTCTGGAAGCCATGCTTTTAAACTCTCCGATCCGGTCATAATCACTCCCATATCATCTGTTGAGCAATAAAAGGAGAATCAAATGCCGCTTTCCAATGCACAGTATGATGAGATCATGCATGAATACGATGAGCGCCAACTGCATAACCGTCATATTCTCGAAACACGGCGTGCGGAGGTTTTAAAAAAGCTTCCCCGTCTGAAGGAAATTGATGCCAGTGTTGCATCTTCTTCCGTCCGTCAGGCGCGTCTGCATCTTGATGGAGACACCCATGCACTGGCCTCCTTAAAGCAGGAACTAAGTGCCCTGTCTCTGGAACGACAGCAGCTCCTTACTGCAAGCGGGTATCCGGCAGACTATCTGGACCCGGTTTATACCTGTCCGGATTGCAAAGACAGCGGGTATATCGACGGGAAAAAATGCCACTGTTTTAAACAGGCAATTATCAATACCGTCTATGCCCAGTCCAACATTCGCCAAATACTCCGCATTGAAAATTTTGACAATTTCCGCTACGATTTTTACTCGAAAGAGGAAAAAAATCCGCTGACAGGACTTTCTTCTTATGAAACCGCACAAAAAGCGGTGCGGGAATGTCATTATTTTATTGACGATTTTGATCACAAGCCAAAAAATCTGCTGTTTTACGGAAAAACCGGTGTCGGAAAAACTTTTCTGACAAACTGTGTTGCCAAAGAACTTCTTGACCACGGATATTCCGTAATTTACTTTACAGCATTTCAATTATTTGATATATTAAGCAAAGGTGTGTTTGAAAAAGATTCCGATGCAATCGCCACACACCAGAATATTTTCAACTGCGATTTGTTAGTCATCGACGACCTGGGAACAGAACTGATTAACTCCTTTACCTCTTCCCAGCTGTTTTTGTGTGTGAATGAACGGCTGATCCGGCAAAAATCCACCATTATTTCTACCAACCTGAGTGTGGAACGGATCAAGGAGTCCTATTCTGAACGAACATTTTCACGTATTTTAGATTCCTATACGTTTATCAATCTGTTCACAGAAGAAGATATCCGCAAACAGAAACGCACACGTATCATTTCCAGATAATACCCCATAGTTATGGGTCTATTATATGCATATATGTTTATCAATTAATTTAAACCTGGAGGAAAATCATGCCAAACGACGAAAGAATTTTGGAAACCATGCCAACCGGTACTCTCGGACTGATTCCGACTGCAAGCTGTATGGAATTAGGAAAAAAAGTAGACAGCTATCTGTCCACCTGGAGAGAGCATCGCGAACACGAGCATCACAACGATATTGCTTTCAAGGAATATCACAAAGAGAGCTACATCATCGAGCCTCATATTCCACGATTTGGTTCCGGAGAAGCGAAATGTGTTATCAATCAGTCTGTCCGGGGCTATGACCTCTATATCATGGTAGATGTTACGAACTACAGCATGACCTATTCACTCTGCGGACATACCAATCATATGTCTCCAGATGATCACTTTGCGGATTTAAAGCGTGTCATTGCTGCAGTCGGCGGAAAAGCCCGCCGTATCACTGTCATTCTTCCATTCCTGTACGAAAGCCGTCAGCACAGAAGAACTGCCCGTGAATCTCTTGACTGCCCATTAGCACTGCAGGAGCTTTACAATATGGGAATCGACAACATCATCACATTTGATGCTCATGATCCTCGTGTTATGAATGCGATTCCTCTGAATGGCTTTGAGAATGTAATGCCTTCCTATCAGTTCATCAAAGGTATCTTAAAGAACGTAAAGGATCTGACCATTGATGCCGAGCATCTGATGATCATCAGCCCGGACGAAGGTGCCACCAACCGTGCCATTTACCTTGCAAACGTACTTGGCATTGATATGGGTATGTTTTACAAGAGACGTGACTTCAGCCGTGTCGTAGACGGACGTAACCCGATCGTTGCCCATGAATTCTTAGGCTCCAACGTCGAAGGCAAAGATGTACTGATCATTGATGATATGATTTCCTCCGGCGAAAGCATGATTGACACTGCACGTGAATTAAAGAAGCGTAAAGCAAACCGTATTTTCGTTGTTTCTACGTTCGGATTATTCACAAACGGACTTGCTTCTTTCGATAAAGCATACGAAGAAGGCCTGATTTACCGTGTAGTAACCACAAACCTGATTTATCAGACTCCGGAGCTTCTCTCCCGTGAGTACTATATCAGCTGCGATATGAGTAAATATATTGCATATATCATTGATACTTTAAATCATGATTCTTCTATCAGCGATCTGTTGAATCCATACGATCGTATCAAGAATTATGTAAAGAAGTACAACGATGCAAAAAATGCGTAATTATTTCATGACAATCTCATAAAAAACGCAGACGAAAAGCGTGTGAAAATTTTCTGGTTTTCACACGCTTTTGTTCTGCATTACAGCCCTGAACTATTTCTTTTCATCCTCGATGATATGCCCGTTGTCAAGATTCGGCTGTATAAACATTTCCCTTGCATATTCCATTAAAGTTTCAGAATATTCTGCTGTATGCTCGTTACGCTTCATAATCTGTGCCAGATGCACCCCGTGTTCTACCCACGCTTTGCCGTCTGTAGCGGCGTTTAACATCATAGGCTGTAGATTATCCATCACACGCGCGAACTTTGCTTCTGGCGTCTTCTGCGCCTCAAATTCAAGCCACAGATCATACAGCATCTTTCCCTGCTCTTCCGGAAGAAGACCATAAATCCGGTCGGCCGCTTTTTTCTCCCGGTCAGCCTGTGTCTTCTTTCCCTCCTCATCATAAGCATAAGTATCTCCGGCATCAATCTCCACCAGATCATGGATTAAAAGCATGCCGATTGTATGAAGCACATCAATCGGTTCATTCGCATACTCACTGAGCAACATGGTCATGATCGCCATATGCCAGGCATGCTCCGCATCATTTTCCTTTCGCCTGCCATCCGATAAATAGGTTTGTCTCCCAATAAATTTTTCCCTGTCAATTTCCCGGATAAAAGCAAACTGCTGGTCTAAGCGCTTTTTTGTGTTTTCGTCCATATTGTTTTCCTCTTTTCTATTTCTAATTTCATGCTCGCCTGATTTTGAAAAAGAAGTGACCTCCATGATGGCTCTGTCACTCCCTTCCAATAGTGTTATTATTTTGTTTTTATTCCTGTTCATCCAATACGGATGTACAGTGCGGACATCTGGTTGCCCTGATATCAATTTCCGAATAACAGAATGGACATTTTTTTGTTGCCGGTTCCGGCTTTTCTTCCTCCATACCTGCTAACATGCTCAGTTTTTCTGTGATCCGGTTGATAACTTTCAACATAATAAAAATCACAAGTGCCGTGATCAGAAAATTGATTACTGCAGTAATAAAATTGCCATAATGCAAAACCGGTGCATTTTCTCCTGTTCCAAGCGTAACCGTAAGGTAAGAAAAGTCCGTGCCTCCGAAAATTCCCAGGATCGGAGTCAGGATATCTGCATTCAGAGATGTCACAATGGACGTAAATGCGCCGCCGACAATAACACCGACCGCCATATCCATCACATTTCCACGCAGAATAAACTTCTTGAACTCTCCAAAGAATTTGCTTTGCCTTTTCATTGGTAAAAAACCTCCTTATTTTTTCCCGAAGCGGAACAGTCCTTTCTTTTCGTATGGCTCATTGGAACTGCCGGTCATCTCATAACCAATTTCATGGATTACTTTCTTTGCCCACGGAATATCAATCGGCTCTTCGCTGATGATAACCGTCTCCCCATCCCGTGCGGAAGATGTCACTTTCTTTATTTTAAAATTTTGGCGGATCACATCATTCATGTGGGATTCACACATTCCACACATCATGCCGTCAATTTTTAAGGTTGTTTTGATCATTGTGTCTGCTCCTTTTGTATTATCTGAAAGATTTTTATTTTTGCACTATTCTCGCACTTATGATATACCCCCATAGGGTATTTGTCAAATATTCTCCAAAAAGACGATAGTTTTTATCATTAAAGAAAATGGGCAAAACGTTACGATGGCATTGTGAGGACATATGCAATTTTTCTTGCCTTCTATGTCCCTCTCTTTGCTCTCGTTGGGACATATGCGCTCTTTCTTGTCTTCTATGTCCCATTACTTTTCAAAAACAGGACATAATGCTGAACTTTTTGTCTATATGTCCCCTTAGCTTCTGAAACGGGACATTTCAATAAATTTTTTTGCTCATATGTCCCGCCACCTTTTGAAAGTTGGACATTTCAATGATCTTTTTGCTTATATGTCCCGCCGGATGTTTTCACAAGCTGCGATAAAAATAAACGCTTCTTTGCTTTTGTTGTAAAAAAAGGGCTTTATGATATCATAATCATACCATCTCCAGATGTGCCGTTTCATCCGTGCCAATATCTGTGATAAAACAGGAGGAATTAATGTCCGCTTTAAAACAATCTGAACTGACAACACTGGAACAATACGAATTACTTCCAGAAGATTCTCATATAGAAGTATTTGAAGGCATTCCTTATAATATGGCAAGTCCTTCACAGGAACACCAGACCATTTCCGTGGAACTTTCGACTACGATCAACAATTATATCAAAAAACAAAATGGTTCATGCCGCGTTTTTTGTGCCCCTTTTGATGTAAAACTAAACGATTTGTCTCTGGCCATCGTTCAACCAGATCTCTTAGTCATCTGTGATAAAAATAAGCTGGATGGAAAACGCTGCAATGGTGCTCCCGATTTTATTATTGAAATTGTATCGCCGGGAAATCCTGCGGACGATTATATCCGCAAACTGTACTATTATAAAAACGCTAGTGTACGTGAATACTGGATTGTTGATCCACACCGCCGGACGGTTCTCGTAAATTTTTTTGAACAGGATATTCTTAATATTCAATATTTCTTTGAGGCTACTATTAAAGTGAATATTTATGATGGTCTGTATATTGATTTTTCTGAAATTGATGTGTTGTTAAATTGATGTAAAAATGTCCGTGTCAGTAAGTTCTTACTGACACGGATCTATTATTGACTCTGGCTGATATTTCCAACCAACCTATGGAAACATAATGCTATTAAAATATTACACTTGCTTTGCTGTTTTTTTCATTATATATCTCTTATCCTGCATACACAACTTCTTTAAACGGAGCACCTTTTTTCAATGGAAAAGATTTTATGCATTTAATATATCCTATTCGTTTATCAGAAATTTTTTGTACTCTTAATAACATTTTTCCCGATTTACAATAAATGTTTTTTATTTTTATCTGATCCCCTTCACTTAAAATAAAGGCCTTTTCCTTACAATTTTTCTTCGTATATACCGTAATATGATAGTTAGCGGTCAACTTACCTCCATTATTTTCTAATGCCCAACATTCAAAGTCTTTTGTGACATTACTACTTTGAACAAGTTTTCCTTTGGAATATATGTAATCAAAATACACACTAATTCCGCCAAGTTCATAATTCTGTTGATAAATACCTACTGTTATTTTATTTCCAGATACAGCTTTTACCTCACCATTTGTATGATATCCCAATTTACCAGAGCCATAAAATTTGTTCATATTAAGTACACATTTTAGTTTTCCATTTTTGTACTGATACAAACCACAATAATACGCATCTCCATCATCTCCTGGATTATAAAGATACAAATAAACCTTTCCGTTTTTTAATGTGCATAGGCTTGCTTCGATTCCATAATAATAGCAGTCTTTCTTATATAGTACTTTTTTTCCCATTAATTTCAACTTTCAAGCCAACATCCCACTCGTCAGCCTCCGAACTAACACTACTTATCCTGATGGTATCCGCTTTTCCATCTCCAGTCACATCATATCCATTATATGTAGTATTTAAAGACAATTTTGCTTTTGCTGGATTTTTTACATTTGCATTTTTCGCATATGCCGCCTGTGGCATTCCCACGCTAAGGATCATCACACATACAATAAAGACGATAAGTGATACTTTCATTGTTAATGATTTTTTTTCGAAATATTTCATTTTCCCACTCTCCTTTATTTCCATTTTCATATTATATCTGCCAGAATACTTTTCTCCAGCATGATTATATGCTTTTATTGTATCAGAAAAAAATATAAAAACAATCCATTCTGCTTCTCTATTTTATAATAAGAATTTCCTTGAAGCAGATATACCAAAACTGCCCAAGGAAATTTCCGCACTTAAAATAGAATAATATGACAACATATTTTACCATTTTATTTTTTTAACTTTTTTCCAATCTTGACTGTCTCTATATGTAAAATACGAAGAAGTAATTTTGTCAATTTGCCCTTTTACTCTTCTATTTTTCATCAATATCTGTTTGCCTGTGCCATCTAAATTACTGCAAACAATATTGCAATAATAATCTATATATGATCCATCAAAATCTGCTTTATTATAATTTTTTATATACTCTGCATAATATATTTTATTTCCGTTAATATGATAGGCAATTATTTGTTTAGCCAAAGTCTTTGCCTTGTTATTTTTCATATTATAAATACGAATCTTCTGTGGACTCGAATCTCCTTCATATCCATGGCATACTAAATATTTACCAGACATAACCGCAGTTGTAACATCCGCCATAACTTTTTCCTTTTTTTGCGTTTTTAGATTATAGCAATAAAGATTTCCAGGATCAATTCCTATTGTGCAATATATTTTATTTCCATACACTCCAACAATATCTCCGTCCTCTTCATTATTCACACCAAATAGCTTATTTGTTTTTCCATTTTGCAAATCTGTTTTGTAAAACACACATTTACTAATGGTACTATCGTATTGTTCAACAACATAATATGCTATTTTTCCGTTTGTAAAAATACTTGGAGACACATTCTGATCAGATCCAAATTTTCCTTCTTTTTTCCCTTTCTTCCAATATACATTCCATCTTCCAGTTTCATTTGAATAATTTGCATAAAACTCAGTTGTTCCAACTTTTTGCTTTCCTTGCTGTGCCAAATTAATTGTTTTATATTTCTCTGCTGCCTGTATTTCTGTACACTGTGTTTTCAAGCAAAGAAAACATAATGCGATTAATAATATTACTCCTGCTTTATTGTATTTTTTCATCTGAATTTCTCCTTCACATATTTTACTCTTGGCTTCTCTTTCTACATAATATACACTTTTATTGTAATAGAAATACTGACAAAATAATTAAGATATACCAGATTTATTCAACTGGGAACTTTTTAGGCATAGAAACACAATTAGTAATATATGGGTAAATAATTCCTGCAGTCGTCGCCTTTTCTAATAAACTATTCCCATCTTTATTTTTATGAGTATAATAACTAAGTTTACCATTTTTCAAGCATAATGTCACATTGTAATTTTCCGTTGCGGTTTCATAATTAATAAAAATCATATTATTCGCCCTATAATATATTTTTCCTATCGTTCCCTTTTTCTTAATTTCTTGCAAAATTTTTGAACCATTTTTTGCCTTCTTCAATTGTGCCTGTGTAATTTCCAATCCCCCATATTCTACCAACTTTTTTCCGTCCCATTTGGAATAATATTCATTCCAAGTATGACCACATCCGTCCTTTGTAGCATCATACTGACTATCACATATAACAACTTTATTATTACCTAAATATTCAGGCTGTCCCCAGCCTACATTTTCCACCTTGATTACCTTATTTTCTTGAAACACATAACCATATGCTCCCCATGCAGGACCTCCCGCGCCATCACAATAGGAAAACATTACTGTGTTCTTAAGTGTAAATAATCCAATACTATCTGAATATATCTCCCCTGATGTTTCAGAAAATTTAAAACATACCTTATCTGTAATATACCACACCTTTGCATATACGAAGCCATAGTCGTCACTTGTATCAGAAGTTATTCCGACACCTTCTTTCTTTCCATCTCTATTAAAATCCTTGTAGTAAAAGGCACAAATTTTTTCCGATGTTGCAGCCTTTAATTTTCTTTTTAATTCATCTTCAGTTGGACTCTTACTATCCTTATTTTTTTTATCCGTGCTCTGCTTATTTTTATAAGTACACTTATCTCCTTCCGTCCTTTTTCCATCTTCATAATGCCACGTTCCGCGTAACGGATTCGCTGCATTATTATCCAGAATAACTTTTGTAAGTGTAAGCTTAGTATGATTTTTCAGCCATTTTCCAATTCCCATGTCCGTATTCACGCCAACAGAAACATAACTGTATAAGTCCAAATTTGTACACAATTTTGGCTTTTTATCATGAACAGTTGCGGTTGCTTTTAATTTTGCTCCAGCATCTGCCTGCACACCGATAATATCAATAGCTCCATATAATTTATTGTCAAACCAGCATCCAAGGAATCGTAGATTTACCTGCGGTTCCCCTAAAAGTTGTCCATTTACTTCTGCCTGTGTTCCATCCCAGCTTCCATTACAACTTGCATTCATTCTAAAATCTCCATTTATGTAAGAAGCTGTCAACGTATTAGAAAGCGTGTACTGAATTGTCGCTTTCCCATCTGCAGAAATGTTCAGGTAAAACACTACATCCGCATAAAACCCTTCTCCAAGATATGCCGATACATGACCAAGGTAGATTTTACCAGTCCCTTTTCCTTTGCTTGAGAATTTTAATTCAGCCTTAGCTACAACGTCCTCACTCAGCGAAACTGAAATCTCACGATATATCGGATTCAGTGGATTAGAAAAATCTGCATCAACAACTGCAGTTATCTTTGGAGCTGGCAATTGCACACTTCCAGAAAAGGTTCCAGCATCCCCGAGTTTCATTTCTTTTAGTTCAAGTGTTTTTCCATTTCCTACAGAAGTAGTTACCTGCGCAGTTGCTCCTTTTAATCCATTGCTTAAATTTCCAACAGAAGCAACCACATCATCATTTGGAACAAATGCAGACATATCAACCTGCTTTTTCTTTTGAAGATCTATTTTCTGATACACTTCAGCAATGTCTGGTGTTTCTCCAGTGATCTCCACCATTCCATTTCCAGTATCGGTAATATTCTTGATTTTTAATGCAATCTGATTTTGTGTTCCACTTTCTTTTGGAAAAATAACAACTTTTCCTTGTTGTAAATTTTGCGTATATTCATTCTTCGAAACCGAAACTACTAACTGATTTCCTTGTTCTTTGACCGTATAATTTGTTTGGATGCTAGCGGAAATGTTATCTACATTTTTTTGATACTTAACAACATTTTTATGTTTTGAATCAACTTTTCCTGTGTTTCGAATCTTTTTGACTACACGCAAAGCATTTTTCTTCGCTGATTTAGTGATTGCTTTATTCGGAAGAAATTTCTTTTTCTTAAGAGACAAGATTTTCTGATTTAATGCCACTTTATCTTCACTTGGATAATTTAATGTCTTTTTATCCTTGCATTTAGGCGAAGTTCCTTTATCCGCCTGAAAACCTAATGCTCTTACCGCTGTAACCGCCATAAATTCACGTGTTGCTGCTTTGTTTGGATAAAATTTCTTACTTTTCTTTTTTACCGGAAGAATTCCGCGAGCATATGCTGTCTCTATAGCCTTTCCCTTTGCATTCTTCTTGGTATCTGAAAAGTGATATTTTGAAATTTTCCCAGTTTTAATATCTGCTTGTTTTAACAAAGCAGATACCCACTCTGCACGTGTTACTGCAACCTTTGCTCCTGTTGTCTTTGCATTCACCTGTTGCATTGGTATGCAAGTAACCAACATAGCCAAAACCAACATTAATGTAATTAATTTCTTTCCATTTTTCATAATCAAATCTAACTTCCTTATTACTATTTCTCTATTGCAATAATTTTCATCGCTGTAATTTTATATCCATATACCGATTTCGAACTTGGCTTTACCTGATAAACAATCTGATAATTGGATTGACCATTATTTGATCCCCAATATCCATAATATAAATTTTTCTTTACCTGATATGTATTTCCCGACTTCTTAGTAATCTTAATACTATGTACAACGTAGTCCATCTCTATTTCAATATTGGTCACATTTACAACTGCAGTCCCATCTTTTTTTCGATAAACATCAATAAGACTATCTTTCTGGAATGTCGTTGGCAAATTCTTATTGGAAATTGCGATTCCAAACAGATTTTTCCCAGCCGCTTTCAATTTCTTATTTGAAATTTTATAGATGTCATCTTCTTCAAATTCACCAACCTTAATTTGATTTTTTTCATTTCGATCAATTGACAATGCTGCGGCTTTTGCCATCTCTGTTTTCGTCAATTTCACCTTGTTCTTGCCATCCAATAGGAGCTTATACTCATAGTCCTCCATTTTGCCCACAAGTTTCTTAATCTGTGCATTGTGTGATTTTGCTTGTATACTTTGTGGATATGTAAAAAAACTAATTATAATCAACATAATCAACATAATTCCACAGATACGTGTTCTTCTTTTTTGCATAATATTGTTCCTCTTTCCGCTCTTATTTCTTAGGGAAAATATACTTATCCAAATTGCTTTTATTATTCAAATACATATTATTTGCGCCTTCTGAAATTGTCAGTTTCTTTCTATTCTTTTTCAGCTTACGTATTTGATTTTTAGCTGTTTTTTTCGAGATTTTATTTCCTTTGGAATCATAATAGGTTTCCACTGTTTTTTTCATGCTGTCATCGTAAAAGCCTTGGCAAGTGTATTTTTGTTTAATCTTTTTGCCATTGTACACCTGATAACTTTTTTCATACCCATCCCTATATATTTCAGAATAGACCAAACCCATTTTATTCCTATAAAAAGTCACCTTCCATAAAGGATAAGAAGCCATATACTTCACTTTTCCATTTATATATGCATATACAGCCAATTGACCGGTAGCGTTTGAACCATACTCATCATAAATTAATAATTCCTGTTTGCCATCTATATTCAAGTCCTCCATGCAAAACTTTATTCCCTCATCTGTCGTATATCTATTTGTCCAAAGCAAATTTTGTTCTGAAAGGAATTCACGATATGCTGCTTTGACATTGTTCTTTTCCGCAGCATATATTTTTTGTATGGCAAATAGCTGACTTACCATTATAATAACAAGCATAACCAACACTACTTTTCGTTTTCGAAATTTTATACTATTCATTCCTATCCTCCATTTGTTGGTGCACAGTTTCTGCTGCGCACCAACTCCGTCACATTTCATAGTCAACACTAGCGTGTTTTTATTTTATAGATTTTAGCTTTTGATCCAACTCCTGCTTTCTTCAACAGCTTCTTATATGCTTTATACTTCAATGCCGGCACATACACTTTGACATTTTTATTTACCTTTTTAAAGGCATTCGCTCCAACCTTTCCGTTGGAAATCTTCGTTGAATTAATCACAATGTTGTTGAGCGATGTACATCCGTAGAATGCTTTTGAACTAATCTTCTCCACGCAACTGCCAATCACGATTTTTTTCAATGCCGTATTTTTATAAAAAGCCTTCTCTCCGATGGATGTTACTTTGTACACAACTCCGTCAATCGCAACGATGTCTGGGATATATGTTACCGTCACATCGTCATCAAACAATTCTGAATATTCGACACAATACTCACCGTTGGTCTTCGTGATTG
>OLXN01001136.1_pt1 | contig 17302 bp, 10 predicted proteins | sample 1674021 | NCBI WGS metagenome assembly OLXN01 (sample SAMEA103958137, study PRJEB25191) | human gut metagenome | biome: human-associated habitat [ENVO:00009003]; feature: intestine environment [ENVO:2100002]; material: feces | place: Germany | collected 2013/2015
GTACTTCTGCCTTTATAATATGCAGTTCCGCCGCCGTTGCCGCCGAAGTCGTGCAGCAGTGATGCTTTGACATAGGCATTGCTCGGGCGCCCGCCAATGCTAAACTCTTTACCACCCAAGAAGCCTAAACGTACAATAGCGCTGTTAACTCCATCCTGCCGGATGCTGACACCATTAGACGTTGTATAATCAACTCTACTAATATGGCCCAGGCTAAGTTCGGCCTGCGGTTCTACGAACCAGCCTGCGTTCAGGTCCTGTCTGTAGCCGTATTCGGCGCTGATACCGTAAGCCCAGGTATCATAATCGGCTTTGGCGGCATTGCCGCTTAAATCGACCAGTTTAAAGTCATTAGTCAGCTTGCTGCCGCGGGCGATAACATCCAGATAATGTCCCTTGCTGCCCAGCCAGCTGCCATACAGGCCCACTCCTGTGCTGCTCAGATCACCGCTGCCTACCGTATAGCCGGCGTTGCTGTCGATGCGGTTGACGGCGATACCTGTATAAAGCTTACCGCCTTTGTAGTCCTGCACTTTGTCTATACCGCCCTGAAAGCCTGTGTAATCCTGACTGAAACTACTGTCATAATTACTGTCAGCACTCAGCTCACCGCGATAGTAGCGGGCCCAGACGCCGCCTTTTCCCGCTTCGGTACCACTGCGCAGCTCACCCATACGTTTCATAACGTTGTTGCCTTCGATCCGCCAAACATTGCGCAATGCCAAACTCGCGTCATTACTGATAATCATCGTATCAGACGGTCCAATATCTTTGTTCAAATCGATTTTACTTATCCGAACCTCTGTATCATCAACTACTACAGTCGGTGTTGCCGAAAAACGAGAAAGCGGGTCATCCATTATACTTTCCTTCCCAACGAAATTACCCAGTGTCTGACCGTTCAGGTCAGCAACACTCAAAACTACAACATTACTGCCGCTGATACTATCAGCACTGCTGCCGTCAAAAGCTTTGTCATAACCAACAGTAATGTATTGTTCTTCCATACTGCTGCCAGATGCCAGCTTAGCAAAATTAAATCTGTCCGATTTGTTATTTGCCAGGTCTGTCGTTACCCTAAATTCATTACTGCCTGACAGCTGCAGGGTGCCGCCGGTATCCTTCCTGTCGGCACTGGTACCGCTGAAGCCAAGGGTAGCATTGTTCAAAGATGTCAGTACATTATTATCCGGTGTTGAAGCTCCGTCACTGGTATTCAGCTCGGCATTACTGCCAAATAGAACTGTACCTTTATCGGCATAAACTGCGTAGGCTTCGTTAGTCACACTACCAGCGGCAGCTTTAGCACCGATCTTGATAGTGTCGCCGCTTTTCGCACTCAAATCGATTACCGCCCCCTGATTGGCATACACACCATAAGCTTTCGCTTCTTTTCCAGCGGCTCCGTCACTGCCTGATGTAGCGACACCACTATCATAACCATCATTAGAACTAGTAGCTCCTGCACCGCCAGCACCAGCAACAGCTTCTGCACTAATCTTATCTGCAACGATCACAGTACGGCTGCTGCCACTGCCAAAAACACCGTAAGCATTGGCACTGCCGCCATCACCGCCGTCACCGCCTGTACCTGCAGCAACGTAAGAGGAACCATCTGATTTATCTACGCCACCGCCTGCGCCGCCAGTGCCGCCGTTAGCACTGATCGTAATTTTAGCCACTGTTACGCCGGCACTGCCGCCGCTGTTACTGACGCCATAGGCAGCAGCAGCCCCGCCTTTACCGCCCTTGCCGCCGGTTACTCCAGCCCCGGTAGCATTTACAAAACCACTGCGAGGTTTTTGGCTGGTACCACCGGTAGCCTGCACTGTAATTTCAGCCACTGTCAAATTTTCTGCTAATCCGCCTAAAACATTGATACCGTAAGCGGCCGCAGCTCCACTGTCTGCGCCAGCGCCGCTGATCGTACTATAGGTGCTCAATCCCGCGCCGCCAGCACCACCGGCAGCAGTTATTTCCAGCTTCTGTACATCTGCCGTCAGGCTGCCGTCCGTATTTTGTAAGCCGATAGCTGTCGCCTCGCCGCCTTCGCCGCTTACCCTTTCGGCAGCTAATATTGCCGCATCAGCCTCTGATACGTTTTCTAGTCTATAAGCACTAGTGCCGCCACTGCCACCAATGGCCATGATCTTGATATCTTTAGCTGTAACATTACTGCTGCCGCCCCGGTTATCAATGCCGGCGGCCAATGCCTCGCCGCCTTTGCCTGCAGCAGACTGCACCGCTCCTGTCGCTGTCAGTAAACCTTCACTTTCCAGTTCTAGCCAGTTTAACTTGCCACCGTTACCGGCAGTAGCTTTAATGTCAATTGCCTCCGCAACATTCAGCTGTACTGCTCCGCCTGTACTGCTGATACCGGCTGCATAAACAGCTCCGCCGGCACCGCCGTTGCCACTGATCCTGTTTACAACATCGCTGCTGTCATTACCATTCTTATTCGTAAGTTCAATTTTTATTGTTTTTATGTTACCGTCGGTCTGTCCACCTTCGGCATTGACGCCAAATGCAGTGATCTTTCCGGTATTGCCGGTCTTGCCGGCTGCAGCCGCTGAATTACCGGTACCAGCACCTATACCACCGACGCCGCCATTTATATAGTTACCACTGTATGTTACGTTATCGATGGTTATGTTTTGCAAATCTAAATGAGCTATCCCGCCGTTTACATCAACGCCGTAAGCATAGGCATTGCCACCGTTGCCTCCGTCAACACCTTTACCAGTATTGACCTCTGTCCTTGTGCCGCTGCCATCTGCACCGAGAACCTTATCAAACACTATATCTCCGGTCAGCTTTGCGCTTACCTCGCCGCCATTGACCTGGATACCATAAGCTGCTGCATCACCGCCATCAGACAATTTAGTTCTTTCTGTCGCGATTACATCAACATTTAAATTATAAACTTCACTATCAGCGATAACCTTGATCTTACCGGCAGTAAAATCAACAGTACCGCTGTCCACCTTAAGGCCTACTGCCATCGCTTCGCTATGTTTGTCTCCAGCTATATCCGTTCTACCACCTATTCCCGGAGTATGATAAGTCATTCCAGCTTTTACAGTGATATCAGCCGCTGTAATAGTAAGATCATGCTTAAGCTCGAGCCCGTAAGCCGCTGCCGCGCCGCTAACGCCGGACGTTCCCTGGTAAGCGCTGCCATTCGCTCCTGCGTAAGCACTTACTGCTATATCTCCTGTTGTGACGCTGCTCAGAGTTCCGTCTATCGTTACTTTAGCGATAGCGTCGCCGCCTTTAGCCCCCTGCTTTACTGTTGGGTCGTCGGCATTATCCTCACCACTCTTGCCGCCAGTCGCTTTAATTGAGATGAGCTGACCGGAAAGATCGCTCGTTTTGATCACTCCGGTATAACTTAGATCTTCACCATCAGTAATGCCTCCGCTGGCACTAAAATCATTGCCGGGAGTTCCGCTTTTCGTAAACTCACCGCCGTGCTTAATTTCTTCATTTTCTAGTAATATTTTTTCTGCGGCATACACCTCATTGACGACTATATTGATGCCGCTGGAATAGACGATCGACATCGCCATCAGGGTATGGGCTATTTTCTTGGCTAAACCTGCTTTACGAGACATTTGCATACTTCCTTCCCAAATTCATCATTCATATTTGTCTTTCAAAAAATATTTTAATAAGGCTTCGTAATACGACGCCGATTCGGCATATTTACCCTGCTTATACAGCAGCCGCGCTGTCATCATCACCGTCTGAACACTTTTGCCGTCAACAGGCCGCAGATCGCTCCACAGTGATTTTTTAACGTACTCCCAGTACAATTCTTTGGCGCCACTGTCCATATAATAGATATGCCACGGCTTGATATAATCGATATAATGCACCAGCACTACATCCAGTTCCTCGTTCAGTGTCGTGTTGTTGATGACAATACCGTTATAAATTTTCGGCAGTTCGGTAAACCAGCCATCGATAACGCCGTTGAGTGCGTCCTGGTCGCCCCAGAGTATTTTGGTGTTGCCTACCTGTTCCAGCCATCGGAACAGCTTCTGCGTCAGCTTTTGCTGCCGCCACTTTACCAAATCCATTAAAAGCACGCCGGAATTGAAATAACGGCCGTTCTTCAAACCGATACGCCCGCAGCTGCGATCCTCACCCCAGTCACGTACAGCTCCTAAAACTCTGCCCTGCAGATCGGTATGCCACAACGGCAGGATGTCGTCTTTGCAGATGATGTCGGCATCCAGATAGATAAGCCGCTTAACTGATTTTGGCAGCAGATCGACAAACAGATAGCGGTAATACATGGCCTGCGTGATATGACCCGGCGGTACGATAAATGTCATCCCCTCGGTGCTGGTGATCTGGTAGAAGTGCAGTGTCAGGTTACGGTATAACTGCTCCGTCTTTTTTAATCTGTCCATATCCTCCGGCAATAATTCGTCATAGACGATATGTATGATAAGTTCATTAGCGATATTGTTATGCACCAGCGAGGTGATGGTGATCCCGGCGAATCTGCCGAAGTTTTTGTCGATCCCAAAACCGATATGTATTTGTTCTGCCACTTTGCGCCTCCTTTCTTTCCCAGTTCAGTCTTTTTCGGTCTTTACTGCTTTTTGTTCTGCCGCGCTGCCCCCTTAGAAAAACTTGTTTATATCCTCGCAGTTATTACTGCGGAGCTGGTATTGAGAGTTTTTATCCAAGCTGCAAAAAGTACAGCCGCTGCTTTCAGCGGCCCTTACTCAGCTGCAGCAGCTTCAGCAGCAGGCGCACTTCCTCCAGCGAGTACTTCTCCTGTTCGTCAGTTTCTGCGGCGGCAGTTTCAGGAAAACGCTTGCTTTTTGCACCCGCCGCCTGTTCGTCAGCCTCGGCATCATGTGCCTGTGCCCACTCGGCCGCCGCTTTTCTGTCCAGCAGTGTTTCCAGCGTGCAGTCCAAAACATTGGCGCTGCGCACCAGCAGCTTTAGGCTGACCTGCACATTGTTATGCTCGATATTGCTCAGATGGGTCTGACTGATGCCGATACGTTCGGCAAACTGCTGCTGGTTGAACTGACAGGCACCGCGCAGCAGGCGGATATTACTGCCGATACGCGGCAGCCAGCTTTCATCGTACATACTTCACCTCAGTTTTCGAAAATATTAGTGTTTTAGTTTAAAATATCGAAACCAAAACGTTTCTTCTTTTGTTTTATATCAAAAACTTTACCCATTATAATAATTACAGTCATTATAGCACGTTTGTACCCCCCCGCAAGACACTTACTTTGAGCCTGTGTAACCCGTCTGCGAGTCTTGCCCGGCGCATTACGCCAGCGGCTTTACAACTATCGGCGTCTGCGCGTTTTTTAAGGCATAAAAAAACCGCCAGCCGAAGCAAGCGGAAATAATTATTTTAAATTTTTTGTTGATATAGCATAATTCTCTGCTCTTAATATATAAAGGGGATTTTAGAAAACAAAAAACAGACTGCTAAAAAAAGCAGTCTGTTTTTATAAATCTACTAACTCATAAAAAATAGCTTATTCTTTAAAATTCAAATCTTACGCCGGCATTGACCTGCCATTTCTTTTCTATCTCTCCTCCAAAGCTCCTTTCTATATCACCATAAAAATAACTTGCTTTACTGAGCTTGATATTTGTTCCGATTCCTACTTCAAGCCACGTGTCGCTGTAGTCTTTTGACATCGACAGGGTTTCTCCATTGGCTGCTGCCATATGAATATCTCTGCAGCCTCCAAATTCATGCAGCGCCGATGCCTTGAAATAGACATCATTGCCATCTTTCGTTTTTTGACCTGCAACAAAGCCTACACGCCCTATATAACTGTTTAGACCACCAACATAGACGTTATTACCACGGTCTGTTGTATATTCACTGCTTTCCAATCTTCCCGCTATGAACTGCAGCTGCGGTTCGACGAAAGTCCCACTTTTTTCACTCAGTTCTATAGTTTTTCCATATTCTATACTCACACTGTAAGCTCTGTTTTTATAGCTGGCTTTATCCGGGTAATCTCCATAAGATTTGATGTCTGCATCAAATTGACCTATTTTTGCTACTACGTCCGTATAGCTTCCGTCATCTCCGGTCCAGGTACCATAGAAGCTGCCAGAGAATAATTTATCTTTACCACTGCCGAAGCTGTAATCAGCATGTCCGGTTCCGCTTTCTAATGCAAAACCATATGTGCTCTTGGCATTATCTGCTTTATCGTAACCAAGCTGATACATATTATAGCTGCTGTCAAATCCACTCCCGCCAAATTTTCCTCCTGTGTAATGCGCCCAAATTCCTTCTACACCTTTTTTGTTCGTACGATAGTGCAGGTCTCCTAGATGCTTACGCAGCGTATCATTGGTATTACGCCACATCGCATAACTGCTATCACTTCCATCCAATAACACTTGGGTATCGTTGTTAACAGATCTATCTATGTGTGTTAAATACCATTCTTCTTTACTACCTATCACATTTCCAGCATTATCTTTAACATTTAAACCATTTTCTATCTCTGGTGTAAATGTCCAGATGCCGCCATTATTAAGGTCTTTTCCTTCAAAAGTTAATTTACCGCTGTTATCTGTAACAAGAAGCAGATTTTTATGATCGGTTACAGTACCGTTCAGCAAACTTGTATCGTTGACCTGGATATAACTTGTGCCTACATTTGCGGCCTCTTTGATCGTTATTTTATCGCCTTCTTCATTGTTAAGGTCGGTATCCATAATAAACGTACCACCGGCTTTGTCCAAATTTTCGATGGTCAGTTCCTCCTGGGTACCAGTCTGAGTGCCATTTTTGTTTTGGGTCATGTCGAGGCGGCCACCTGTAAACTCAAACTGCCCCAAGATGTTATAATCGCCACCATCTGCGCCTAACATATATTCACCACCGCTCATCGTCAAACCTGAAACGAAAGCATTACCATCCAGCATAACAGCTACACCGCCGTCAATAGTTGTATTTACTGCGCTGCCACCTATTAATTGTGTACCACCATAAATATTGGTATCTAAGGCTGTTCCTCCGGCATATATCTGCTGTGTACCACCATTCAGAGCGCTTACTGTACCAAACCCACTATTCCGAATAGCCTGGCTACCATCGTTCATAGTAATTACTATACCTGTTCCTCCGCTGAAAATATTCTGCATTCCACCACTCATGGTATATACTATACCGCTTCCTCTGGAAATAAACTGCTGACCACCGCTCATAGTATTTACAGTGCCTGTTCCTCCGTTCCATATATTCTGATAACCAGAAATAACGGTTTCTACTGCACCTATTCCTTCTTTGTAGATGTTCTGGCTGCCACCATTCAAAGCGCTTACTGTACCTGTTCCTCCTTTGGAGATATACTGAACACCACCACTCATTGTATCTACTGTACCTGTTCCTCCTTTGATTACCATTATATCTCCAGAGCTCATTGATGCTACACCACTGCTCACACCAAAATCAACTGAATAATCTGCAGCTTCTGCTTTTCCAAAAACCATATTTTCCACAAAGTTTAATGTGTGTGGCAAAACAGTATATTCCAGTGTTTTCACTTCTCTTTTTGGCTGTTGCACCTGCAAATCACTCTTATTCGGTAGTTCCCGTAGTGCCGCTGCCAGAGGTATCATACTGTTCACCAAATTTATTCCCATTGCCAGCGTTGCCAATATCTGCTGATTTTTCTTTTTACTTAACCTTCTTTCCTTCATTTAGTTCACCAACCTTTATTACTTTGCTTTATTTATCCCATCTCTTTACTTTAAACATATCTTTGTAACAGCAAAGGCTCATCTGCTTTTGCCATCCTTCTTCATCTTTTTATTTTGTTTCGGATCCAAGCCATAGTCTTCCATCAGCCGGTCTATAACCTTGTTCACTGCTTCCGGCGTTATATACCGGCTGCATTCAAACTGCCTTTCTGTTCCCTTTAACCGCGGACACCATTCAAAATCCTTATGGTCAAACACTACCTGCGTGTCATTCCAGCAGCCGTTGCACACATGGTAGTTGATCACCCGGTACGGGGTCGGGAATTCGTTAAGCGGCAGCGTGAATCCGCTGATCATTATTACTGGTATGCCTACTCCGTTGGCTACCCAGCTCAACCCACTCGACAGCCCAATGAAAAAGTCTGCATGGTATAAAAGGTCTATCCGCTCCTGCAGCGGCAGCTTGCCTGTGAAGTCTTCCGCTCCATAAGGTATGATGTTAAAGCGGCTGTTCATTCCGTAGACATTCTCCCTGTCTATGCACAGTACTCTATAGCCTTTTTCTTTCAGGTGTTTAACTACGTTCAGCCACCCGGCTCCATTGTTCCAGTATTTCGCCTGGCTGCTGGACTGGGCTGCTATGCACACATACGGTTCTTTGATCTTTCTCGTTTTTTCTTTAGGCAATAATTTGATGCTGATATCTTTGGGTTCACTGCCTTCGTCAAGCCCTAATATCATCGCAGCATTTTTGTGCAGGCCCCGTACCCTGAAATCTGACGGCTGGTGCATCCTGTCCCCGCAGGGAAAGAATATCCCCAGATAGTAGCTGGCATATAAGCCTTCCGGACGTTCTTCCGGTTTTACATAATGGATATTGGGGTAGCCGGGTTTAAAAAGTTCGGCTAGCTCCTCTGCTACAGCACAGTACAGTTCGCACTGATGTTTCTTTTTGAATTCTTCCGCATAGGGGAACCACGCCAGGATATCGCCAAGGATTCCTGTAGGAAATTTGATCAGCACTTTTTTACCTTTCAGATCCAGGTCATGGGCAAAGATCAGTTTGTCTTTTTCATACACCTCGATGCGAAAATCAACAAAATACTTTTTACTGCTGGTTACCATTACTCCCGATGCCGGGGCGTCGTAGACTGTCAGACAGGCGCTGCGGTCGATGAGCTTGACCCTGTATTCTCCCTGCGGCACTGTTACCCGGGCGCCGTAGTTAAAGTCGTACTTTATGCCCGGCAGGCCGCTTTCCTCCACTACCTCTCCAGCTTCAAAAACCATATACGGTTTCTGCGGCACAGCTTCTGCTTTTTTCTCTTCCATTCCTTTGGCTATGCGAGTCAGTTCTTCATCACTTACTGATTCTATTTCGGACATACTTCTCTCCTTTTCTTTATCTGTTGATTTTTATTTCTACATCTATTTTGGTATCTCTCCAACCTTACTTGCACCCCTTACATTACTGGCTAATTTCTGACTAAATAAAAGATGACCTCCCCCAGAATTTGATTCTGGAGGAGGTCTCTTATGAAAGGTCAGCAGAAGCGCATGTCCCCCCCACATATACTTTCTCGCTATTTTATTTTTATACAACTATACGTTTATTTTAAACGTTACATTTTTCTTTATTGATATTGTAAAATCATACTTTTAAAATATCAATAAAGATATTGTTTGTAGATATTGTTTTTTATTAATATTGTTTTTTATAACACTGTAATACGATGTAATATTATTCTATTTAGATAAGTATTACAATATTATTTAAGACGCTTACAAAATTATACTGCACGAGATGCATAATCAGCTAAAAAAATCCGCTTCAAAGGTCAAACACGTCTGGCAATATAAATAAAAAGACTGAGCCTAAGCTCAGTCTTTTTATTTATACGTTATTTTTTTATACTATGCAGCAATTTACCTTTCAGCTTCTATCTGTTTGCCTACTTCCCGCAGATAGCTTTGCAGCGTCAGCATGGAATTGGTGAGATAACGCTCACCGCACCACGACAGGTAAATACTGGCTTCACCGATCTCGTCAGCCAGCGGTATGGAACGGATATCACGGTAAGCATCTCTGACGCTCGCCAGTCCGAAAGAAACGCCCAGCCCTTCGCGCATATAGTCGCTCAGCAGCTCAACATTGCCTTCCAGGACAAAGTCCGGCTCGAAGCCGGCTTTTTTACACAGCTCGTCAACGATCCTCAGCTTGCTTTGATCCTCCGGCAGGGCGCAGATCTTTTCGTTTTGGATATCCTGCAGATAGATCTTCCGGCGGCGGGCCATAGGATGCCTGGCTCCGACCAGCAGTGTATAACGGTCTTTCCACAGCGGCACTGAAATGATTTTAGGATGATCGAGCCTGCCCGTTGTCAGCCCAAAGTCAAAGCGGCCGCTCAGAAGTCCGTCCATGATCTCGTTATGCGCTGCCAGCAGATGCGCCAGCCTGATATCGTCATGTTCTTTAAGAAAATCCACCAGCCAGCGTTTGGAAAGCATGGTACTGCTGCTGCCAAGACGAATGTATTTAGTATCACGCGAGCGCATGTCGGCGATTTCCTTTTTGGCGTCCTCCAGATGCTGCAGGGCTTCGTTGGCATGATGCAGCAGGATCTTGCCGTATTCGTTCAGCACTACGTTACGTCCGTCGCGGTCAAAAAGCTGCCCGCCCATTTCTTCTTCCAGCCGGGCAACGATAGCGCTCAGGTAGGGCTGTGATACCATCAGCAGCTTGGCTGATTTGGTGATGTGTTCCTGTTCGGCGACTACTTTAAAATACTTGAGCTGTAATAGATCCATGACCGTCACCTTTCATAACAAATAGCTTATGAGTACATACAATAACTAGTATTATACTTATTCTACCCCAGGTTTTACAATAAAGACAAGAAGAAATCCTGCAGGATATTTAAATTCTAAAGTTTTGGGGAGGTCATTATGTCTACTAACTCTGCTCTCAGTAAATACAAGTTTCTCGGTCTCTTTCCTCTGGTCATGGCCCAGATCGGCACTTCCGGCGATAATTCGGTGCTTACCGTGGCTACAGCTTCCCTGCTGGCCAGTCTTAATGCGACAATGTCAGACATCCAGCTGGCCAACATTATTTATTCTTTGTGCGCCGGCTGCCTGATGATCGTCGGCGGTATGGTCGGCCTGATAGTCGGCTGGAAAAAAACTTTCCGCATCGGCGCAGCGATGTGCGCCGTCGGCGAACTTGTCGTAGCTTTCTCCGGCAATATTTTTATGTTCACCTGGGGCGGCCGTCTGCTGGTCGGTATCGGCGCCAGTTTCCTTATCCCTTCTGTACTCGGGCTGATCCCCGGTTTGTATAAGGGCAATGACCGCGCTTTCGCTTTCGGGGCTATCGGCGCTGCTACAGGTATCGCTTCCTGCCTCGGCCCTATCGCCGCCGGTTTTTTGATCGATACTTTTGACTGGCGCATAGCCTTTAGCTACATGGCCGTTTATTTTACTATCGTTTTTATCGGTTCGCTGCTGGTGGGCGATGTTCCTCTGCCCGAACAAAAAGTGCGTTTTGACCTGAAAGGTACGGTCGTTGCCGTTGCCGGCCTGTTTTTGCTGATCATCGGTATCAGCAAGATCCCCGTCTGGGGCCTGATCGATCCGATCGCGCCGCCTGTTATCGGCGGCAGTCCGTTAGTTTTGTTCGGTATGTCACCGGCTTTGTTTATCGCGCTGCTGGGGCTTATCACTCTGGTTTTCCTGGTCCGTATCGAACGTAATGTTGAAAAAACCTATGGTTCCTGTCTTATTCCTTCCTCCTTCTTAACGACGCCGCAGGTACGCAGTGGACTGTATCTTACAGCGATGCTGTTCCTCTGCTTCGGCGGGTCGTTCTTCCTGGTCATCACTTATCTGCAGCTGGTCGCCGGTTTCAGCGCCATTATGACCGGTATAGCCATGAGCGCTATGGCGATCCCGATGATCGTGTTCTCTATGGGTATCCCCAAGTTCAGTCCCGATGCTTCGCCGAAAAAGATCTGCCGCACGGGTATCGCTATGGTTGCCCTTTCGACGATCCCGATGGCGTTGTCCTTAAATCCTTACGGAGTTAACTGGCTGATGTATGTGGGCCTGTTCTTCTTCGGCGCCGGGCAGGGCTTTGTTGCTTCACAGTCTTCCAATATCATCGCAGGGGCAGTCAATGCCCGCGATGCTCAGCAGTCCAGCGGTATCCAGACCGCGACCCGCAATGTCGGTCAGGCGATCGGCGTCGCTATTCTGGGCGTAGTCATGCTGTTTTCCATCACCGGTACTTTTAAGGACGCCGCTTTGAGCAGCGCCGATCTGAGCAGTACTTCCAAAACCGTTATCAGCGAGCAGGCTTCCATCGGCTTTATGCCGGACGCTGCTTTCGCAAAATATATTGCGGATAAAGCGGCAAATGCCGATGACGCCGCTGTCTTGACCGCTATCAACCGCAGCACCCGCCAAAATTCCACTCAGCTGGGCCTGTATGTCCTGGGCTTCATTTGCGCTCTGTTCTGGCTCAGCACCGGACCGCTGCCCAATGAAAAAATAACTAAATGATTTTAACTGTTAATCAGTAAATTTATAATGAGGTGATCTTATGTATATGTCCGCAAATTTTCAGGTGATTTCCGATCCGGTAGTCTTTCAGAACGCTCAGGTTACTATCTACCGCGCGCAGAAGGTAGTGACCATGAACCCGCAGATGCCGTGGGCAGAATGTGTTGCCGTTGCCGGCGGCACTATTATCGCAGTCGGTGATTTTATCGATATGGAGGCTTATTTTAAAGCGCATGCTGCTTCTTATCAGATCAATGATACGTTTATCAACAATGTTATTTATCCCGGTTTTATCGAAGCCCATATGCACGCTCAGCAAAGCGGCCTGTATAATATGAATTATGTTTATATCGGCTACTTTGACCGGCATACTGCTGACGGCGAGATTTCCAGAGGCTGCAAAACGCCGGACGAGATCATTGCCAAGCTGCGTGAGGTAATAGAAAAGAACCCCGGTAAATATAACGATCAGAACTGGCTCAGTACTTATGGTATCGATCCGCTGATCTTGGGCGACGCCAAGCTGGAAAACATCAACAGCAAATGGCTAGACCAGGTTTCCAGCACTGTACCCATCTGCCTGAACCATGCTTCCGGCCATTTGATGACCGTCAATACCCGTGCGATCGAGCTGTCCGGCATCGATGCTGTCCACGACGACAATATCGGCCGTTATCCGGACGGCAGCTGCAACGGCAACGTTGCCGAACCCGAATTTATGTCCTATGTTTTAAAGGCAGGCGGTATGCGGATCAGCGGCGACGCTGCGGAAACCGCCGAAAAAGCGACCCGTTATATCGCCAAGCTGGCCAAACACAACGGCTGCACCACGATCGCTGATAAGGCTTTCGGCTTTATCCTGACCCCGAAGGCTATTGACGGTTATACTAACGCTCTGAAAAAAGAACAGCTGCCTGTACGTTTTGTTGTGGAACCTTTCTACAGTAAAAATATGGATGGTGTCTTCGGCGGCTGGAATGGCCTGCAGCAGCTGCGTCAGCAGATCGAAAATGACCGTTTCATTTTTAACCACGCCAAGATTCTGGCTGACGGTTCGATCCAGGGCTATACTGCCAATTTACTGAATAAGGAATATTACAGCGGCGCCAAAACCGGCAAGCTGATCTACGACGACGATACCATGTTCGATATCCTGAAGGAATGTGAGGAACACGGCTACTCGGTCTCTATCCATACTAACGGCAACGGCGCTACCGAGCAGGTACTGCGCGTAGTAAAACGCCTGCGGGAAGAAAACCCAACCAGCATCTACCGCCATACTGTGGAGCATGTGCAGTTGGCAACTGAAAACCAGCTGGCACGCCTGCATGAACTGAATATCGGCGCTAATTTCTTCGCCAACCATCTGTATTACTGGGGCGACGTCCATGCTGAATACACCGTAGGGCCTTACGAGGTCAAACGCATGGAGCCGATGCGCAGCGCTGTCAACCACGGCGTCCGCTTCGGCGTGCATTCCGACGACCCGATCACAGAGGTCAATCCGCTCTTTTCCGCCTGGTGCGCCTGCAACCGCAAATCCGGCATCAGCGGTAAAGTTTATGGTGAAGACCAGTGCCTGACCGCCGATGAAGCAATGCGCTGCATCACCTTAAATGCCGCCTGGCTGCTGCAGCTGGAAGACAGGCTCGGTTCGATCGAGACCGGCAAATGGGCAGACTTTACCGTCCTGGCCGAAGAAGTTACCGAAGCCAATAAGGTTACGATGAAGGATATAGAAATCATCGGTACTGTTTCCGGCGGCGTGATCCAATAACGTAAACAGCTTAAATAATGATCAAAGAACGGCAGCAATAGCTGCCGTTCTTTTTTGTGATTGCTGCCCAATAATAACTTATTCCTAAAATCAGTAAATTTCTTCATTTCAACAATGTTTCTAAAAAGTGTTATACTATAAGTAATCATTTATCGCAGAGGAGGAATATTTATGTTCAAGACCCGTAAAGTTGTTATCGTCGGTGCCGGCCACGTTGGTTCACATGTCGCACTGGCACTGATCCAATCCGGTGAAGCCGACGATATCGTCCTGATAGATATCCTGAAAGAAAAAGCTATCGGTCAGGCGCTGGACCTGGATGACTGTGTCAGCGGCTCGCTGTGCGGCAAAGATGTCAGTATCCGCGCCGGCTCTTATGAAGAGCTGCACGATGCCGATATCATGGTCATGGCCTTTGGCCGCAGCCGTCGACCCGGTGAGACCCGGCTGGATATGTTCGACGATTCGATCAAAATGGCCAACGAAGTTGTTTCACATTTAAAACAGGTCGATTTTCGCGGTATCATGATCAGTATTTCCAATCCTGCGGACATCATCTGCGAATACATCCGCCGGCAGATGGACTGGCAGCCTTCCCGCTGCTTCTGTACAGGCACCAGCCTGGAAACCTATCGCCTGCTGCGGGTACTCAGCAAGGCCACCGGCTACAGCCGCCGTTCTATTCACGGCTTCTGTATGGGTGAGCATGGTAATTCCAGCTTTATCGTCTGGTCACGCATTTTTATCGGCGGCAAGCCCTTTCTGCAGCTGCGCCGGGAACGTCCGGTTTTGGCAGAAATCAGCCTGGAAGATCTGCAAACGCAGGTCAAAAAAGCCGGTGATATTGAAATCGACGGCAAAGGCTGCACCGAATTTGGTATCGCCAATGTGGCCAAAATGCTTATCAGCGCGATCTTCCACGATCAGAAGCTTGTCTGGCCCTGCTCGACCCTGCTGCGCGGCGAATATGGTCAGCACGATGTGGCGGCAGGCGTTCCCTGCGTTATCGGCAAAAACGGTGTGGAAGAAATTTTAGAAGTCGAACTCACTGACGAAGAACAAGCCAAGTTTGCCGCTTCCTGCGATATTCTGCGCGGCTTTTTAGACCGTGCCGCATCCCTTAAATTTTAAAAACAGCGTCTGTATAAAAATAAAGCCCCGGCCAGCGGCCGGGGCTTTATTATTCTGTTTATTGGTCCTTTACATCTGTCTCTGCAGCTACCGCTTCCGGCAGTTTTTCTACCAGTATTTTGTCGATGCGGGTGCCGTCCATATCAACAACCTCGAAGCGGTAGCCATTCCACAGGAAGTAGTTGCCGGCAGTCGGGATATGCCCGATATTGGTAACGACGAAACCGGCCACAGTATTGAAACCCGTTTTTTCTTCCAGCGGCAGCTCATCCAGATCAAGGAAGTCTTTAAATTCGCTGATCGGCAGTAAGCCGTCTACCAGCCAGCTGCCATCTTCACGTTCGACGATCTCCTGTTTAAATTCTTCATCATAGGAAGGCAGATCGCCGACCAGATGCTCAATAATATCACGCAGGGTCACCATACCAGCCAGCCCGCCGAATTCGTCCATGACCAGCGCCACCTTGATCCGTGTGTCCTTGAACATATCCAGCAGCTTTTGGGTATACATACCTTCAGGCACATACAGCGGCTGCTGCACCGAGCTGCGCATCGAAGCGCCGGTAGCGCCCAGGACATCGGCTAAAAACCGTTTCGTATAGACAACACCCAGGACGTGTTCCAAATCTTCTTCGGCCACAACATAGCAGGAATACTGTTTTTCCGCAATGACCTCCAAGTGCTTATAAAGCGGATCGTTGACGTCAAGCCAGGTGATCTTGGTCCGCGGCGTCATGATCTCGCTTACGCGCAGGTCATCCAGTTCAAAAACGTTTTCGATCATTTTCTGCTCGCCGACGTTAAATACTCCATGCAGCCGGCCCTGCTCCAGCAGTACGCGCACTTCTTCTTCCGTGACCGGAGGTTCGTCACTTGGCTTAAGCCCCAGCGCCTTCAGTAAAAACCTGGTCGAAACGCTTAAAAAGACAGTCAGCGGTTTAAACGCGGTAATAATGACCTTGATAAAACCAGCAAAGCTCATGGCAACCTTTTCCGGGTTGTTGAGCGCCATTTTTTTTGGTATCAGCTCGCCTAAGATCAAACTGAGATAGGTCACCAGCGCCACGACGAAGGTATACGACACTACGCCGGCATAAGGACGCAGTACGCTGATCTCACGCAGCAGTCCTTCCAAAGGCGCTGCCAGCATGGCGCCGCTGTATACGCCGGTGCCGATGCCGACCAGTGTGATACCGATCTGCACCGTTGATAAAAACTCAGTCGGTTCCTGAGCAAGCTTTAAAATATACGCAGCTTTGCTGCTTCCCTCATCAGCCAGCTGCTCCAGCCGGCTTTTACGCGCCGAGACCAGCGCCATTTCCAGCATGGCCAGCAGGCCGTTCATTAAAATCAAAACAATAACAATAAATACTTCTTTGATAGACCCGAGAGGATCCATACAGTCATCACTCCTATTTTTTATAATCTCTTTTTAGGGGTTGGCTTTTATTTTTTCTCCAGCATTTGGCAAACGCTTTTGCGCAGCAGGTCAACAACGATGATCGACAGACCGAACAAAACAACTACGCTCCATTCGTGCAGGTTCAGCGGTGTCGTACGCAGGATACGGCCGCCGACATAGGTCAGCAGCACCTGGATCGCCACGATCAGCGCCATTACATTCAGGAAGCCTTTGTTCTTGTCGATGTGCTCCAGCAGGTTAAGACCGGAAACACGCACGTTAAAACCGTTGGCTACCGCCATAAAGATATATGTGCAGAAGAAGCCCGTATATGTGTAGATATGGTCGGGCGCATTGCGGAACAGATGATCGACATAGCTGCTCTTATAAAAGAGGATCGCGATAAAGGTCATATACACACCGCCCATAGTGATGGTAGACAGCATTTTTTTGCTGACTATCGGTGCGCTGCGGTCTTTTGGCTTTTCACGCAGGTATTTTTCCAGCGCTGGCTCACCGCCGAAGGCCAGTGCCGCCAGAGTATCCATGACCAGGTTAATCCAGAGGATCTGCGTAATGGTGAGCGGTTTATCGATGCCGATAAACGGTGCTATGAAATTTATCGCTACGGCTGAGAAGTTGATCGTCAGCTGGAAAACAATGAAACGCTGGATATTCTTATACAGGGAGCGTCCCCACATAACGGCAGTTCCGATACT
>OLXN01001151.1_pt1 | contig 17040 bp, 17 predicted proteins | sample 1674021 | NCBI WGS metagenome assembly OLXN01 (sample SAMEA103958137, study PRJEB25191) | human gut metagenome | biome: human-associated habitat [ENVO:00009003]; feature: intestine environment [ENVO:2100002]; material: feces | place: Germany | collected 2013/2015
CCGGCGCGCGAAGCAATCTGCGCTACCGGAATGGCCCACGGGGAATCTTCAACTCGTGCCATGGTATGTTCTTGGTGCCTTTCGTATGTTGGCTGGAGTTATTCGTTACTGGCGTTATTCGCGTTACTGATGTTGCCGGCGTTGCTGGTGTTACTGGGCTTCGGGATAGTCGTTCAGCGTCAGGTGCGGCATCCGTTCTCCGGCCGCGCGCTGGCGCTCTTCCAGCACGTTAAGACCGGCCTGCACATCCCGACTGAGTTTGCCGAGCTGCTGGGACAGCCCTTTCATCACCGTAGTGCAGTACTGGTCCGCGCCTTGGGTCAGATGGTCGGCTCTGGTCTGTGCCTGGTCAAGAATCGCGCGCGCTTTCTGCCGTGCAAGCTCGGTGACGTTCTCTTGGCCGGCCAGGAACTGTGCCTGTTCGTTGGCGTCCTTGATCATGTCGGCTGCGCGGCTTTGTGCGGAGGCGACGATGGCGTTGGACTGGGTCTGTGCCGATTCCAGACGGCGCTCGGCCTCGCGCATGAGGGCGGAGGCGCGCTCCAACTGCACCGGCAGCATTTTCTTCAACTCGGAAAGCTGGTCGGTGAATTCGTCGCGGTCAACCTTCACCATGCCGGGGGCGAATATGCTGGACTTCGCTTCGCCCAGTGCCGCCTCGAGCTGGTCGATGATGTCATACACCGTGGTGAATTCCTCGTGGCTCTTGACCGTGGCCGGGTCGTCGTCCGTGGTTTCTCGCAGGTCGGGCATTTCGTTCATGAACGAGGGGCGAATGCCGGCGGCCTGAGCGGTCTGAGCCTGTGCCCGGGTCTGCTGAGCTGCTTGGGCCTGCGCTTTGGCCTGCATCTGTGCCGGAGTAGGGGTAGGCGCGGCGGGCGGCGATCCGGCGAGAACATCGGCCTCTTCGGTGGGTGCCGGCGCGGCTTGCGTAGACGCGGGCGGTTCCGGGGCGGACGGCTCCGGAGTGGACGATGCGGCGTCCGCATTCGGTTTGGTCAGATCGACGTATCCAGTAGGGTGGTCATCGCTCATAGTCATTAGTACATCAGTCCTTCCGCTGACGTTCCTCGGCCAGGGCATCGGCCAGCATCGGCACGACGCAATCGGGCACCATGCCGGTCACGTCGCCTCCATGGCGGGCCACGTCCTTGACGATGGAACTGGAGATGTGTTCAAGAATTGGATCGGCCGGCAAAAACAGGGTTTCGATGCCAGCGAGCTTGCGATTGACCAGCGCCATGCCGAGCTCGGCTTCATAGTCGCCGTTCTGGCGCAGACCCTTGATGATAACGGTGGCGCCGACCTTCTTGCAGTAGTCGGTGATCAGGCCGTCGGTGGAAGAAACGGTGACGTTCTTGCAACCGGCTTTGTCAAGGGCGCGGCGGATCACGTCGACTCTGGTGGCTTCGGAAAACATCGGTGTTTTCGCGGCGTTGACGGCCACCACCACATGCACCTCGTCGAAAAACCGCGCCGAGCGCTCGATTACATCCAAGTGTCCGGCGGTAACGGGGTCATACGAGCCGGGGCATACTGCGATAGTCATGCCTTCTAGCCTACCGCGAATGGTGTGCAATGGTGCGCTTCGTGCGGCCACATGTTACATGCGGAGGGTTTCGCGGTTTGCGATGGGAATCTATGATGGGATGCAGTTGAATCGTACAGTTACGAGGAAAGAAGTGCACTATGACTTTTGCTGATCTGTTCTCCAATGACGCCGAACCGCTGCGCAACCCCGACCAGGGTGCCGGAACCTCCGTGCTGGAACGTCCGGAGACCAAGGAATCGCCGGTGCGCGACGATGGCGGCGACGCCGACCGCTTTGCACACTATGTGTCCAAGGACCGTATCGCGGAATCCCGCGCGACCGGCCGTCCGGTGGTGGCCCTGTGCGGCAAGGTCTGGGTGCCCAAGCACGATCCGTCCAAATACCCCGTCTGCCCTGACTGCAAGCGCATCTACGAGGAAATGACGCGCTGAGCTGCTGCAGGTTATTGCTTGGCTCCCCTCTCTGAGGGGAGCTGTCGTCGTAGACGACTGAGGGGAGTAGCGGGCGCGGGTCCACTAGATTTCCCGGATATGTGACACTGAGGTTGCGTTAGTGTTACATATTCACAAGCGGGGAAAATGGTGGTTTGTGTTTCAGCTGTCGTATATGGATATGTCCATTATGTGGATTTTCGCTGTCGGAATCACGATGTGACCAAAGGATTCGCTATTTTCTGCGGTTTTTGATCACCGATGATCAGCCGTTATAAGTACTCTCTTCATACTTTCGTAACATGTTAGCCACGGGGGGAGGGTAGCAATAGCGCCATATTTGTTGTCTTCGCGAAAAGGAGTGGCATATGGCGTCTTCACAAACGCAAGTTGCCGGCAATGAGGATTCCGCAAGCAAGATATCCCAGACACAGAATGAGCCCATTCAGGACAGCGACTACACCCTGTCTCGTGTTCCGGCCGAGGCCAAGCAGCCGTTCTGGAGGATTCTGGTAATCCGTATCGGCAGCATATGCTGCGTCTCTCAGCTGGTGCTCGGTGCATCCCTCGGCTACGGCATGAGTTTCTGGGGCGCGTTCTGGGCGACAATGCTCGGATCAGTGCTATTGCAGGTGATTAGCTGGGCGCTGGGTACTGCGGCGGCGCGTGAAGGCCTGTCCACCAGTCTGCTGTCCCGTTGGACCGGATTCGGTAAAATGGGTTCCGCCATCTTCGGCGGCGTGATGGCCATTTCCATGGTTGGATGGTTCGGCGTGCAGAACTCGGTGTTCGGCGAAGGCATGGCGAACATTCTTTCGTTCACTGACTTCCTTGGCAAGTTCGAGACCCCCGCGTGGTCCATCGTTACCGGCATTGCCATCACAGTGTTGGTGGTTTTCGGAGTCAAGGCCATCGCCAACTTCGCCACGGTATTTGTGCCGCTGTTCATCGTCGTTGTGCTGTATGCATCCTTCGTGATGTTCCAGTCCAATCCGCTGTCCTCGCTGTTCAACACTCCTGCCCCTGGTCCGGCGCTTTCGCTGGGCGCCGCAACCACCATCGTGGCTGGCGGCTTTATCGCAGGTGCCATCTGCACTCCCGATTACGGTCGATTTTTGCGTAACGGCACCGAGGTGTTCTGGATGACCCTGATCGGCACGTTTGTTGGCGAGCTGGGCATGAACCTATTGGCAGTGCTGTTGGCTCACGCCACTGGTACCAATAACGTGGTCGACATGATGATGGCCACCTCCGGTGTAATCGGCGTACTGATTGTTGTGGCTTCCACCGTCAAGCTCAATGACATCAACCTGTATTCATCATCCCTTGGCCTGTCCACGATGATTAATGCGCTGTTCAACCGTAAGCTCAACCGTGACGCACTTGTCTGGGGCCTGGGCATCGTAGGCACATTCCTGTCCGTAATCGGCATCATCAACTACTTCACTGGCTTCCTGACGTTGTTGGGCGTCGCCATTCCTCCGGTCGCTGGCGTAATGGTCGTCGACTACTACATTCTGCGTCGCGGCCGCAAAGATCTTGAAGCCACCCGAGAAGCGGGCACCCTGCCGGAAAGCGTGGAGAAGTGGAACCCGGTGGCGCTTGCCGTGTGGATTATCGGATTCGCAGTGGGTGAGGTCACCAGCATCTACTCGATTGGCATCCCCGGCCTGAACTCGCTGATTGTTTCCGGCATCCTCTACTGGGTCATCATGGTCGTCTATGCCAAGGTCAAGGGCGTCGAGACCGTGGAGTTCGCCCGCACCAAGCAGGTCCTGTAGGAGGACGGAGCAATGCCGAAGATTACGTTGGCGCAGTTTGAAAGCAAACTGTGTGACCCTCCGGCGAACGTTGTCAAGGCCATCCCCATGATTCGTCAGGCCGGCCTTGACGGTTCGGACATGATCATGTTCCCGGAGATGTTCACTACCGGATACGAACTGAGCATTGTGGGTCCGCGCATCACCGAACTTGCGGAGCCCGTGAACGGCCCGACCATTACCGCATTGCGCGAGGCCGCCAAACAGGCCGGTGTGTATGTGGTGGCTCCCATCGCGCTCTATCACGATGACCTGCCGGGTGTGCCGTTCAATAGCGCCGTGCTTATCGATCGCGAAGGCAACGTGGCGGGTGTCTACGACAAGCAGCATCTGTGGGCTTTGGAGAGGTTCTATTTCCGGGGCGGCAACGGCACTCCCGTGTTCCAAACCGACTTCGGAACCATCGGCATCATGATTTGCTATGACATGGGCTATTCGGAAGTGGCGCGCATGCTTGCCCTGCAAGGGGCTCAGATTGTGCTTTGCCCGTCCGCCTGGTGCGAGCCTGACCATGATGTATGGGACATCAACGTACCTGCACGAGCATTGGAGAACACGGTGTTTCTTTGTGCCGTGAATCGGTACGGCAGGGAGCAGGACCTGTATATGGGCGGCCATAGCAAGGTGTGTGACCCGAGAGGGCGCGTCGTTGCGGAGCTGCCCGACGAGGGCGAAGGCGTGCTGAACGTGGAGATTGACCTCGCCGACGTCGTTTCCAACCGGCAGACCAGCCCGTACCTGCGCGATCGCAGACCGGAGCTATACGGCAAGGTATTGCTGCCCTGATGTGAAGTGTCGGGACCGGATCATTGTTTTCCCATCAAAAGAGGAAGACGATGATCCGGCCCTCGTCTCGTATAAAAACCGTAAATATATCAGTAGTTCAAGGAGTGTGCCATAACCATGACACAGACAACGGCCGTCGCGCCGGCACAGGAGCCGGCTTTCGAATCAGACAGCCTTCATATTCCGGATAGCGACAGGCGCGGATGGTGGTCCATCGCCTGCATCTGGATCGGTAATTCCATCAACGTGTCCACCCTGATGACCGGTGCGGTACTCGGCGCAGGACTGACCTTGTGGGATGCATTCTGGGCCGCATTCATCGGTTTTGGCATCATTCTCGCCTACATGTGTTTCGTGGCCATGGAAGCAACCGACACCGGCCTTCCCACCTCCGCTATGTCCACTGCAGCCTTGGGACGCAAGGGCGGACGCTACATCATCTCAATCATCCTGGGTGTCTCACTGATCGGATGGTTCGGTGTGCAGGCGGCAGTCTGCGGATCCTCATTCTCCCTGATGGTCGGCAAGCTCGGGCTAGACGTTTCGCCGCAAATCTGCTCTATCGTGCTGGGCGCGCTGATGCTCGTCACCGCCATCCTCGGTTTCGACGGCGTCAAGTGGGTCAACTACATCGCGGCTCCTTTGCTGTTCATCATTTGCGCCTATGGCCTGTTTGCCTCCCTGTCCAATACGGGCATGGGCACGTTGACCTCCTACGTGCCCAAGGAAAGCATGGGACTGGTAGCCGGTATCAATATTGCCGTGGGCTTCTTCGCCGTCGGCGGCGCCACTGTGGGCGACTTCACCCGTTACGCGCGTGATCGAAAAGGTGCAGTGCTGTCCAGCATCATCGGCATCTGGCCACCCATGGTCATCCTGCTTATGATGGGTGCGATGCTCTCCGTCGTCAAGCCCGAATCGGGCGGCGATATTTCCCAGATCATGGCATCCATGGGTCTTGCCGGAGCCGCTTTGATTGCTCTTGTGCTATCCACGTGGTCCGTCAACGTGGGCAACGCCTACTCTGCAGGACTCGCTTTCGCCGTCATCGCCGACAAGGGAGATAAGGGCTATCGCGTTTCCACCACCATCGCTGGCATTCTTGGCATTATGCTTGCCGTGGCTGGCATCATGGACTACTTCCAGATGTTCCTGACCGTACTTTCCGCGATGATTCCAGCGCTCGCGGGCTCGATGATCGCAGATTACTGGTTTGTTCGCAAGGCCCGTCCGCAAAACTTCAAGCCACTTGACGGGTTCTCCGTGCCTGGTCTGGTTTCGTTCATCGTGGGATCGATCGTGGCTCTGATTACCGGTGGCACATTTGCTTCGGTGCCGGCACTTGCATTCCTTGACCACCCATTCTTCCTTGGTCCGGTCAATGGCATAGTCGTGTCCATCGTGCTGTATGTGGCCGTGTACAAGCTGATGAAGCTGCCGAGCTTCGACGGTCCCATTCTGTTGACGCGGAAGGGGCAGTGATATGCGTCATCTCGTATCTTCGGACATCCCCGATATCGCACTTGGTTCATCCCTGCTTGGCGCGGGAGGCGGCGGCGACCCCTATGTGGGCGGTCTTATCGCCCGTCAGGCGTTGGACAAAGCCGGCAGCGTCGAACTCTACGATGCCGACGAAGTGCCGGATGAATGGCTGGTCGCCACCATCGGTGGAGTGGGCGCTCCCAGTGTATTGGCGGAAAAAGGCATCAACGGCTGTGAAATCACCAACCTGCTCGCTGCGCAGGAAGAACAGTTGGGGCGCAAGCTCGACGCGATCGTTCTGTCCGAGATCGGTGGCATGAATTCGGTCATCCCCGTGGCCGCCGCTGCTATTGCCGGCATCCCGCTGGTCAATGTGGATGGTATGGGACGCGCGTTCCCCGGCCTGCAGCAGGATTCGTACAACATTGCCGGCGTGCACACCTGGCCTATGGCGTTCGCCGATGAAAAAGGCAACGTGGCCATGCTCACCACCGTCGACAATGATTGGATGGAGAACCTTGGACGTGCCACCGTCGATGCGATGGGCGGCCAGGGTATTGCTCTCGGCCAGTTCATGTCCGGTGAGACGATGAAACGCGCCGCTGTGCGCGACTCCCTGACCAAGGCGAAGTTCATCGGAGAAACCATCCGATCCATCAAACAGATTGCTTCGGATGAGGGATACTCTTCGCCTCGTGCCGCTCTGTTCGACAAGATCGGTGCGGTGGGCCTGATTGAGGCAAAGATCTGCGACGTGACCCGCGAGACCCGCGGTGGCTTCAACTTTGGCCGCGCACAGTTGGATGGTATCCGGGGCTCGCGCGGGCACACCGGAGCCATCGAATTCCAGAATGAAAACCTCATCGCATATCTTGACGGGGAGCCCGTGGCCACGACTCCAGACCTGATCTGTCTGGTCGATTGCGATACGTTCATTCCGGTCACTACCGAGAGTTTGAAGTATGGCAAGCGTGTCATCATGCTGGTTCTTCCGTGCGATCCGGTGTGGCGTACTCAGGCGGGCATCGACCTGGCCGGCCCCCGATGGTTCGGGTACGACCTCGACTACATCCCATACGAGCAGATTCGCTCCGTACTCGCGTAACGTGCCATGCCGGCCGCTGCTGGCCGGGATTGCAACGCAGAACATGTCAATAACAGAAAGGGAATGTGATGAGAACCATCGGTGTCGATGAGATCAACGATATAGCCCTAGGCGCTTCGCTACTGGGAGCAGGTGGAGGAGGAGACCCATATATTGGACGTCTGATGGCCATGCAAGCCGTCAAGGAATGCGGCCCGGTAACGCTGATCGAGCCGGATGAGGTTCCGGATGATGCGTTCATTGCCCCATGCGCCATGATGGGTGCGCCTACCGTAATGACGGAAAAAGGCGGTGGCAAGGACGACTTCGACCGTCTGTTCGACTTGGTCGAACAGTATTCCGGCAAGAAGATATACGCCACTATGCCGATGGAAGCTGGAGGCGTCAACTCGATGTTGCCGATTGCCGCTGCCGCCCGTCGAGGCATCCCGCTGGTGGATGCGGATGGTATGGGCCGTGCCTTTCCTGAGCTGCAGATGGTCACGTTCACCATCGGTGGTGCCTCGGCCACACCGCTTGCTTACAGTGACGAGAAAGGCAACGCCGGTGTAATGAACAACGTGTCCAACAAATGGACCGAGGACATCGCTCGTTCGATTACGAACATCGTCGGCGGAGTGCAAAGATGTGCCGTGATTGGGGCGTCTCCGGCATCGTGACCAAATCCGAGCAGCTCGGCAAAGCGATTCGCTCCATTAAGGAAGGGCTTATCGACACCACCACTGAGCAGCGTTTCCTTGAACTCACTGGCGGATGCCGACTATTTAGCGGCAAGGTGATTGATGTCCTGCGCGAAACCCGTGGTGCATTCAACTTCGGCAAAGTGGTGCTTGAGGGCATTGGCTCCGACAAGCAGCATGAAGCTTATGTCGAATACCAGAATGAGAACCTGCAATGCGTGGTGGACGGCGAGACCCTCGCTACGGCTCCCGATCTGATTTGCCTGGTGGACCATGACACCTATATTCCAGTCCCCAACGAAGCCGTGAAATACGGCAAACGAGTTCTTGTGGTCGGCCTACCCTGCGCGCCGCAGTGGCGCAGCGAAGCGGGCTTGGAACTTGTTGGCCCTCGATATTTCGGCATTGACACAGAATACATTCCCGTTGAAGAACGGTCGAAGCGCAAAGGAGAGTGACCATGTATAAGCTAGGAATTGATGTCGGTGGAACGAACACCGATGCCGTGCTGATTGATGAGAGCATGAACGTGGTGGCTGCCGTGAAACAGCACACAACCAAAGATGTATACGGCGGTATTATGAATGCCGTCGATGCGGTACTGGAGGAATCCGGTGTGGATGCCGCGTTGATCAACCAGGCCATGTTGGGCACCACGCAGTGCACAAATGCGATTGTCGAGCGTAAGGGCCTGTCCCCAATCGCCATCTTGCGTATTGGCGCACCTGCCACCGAGGGCATTCCTCCGATGGTGGATTGGGAGGATTCCATTCGGGCTGTGTGCGTCGACTGGATGATCATCGGCGGCGGTTTCGAGTTCAACGGCAAGCGTCTCAACGAGTTCGACGAGGAAGCCTGCCGCGCATTTCTCAACAAAGTAAAGGGCAAGATCAAAGCCTTGGCCATCTCCTGCGTGTTCTCCACCATGCGCAACGATGACGAGGTGCGTGCGGCGCAAATCGCCCATGAGATTCTTGGCGAGGATTTCCCAGTATCCGTTTCCAGCGAAATCGGCTCCATGGGTCTGATCGAGCGCGAAAACGCCACCATCCTCAACGCCGCGTTGACGGAAGTGGCCGAACGATTTACCGATGGCTTTGCGCAAAGCCTGAAAGACAAGGGCATCGTCAACGCTGAGGTATACCTCTCCCAGAATGACGGCACTTTGATGACCCTTGATAATGCACGGCGTTATCCGATTCTCACCATCGCATGTGGCCCCACAAACTCCATTCGTGGTGCCAGCTACCTGACTTGCCGTGATGATGCGATTGTGATTGATGTGGGCGGTACCACTTCCGACTTCGGTGTATTGTCTCACGGATTCCCCCGCGAGAGCGGTGTCGCCGTTGACATCGGTGGCGTACGTACCAACTTCCGTATGCCGGATGTTATCTCCATCGGGTTGGGCGGCGGTTCCATAGTGCGCGAGCATGATGACGGCACGGTCACTGTAGGCCCCGATTCTGTGGGATACCAAATCACCGAAAAGGCGCTTTGCTTCGGCGGCGATGTGGTGACCGCCACCGATATTGCCGATCGTCTTGGCAAGGCGAACGTTGGCGATCCCTCGCTGACCGCAAGCATCAGCCAGGAAGTTGCCGATAAGGCATATGCAGCGATGCGAGAGATGGTGGAGGACGCCATTGACTCCATGAAGATTTCCAGTGATCCCATCGATGCCATTCTGGTTGGCGGCGGTGCCGTGCTGCTGCCGCACGATTTGGCCGGCACTAAATCTGTGGCTTGCCCGGAGTTCGCCGGTTGCGCCAATGCGATTGGTTCGGCTATCTCCAAGGTCTCCGGCATGTTCGAGAAGCTGGTTGACTATGAGGAGACCGGCCGTGAAGAAGCTCTGGAACACGCTCGCCGGGAGGCCATTGCCGCTGCTGTGCGTGCCGGGGCGGACGAGGCTACTGTGGAGATCATCGACTCCGAGGATGTGCCGCTGGCCTATTATCCGGGCAAGACCAGCCGAATCAGGATCAAGGCCGCTGGCGATCTTCGTATGGCACAGACTGAGAAATAGTGGAGGTTCCGAGATGCTAGTGCGTCAAATGCTTGAGATCTACGATCTGCTGGATACTCCACAGGCCAGTGGAGAGGCGGTCGCAGCGCTATTGCGTGAGCGCGGCGCTCAGGATGTGACCGTCACCGTAGTCGGCGGCAATCAGGGTACCACTGATTGCGTCAAAGTCGTCATTCCCGGTCGTCACGGCAAGTCGGCTGGAGGTGATGCCCCCACATTGGGCATCGTCGGGCGGCTAGGCGGTATTGGTGCACGCCCTGAAATGATTGGTCAAGTCTCCGACGGTGATGGGGCCTTAGCCGCGCTCACGGTGGCGCTTAAGCTTGCCGAGATGCATCATAACGACGACATATTGGAAGGTGATGTAATCATCGGCACCCATGTCTGCCCGGATGCGCCGACCATTCCGCATGAGCCTGTGCCATTCATGGATTCGCCCATAGATATGGCCGCGATGAATGAGCAGGAAGTGGATGCGCGCATGGATGCCGTGTTGTCCATCGACACCACCAAGGGAAACCGTATTATCAACGTTAATGGGTTCGCGATTTCTCCCACAGTGCTCAAAGGCGCCATTCTGCCGGTCAGTAATGACGTGCTGGACATCATGACCCGTACCACGGGCCGTATGCCTCAGGTCTTTGCGTTGAGCCAGCAGGACATCACCCCCTATGGCAATGACCTGTACCATCTCAACAGCATTCTGCAACCGGCCACGGCCACTCAGGCACCGGTGATTGGCGTTGCCATCACCGTGGAACAGGTGGTTGCAGGTTGTGCCACCGGGGCCACTCATGGTGGCGATGTCGAGGAAGCGGCTCGATTCTCGCTGGAGGTGGCGAAATCCTTCACCTCTGGGGCATGCGCGTTTTATGATGCGCAGGCCTATGAGAGACTGGTTGCGTTGTATGGCGGATTCGAGCGCTTCCAGACGCTTGGCAAAGCCTGACGGCGATTTCTGAGATACGGAGTTTCCCTCTCTGAGGGGGAGCTGGCTCGCGCAGCGAGACTGAGGGGGGCAACGAGTTCGCACCCGTTGCCCCTCAGTCGTCTACGATGACAGCTTCCCTCAAAGGAGGGGAGCCAGGACGTTTCTAGCGTGCCGAAATCTCGTCGATGAGCTTGAGCTCCTCGTCGTTGAAGTGGGTGTTCTTCAGCGCGCCGATGTTGTCGAGAATCTGCTGAGGCTTGGAGGCTCCGGTCAGCACGGAGGTCACCTTACCATCGTGCAGCAGCCATGCCAGGCTCATCTCGGCCAGCGTCTGGCCGCGTTCGGCGGCCAGATTGTTCAGATCCATGACCTGCTTGTGCAGTTTCTCGGTCAGGGCGGAATCGTTGAGGAATCGCGGATCGTGAGCCATGCGGCTGTCGGCCGGAATGCCGTTGAGATAGCGGTTGGTCAGCAGGCCCTGTGCCAGCGGGCAGAAGGTGATGAGGCCCTTGCCCAGCTTGAAGGCGGTCTCTTTCAGGCCGTTCTTTTCAACGGTGCGGTCGAGGATGTTGTACTTGTTCTGGTTGATGATGAACGGCATGTGCAGGTCGGCGAGAATCGCGGCGGCCTTCTCCATCGTCGGACCATCGTAGTTGGACAGACCCACGTACAGGGCCTTGCCGGAGTTCACGGCCTGAGCCAGCGCGCCCATCGTCTCCTCAAGCGGGGTTTCCGGATCCGGGTGGTGGTGGTAGAAGATGTCCACATAATCCAAGCCCAAGCGTTCCAGCGACTGGTCGAGGCTGGCGAGCAGGTACTTGCGGCTGCCGAGGTCGCCATAGGGGCCTGTCCACATTTCATAGCCGGCCTTGGTGGAGATGACGAGTTCGTCGCGGTGATGTTTGAAATACTTGGCGAGCAGCAGTCCGCAGTTCTTCTCGGCCTGGCCGGGTTCGGGGCCGTAGTTGTTGGCTAGGTCGAAGTGGGTGATGCCGTTGTCGAAGGCGGTGAAGACCAGGGACTTCATCTGGTCGAATGGCGTGATGTCGCCGAAGTTGTGCCAGAAGCCAAGTGAGACGGCCGGCAACTTGAGGCCGGAGGTGCCGGCACGGTTGTAGGTCATCGTGTCGTAACGGTGCGGGTTGGGGGCATAGATGGCGGTTGGTTCGAACATTGAGTCTCCTTACAATGTCATTCTTGTTCTTACGAATGCTTACCTGCGATGGGCAAACCGACGCCGATTGAGCGGTATTCGTAAGTGTTCTTGGATACTATGGTTCCAGTTCAAGTGAACTTGAATGCAAACGGCTGCGACGCTTCGGCGTGTTGCCGCAGTAAGGAGTCATGATGTCCTACACCATTCGTCAGGTGGCCACGCAGTTCCATATGCAGCCCTCTACGCTGCGCTATTACGAGGATCAGGGATTGCTGACCAACGTGGAGCGCACCGAAACCGGCCAGCGCATATACGAAGACTGCCATATCGACCGTCTGCGCGCGATTTGCTGCTTCAAGAACGCCGGCATGACCATTGACGATCTTAAAAAGTTCTTCGTGTATGAGTCCAATGAGCCCGAGCATATCGATGAAATCCTTGATCTGCTGGAATCTCGCCGCGAATCCTTGGACGAGCAGCGCCGAGCCCTCAACGAGGCGGCCATGCACGTGCAGCGCAAGCTCCATTACTATGGCGACATCAAGCGTGCCATCGACGCCGGTGAAGACTGGCCGGATTGGCGCGAGTACAAAAACCGCGCCTATTCCATTGAATGTTGAGACCATCGAATGTTGAGACCATCGAGTGCTGAGCTGGATGCCGGCTGGGCACTAAGACCAATGCGCGTCGATCGTGGGCGCGTCTATCCGAGTAAGGCCTTGCTCGGCAGTGCGCGGTCGAGCAGCCAGACAACGAGCGATATCACGAAGAACGCTATGGCCAGCTTGCCGCAGCTAATGCCGAACCCTTGCCAGCCGAGTGCGTCGAGGTTGATGAAGTCGTACGGATACGGACTGCCGCCGGCCGCCGGTCCGGACCCCGGCCAAATCGCCGCACGGGCCAGCACGAAGACCAAGTATGCAGGGAAGTACGCCAGCCACGAGAACATGTAATGCCAGCGGAAACGCCGGTGCGGGTCGAATAGCACGAAATCGATAACCGCCATAATCGGGGCGATTTTGTGCAGCATCGTATTGGTCATGATGCCAATAACCTGTGGCACGTATGCCGGGTCGTCCGGAGGCGTCAGGAAGAACGCCACCAGTGCGGTGACTATGGCGTACACAGTCAGGCACCCCTTAAGCCATGCAGGCGGCTGAATACCTTTGAGCAGTGTGGCCGCGCCGGACCACAGCATCACGATGCCCAGCACGAAACCGGTCTGGAACGTGAAATACACCCAGAACTGCGGTTTGGACCATGCCTCATATGTGCCCACGAAGCAGAAACCGGCGATCGCAAAGCGCCACAACGCCACGATGAATCTCATGCATCGAGTCTACCGCTTCGCCAGTGGGCCGTATGGTGCGGCTGGCGTATTGGCTGGTCGTGATGATTATGGTCGGTGTGACCGACCGCCATAGTGCCGATGAATATGACGATACTGAACCCGGCAATATCGAATCTGGCGATACGAGAATAAGACGAGCCCTTCCCGCACGGCTTTGCCCGGACTACACTTAGGTGCAACTTCACCACTTATGTAGGAAAGGCCTTGCAATGGTCGATTATTCGCCGGCTCTGATGACCGACATGTATGAATACACGATGCTCGACGCCGCTCTGAAAGACGGTACCGCCGACCGCAAGTGCGTGTTCGAGGTGTTCACGCGTCACTTGCCCGAAGGCCGTCGCTATGGCGTGGTGGCCGGCACCGGCCGCATTCTGGATGCGCTGGAACATTTCCACTTGGATGAAGCGGATCTGAAGTTCCTGGCCGACCGTCACGTGGTAAGCCCCGAGACCATTAAGTGGCTGGAGAACTTCCACTTTTCCGGTACGATTCGCGGTTACCGCGAAGGTGAGATGTTCTTCCCGAACTCCCCGATTTTGCAGGTCGAAGGCACGTTCGGCGAATGCACGCTACTGGAGACGTTGATTCTATCCGTGCTGAACTACGATTCCGCAGTGGCCTCCGCCGCCTCACGTATGGCGTCGGCAGCCAAGGATCGTCCTTGCATGGATATGGGCGGACGCCGCACTAACGAGTGGGCCGCCGTGGCCGCCGCTCGAGCTGCCGTAGTGGGCGGATTCAAGGGTACCGCCAATCTGCTGGCCGCCCAGCTGTATGGTCTGAAGGCCATTGGCACCGCCGCGCATTGCTTCACGTTGGTGCATGATTCCGAGCGTGACGCCTTTGAATCGCAGATCGAGGCATTGGGCAAGAACACCACGCTGCTGGTGGACACCTACAACATCGAGGAAGCCGTGAAAACCGCCGTCGAAGTGGCCGGTCCCGAACTGGGTGGCGTGCGCATCGACTCCGGCGACTTGGCCGCCATGGCCCAGCGTGTGCGCAACCAGCTGGACGCCCTGGGTGCCACGAACACCACCATTACCGTGACCAACGATTTGGATGAGTACGCGCTCGCCGCATTGCAGACCGCGCCGGTCGACTCCTATGGCGTGGGCACCATGCTGGTCACCGGCTCCGGCGCTCCCACTTGTGCGATGGTGTACAAGCTCACCGAGCGTGAAGGCGCTGACGGCACGATGGTTCCGGTCATGAAGAAGTCCAAGGATAAGGCCACAGTGCCCGGTCGCAAGTTGGCATTCCGCTCCTACGAATACGCGCTAGCCGAAGCCGAACACGTGATTTCCGGCTCGGAGGAGAAGCTGGCCGGTTTCACGCCCGAACCGACGTGGAAGAACCTGCTGGTCGATTTCGTGGACCACGGCCATATCGATGCGCAGTGGCAGGGCCATGACGCTATCATGGCCGCCCACGACTACCACGCCAAGGCGTTGTCCGAACTGCCCATCACCGCGCAGAGCCTCATGAAGGGCGAGCCAGTGATTCCTACGGAGACTCAGGTTCTCTGACGAGAACTTTCGTCTCCATAGGAATCCGTCGCAGCATAGCTGCTCCCCTTACCTACGGACAGCCCACTGGGCTGTCCGCTTAACGGTTCGACCACAGAGACCAAAGTCCTCTGGCCGTATCTCACTGGCCGCATCCCTCTGGTTACATTGGCTACTCTTCCCTCTGGATGAGTGAAACTCTCAATGGTGATAACGCGGCGGGCAACGATGACGTATCAGAGCGGCGCGATGTAGTTCGATGATGGTTGACGAGTTGCTATCCAGGCATAGAGCGGATGGCGTATGCTGGGGCGCATGGTTGAAATCAAAGACATGCTTGGCAATCACCAAATAATTCGTGCCGACGGCCGCAAGGTCGACGAACTGCGCCCTGTGCGCATCACCCGCCACTTCACCGACGCCCCCGAAGGCTCCGTGCTCATCGAATGCGGTAACACGCGCGTGATGTGCACCGCCACTTTTACTCCCGGTGTGCCGCGTTGGCGCAAGGACTCCGGCCTCGGCTGGGTCACCGCCGAATACTCGATGCTGCCGCGTGCCACCGCCGAACGCACCGACCGTGAATCCGTACGTGGCAAAATCGGTGGCCGTACCCACGAAATCAGCCGACTGATTGGCCGCTGCCTGCGTGGCGTCATCGATATGAAGGCGCTCGGCGAGAATCAGATTCAGCTTGACTGCGATGTGCTTCAGGCCGATGGTGGTACTCGCACGGCTTCCGTAACCGGTGCGTACGTGGCTTTGGTCGACGCAGTCAATTGGGCGGAGAAGCACCGCCATATCAAGTCCGCCAGCCGCGTGCTTAAGGACTATGTGTCCGCCGTATCGGTGGGCGTGATCAACGGCACTCCGATGCTTGACCTGCCATACATTGAAGACAGTCAGGCCATGACCGACATGAACGTGGCCATGACCGGTTCCGGCACCTTCATCGAGATTCAGGGCACCGCAGAACACCGTCCGTTCAACCGTGCCGAACTCGGCACCCTGCTTGACTTGGCCGAAAAGGGCAACAAGGAACTGCAAGCCGCCCAGCGTGCCGCTCTGTCCCTAGACTAAGCCAGCTCCCCTGACAAGGGGAGCCTTCTTGAAGGAGAACCTCATGCAAATCGTCGTCGCAACCCATAACGAAGGCAAGCTTGTGGAAATCCGCCGCATTCTCGAAGAGGATCTTGGCGCGGATGCCGAAAACATCGAACTGGTGTCCGCTGGCAGCCTTCACCTGCCGGATCCGGTGGAAACTGGCGTCACCTTCCAGGAGAACGCGCTACTCAAGGCCCGCGCTGTGGCCATCCGTACCGGTCTGCCCGCTGTCGCGGATGATTCAGGTCTCATCGTCGATGTGATGGGTAACGCTCCGGGCATTCTGTCTGCTCGCTGGGCGGGTGCTCACGGCCACGACAAGGCCAATAATGCGCTGCTGCTCGCCCAAATCGAAGATATTCCGGATGACAAGCGTACCGCGCGCTTCCGTTGCGCCGCCGCGCTGGTGGTCCCGGACACCGAGACCGGTGCCGACGTGACCGGTGGAGTGGCTGCCGACGGCATCACCGTTCACACCACGGCTGCCGATGGGAGCCCTGCCCCGGTGCATGCTCGATACGCCATCAAGTCGGAGACAGTGGAGCTCGGCGACATGCCGGGTCGCATCATCCGCGAGGCTCGTGGCGTACACGGTTTCGGTTACGATCCGCTGTTTGTCCCGGACGATCAGCCTGCCGGTCGCGTCAGCACTGAGCCTGACCATGAAGGCGAGCCGCTGACCAGCGCCGAGATGACTCCGGCCGAGAAGAATGCGATTTCCCACCGAGGCAAGGCGCTGAAAGCCTTGGTCCCCGCCATCGAGGCCCTGCTGCACTAAGTCGTCTAGGCTGTCTAGCTGCACTGAGCCGCGACTAAGCCACAGTTGAGTCGCGGCTCAGCACTCAGCCCCCGAATCGGGCGAGTGTCTAGCAAGCGCCTATGACCTAGCAAGGGCGATACGAAAGAAGGCCGGCGCTTAGTGCGTCGGCCTTCTTGATGAACAAGAGCCACCCGATAGAATCGAACTACCGACCTTCCCACGAACGAGGGGGATGCTCTACCACTGAGCTAAGGTGGCGTGGCTTCAAGAGCCAAGTAGAGAATATAGCACTGCGTTTGATTCACTGCAAGCCGGACATTCATCATCTTTGGGCCATTGTTC
>OLXN01001157.1_pt1 | contig 16987 bp, 10 predicted proteins | sample 1674021 | NCBI WGS metagenome assembly OLXN01 (sample SAMEA103958137, study PRJEB25191) | human gut metagenome | biome: human-associated habitat [ENVO:00009003]; feature: intestine environment [ENVO:2100002]; material: feces | place: Germany | collected 2013/2015
CAATACCATAACGCATAGAGTTCATCATGCTTGCCGTAACCGTGCCGACAAGACCGCCCGCAATTGGTTTAGCACCGAATGCCATTGAAAAGATATTTGCAATTCCGCTCGGAACGTTTTTATAATTTATGCAAACTACAAGTATGCCTGCAATCATATAGAATACTGCCATAGCAGGAACAAGTACGCTTGATACCTTTGAAATTGATTTGATACCGCCTATAACAACAGCGCCGACACATATAACGAGTATAATTCCCACAATCCATTTAGGCACATTAAATGTGGAGCTTACAGCAGTAGTGATTGAATTTCCCTGCGCAGAGTTGCCTATGCCAAATGAAGCCATAAGAGTAAATATAGCAAACATTACTGCAAGAAATGAGCCGAGGGTTTTGTTTTTAAGACCGTATTTGAGCGTATACATCGGTCCACCGCACATTTCACCTTTTTCATTTACTCTCCTGTATTTTCCGGCAAGCGCACATTCTGCATATTTTGTTGAAATACCGAAAGCCGCTGAAATCCACATCCATACAAGAGCACCCGGTCCGCCGAGCACCATAGCCGTTGCAACACCCACAATGTTACCCGTGCCGACAGTAGCCGCAAGAGCCGTCATAAGTGCTGAAAACGGTGAAATGTCACCCTCGCCGTCCTTTTTTCTTGATTCCTTGCTGAAAAGCTTTTTAAGCGAAGAGCCAAGATTTCTCCAAGGCAAAAATCTGAGCCTTAATGTCAAAAATATACCTGTGCCGACAAGAAAAACAAGCATTACAGGTCCCCAAACAAAGTCGTTTACTTTGGTTACTATTTCAGTAAATTTATCCATTTAGCGCCACCCTTTTAAATAAAAATAATATATATAATATCATATTATTAAGTGTATATCAAGAAAAAAATCAACTGTATAAACAGTTGACCTATAATTTCTGATTATTTTTGGGGTATGGGTTTGGATTATCGGTAAGCTCTAACAGATAATCAACACTCACATTGTGAAGCTTTGCTATTTTAATAAGTGTTTCCGGTGTCATAGAATTAACTCCGTTTTCATATGCTGCATAAGTTCGGCGATTGACAAAGAGCATATCGGCAACTTGCTGCTGCGTTAGGTCCTTATCTTCTCTTAAATTTCTTATTCTTTCGTATTTCATATAATCACCGAAGTTATTATATAATGCCACAAATTCTGCCATTGACATTTGGCAGAATTTGTGGCATTATAGTTTTGAAAGAGGTGAAATGTATGACGGTATCTGAGGCTGCAGAAATGTGGAAAATATCCAAAAGTACGGTTTACAAGTATTGCAAAAATAATTTTGTTGAATGTGAAAAGAAAAATAATGTTTGGGTTATAAGCGATAATCACCCAAAACCACTAAACATTCGTAAACAAAAAATTACTCAAATAAAAATTGAATATTTCATACTCAAAGCACTTAATTCGGACGAATGTGTTAGCAATAATTCATTTTCATATTCTAAGAATAAGTTTGAGGCGATTTTAAATCAAATGGTTGATTGTCAATTAATAATTAAAGTGGACAATACTGAATTTGATATTCCAAATAATTATATTCTTACACCATGTGGAGAACGAATAATTATTGAAAAGAAAGAAAAAACTTTGAAAATATTAAACGAAATATTAAAAACTACATTTGTTGCATTAGATGTAGCGACAAAAATAGGAGCGTAAAATGACTAATTTAAATAATGAACAAATGAAACAATATCTTAAAACTATTGTTAAGTTAGAATCATCAATTAATCAGCAAGAAGAAATAGTTGAAAAAGCTAAAAAAGGGTTAGTTAAAGAAGAAATAGTAAAAAATGATTCTGTTCCTTTCAGTGCACCGACAAAGCCGGAGTTTGAAAAATTTAAATTTAAAAAACCATCTTTTAAACCTTTTGAAACTTCAATAAGTCGTACCGGAATCATACTTATTAGTATTCCTTTTATTATTGCCGGCATTTTTTTTACCAGAGTAATGATTTGGGCATATGACCAAGCAGAAGAAGATGTTAATTTCTTATGGGGTATTCTTTTTGTATTATTAGTTATTGTTGGTACTATTTTAATTGTTAAATGTTCAAGTGATTATAAAGACTATAAAGAACGACTCCGTATCTATAACCAAGATCTAGAAAGATATAATAAGAATTATAAAGACCATTATGACAAACAACTTCAAGAATATAACAAAGAATATTCAGAATATCTTACCAGAAAAAGTCAATGGCTAAATGATTCTCAAATTAGATATCAAAATAATTTAAAAATAGCAGACAAAAATTTTGAATTGGCAACAAATGAGTTTAACAAAATCAGTAATGTTTTGCAAGAAACGAAGAATGATTTGCAAACTTTATATGATAAAAATATTATTTTTGAAAAATATAGAAACTTTGTTGCGATGTGTAGTATTTATGAGTATTTCAGTTCTGGTAGAGTAGATACTCTTGAAGGACCAAACGGTGCGTATAACTTATATGAAAGCGAACTGAGGCAAAATTTAATTGTAAATTCACTTGACAAAATATCAAGTAATCTTGAAATAGTTAAATCTAATCAGTTTATTTTGTATAATGAATTAATAAATAACTCCAAAGAATTAAATACAAAGTTATCCGATATTTCTAATTCATTAAATAAAACACTACATTCAGTTAAAAATATCGAAGGTTTAAGCAGAATTACGGCTGAGAGTTCATACATAAATGCCTATTGCTCACAAGTTACAGCAGAAAACAGCACATTAATGTCAACAATGACGTTTTTAAATTGATAAAAAACAGTCAATACACAGAAAAAAGTGTATTGACTGTTTTTGTTTTAGGCGACCGTAGGTCGCCTAAAACAATATAAATCCCTCCAATTGCTTTCGCAATCACCTCCCTTTGCAAGGGAGGCTAAATAGGTTTAATGATTATAAATTATAAAGCTTTCTTGCGTTTTCGTTTGTGATATTTAAAAGCTCTTGTGCGTCTATGCCCAAAAGTAAGCCGATTTTTTCAGCAATATACGCAATATAATGCGAATCGTTGCGCTTGCCTCTCATTGGGGTAGGGGCAAGGTACGGGCAATCGGTTTCAAGCACCAATCTTTCAATCGGTATCTCTTTTGCGACCTCAAGGCTTTTTCTTGCATTGTTAAAGGTGACAACTCCGTTTAAGCCGATATACATACCGAGTTTAATGATTTCTCTTGCCATTTCCTTTGAACCCGAAAAGCAATGAACAACTCCCTTAGGCTTTGTTTCTCTAAGAATATCAAGTGTATCGCCGTGAGCGTCCCTATCGTGAACAATTATCGGCATATCAAGCTTTTTTGCAAGCTCAATTTGCGCTTTGAAAAACTTTTTTTGCTCATCCTTGCTTGATTCCATCCAGTAATAATCAAGTCCTATTTCGCCGATTGCAACGCATTTATCGTTTTTTGCAAATCTTTCAATGACTTTTAAATCATCAAGCGTTGCGCCCTTTAAATTTTCGGGGTGAAAGCCTGCGGCAAAATACATATAATCATATTTTTGCGCAAGGTCAAAATTAAATTGAGTTGAATCTATGTCACATCCGCAGCTGACAACTAAAGAAACACCCTGACTTTGAAGATTATTTAATAATTCCTCTCTGTCAGGGTCAAATTTACTGTCGTCATAGTGGGAATGTGTATCAAAAATATTGTGATACATTTATATTCCTACCGTTTCTTATCTTATTTTAGTACCTGCCGGCATACCGTCAACGAAAAGCACCTTGACGTCATTTTCGCTTACATCACCTGCAAGAAGCATACCGTTGCTCATTTCGCCGCAAAGCTTTGCAGGCTTAAGGTTTGCAACAATAATAACGCTCTTGCCGATTAAATCTTCAGGCTTGTACCAAGGAGCAATACCGGAAACAATTTGCCTTAGTTCGCCTGAGCCGTCATTAACCTGTAATTTGAGAAGCTTTTTAGCTTTCTTTATCGGCTCACATTGCTCAATCTTTGCAACTCTAAGCTCAACTTTTGCAAAATCGTCAAATTGAATTTGAGCAAGACCTTCAATTTCAGGCTTAGCTGCAGCCTCTTGCTTAGCATTTTCCTTTTGCTTTTCAGCAATCTCGGTAAGCATCTTTTCAGCGTCAATTCTTGCAAAGAGTGCTTTAGCTTCTCCTACTTTAGTACCGGGCTTAAGTGCTCCGAACTCCTTAAGTGAATCATAATCTTTAATATCGCAGTTCATCTGCTCAAAGATTTTTTCGCTTGTTTCAGGCATAAACGGAGAAAGAAGTATCGCAATATATCTGATAGCTTCAAGAAGATTGTAAAGAACAGTACCGAGTCTTGACTTTTGGCTTTCGTCCTTTGCAAGAGCCCAAGGAGCAGTTTCGTCAATATATTTGTTAGAGCGTTTTGCAAGGTTTAATACAGCCTCAACAGCATCTGCAACTCTGTAGGTTTCAAAGCATTTTTCAACCTTGGCAACTGTATCAAGAGCAAAGGTTTTAAGTTCCTCGTCCTCAACATATTTACATTCAGGCTCATAGCAAGGACTTTGAATAACACCGTCAAAATACTTGTTTTGCATTGCGATTGTTCTGTTTACAAGATTGCCGAAAGTGTTAGCAAGGTCGCTGTTGTAGCGCTCGATAATCGTTTCATAAGTGATTGAACCGTCGCTTGCATAAGGCATTTCCGATACAAGATAATATCTTACTGCGTCAACACCGAGAAGCTTAACAAGGTCGTCTGCATAAATAACGTTGCCACGTGACTTTGACATCTTGTCCTCGCCAAATAAAAGCCAAGGATGACCGAATACCTGCTTAGGAAGCGGTTCGCCGAGTGCCATAAGCATAATAGGCCAATAAATAGTATGGAATCTTACGATATCCTTACCGATAATGTGAACGTCGGCAGGCCAATATTTTTTATAAAGTTCAGATGAGCCGTCAGGGTCGTAGCCGAGAGCAGTGATATAGTTTGAAAGTGCGTCAATCCAAACATAAATTACGTGCTTATCGTCAAAAGTTACGGGAATACCCCATTTAAAACTTGTACGGCTTACGCAAAGGTCCTGCAAGCCGGGCTTAATAAAGTTATTAAGCATTTCCTTTTTACGAGCCTCAGGATAAATGAAGTTTTCATTGTTTTCAATAAATTCCTCAAGCTGCTTTTGATATTTAGAAAGCCTTAAGAAATAAGCCTCCTCCTTAGCAGGCTTTACTTCTCTGCCGCAATCAGGGCACTTGCCGTCAACAAGCTGGCTCTCAGTCCAGAATGATTCGCAAGGGGTGCAATACATACCCTCGTAATGACCCTTGTAAATATCGCCTTGGTCATATAATTTCTTGAAAATCTTTTGAACGATTTTTTCATGGTAAGGGTCGGTAGTCCTGATAAACTTGTCATAGCTTGTGTTTAAAAGGTCGCAAATTTCACGGATTTCGCCCGATACCTTGTCAACATACTCCTTAGGAGTAACGCCGGCTTTTTCTGCATATTCTTCGATTTTTTGACCGTGTTCGTCAGTACCCGTAAGCATAAATACGTCATATCCCTGAAGCCTTTTATATCTTGCAATAGCGTCTGTCAAAACAATTTCATAGCTGTTGCCGATATGTGGCTTTCTTGAGGTATATGCAATTGCTGTAGTTATATAAAATTTTTCTTTTTCAGCCATTTTGATTTCTCCTTAAAATTTATATTAAAGAAGTGATGCAGCACCCTTATCAAGCATAAGAGTTACATCTGTATGGAATTGAAGAACCGAAGCAGGGCATTGTGGCGTAACATCGCCGTCAATAAGCTGCTTGATTGCCTTAGCCTTATTTTCTCCGATAGCAATGATAAGTATTCTCTTAGCTTGCATAATTGAGCCGATACCCATAGTTACTGCGTGAGTAGGAACCTCATCAATTGATTTGAAAAAGCGGCTGTTGTCCTTAATTGTGCTTTCTTTAAGTGCTACAACGTGACTCCATCTTTGGAAACTGTCAGACGGCTCATTAAATGCAATGTGACCGTTTGAACCGATACCTAAAAGCTGAATATCAATTCCGCCGGCTTTTTTGATTTTTTCTTCATAAGCTTTGCATTCATCTTCGGGATCTTCAGCATTGCCATTGAGGAAATTAATGTTTTCCTCGGGAATGTTAATGTGATTGAAAAGATTATCATGCATAAAGCGATGATATGAATTTATATCGTTTACGTCAAGCTTGCAATATTCGTCAAGGTTAAAGGTTGTTACTTTACTGAAATCAACTGCACCCTGCTCATAAAGTTTAATCATATGACCGTAAGGCTTAAGCGGCGTTGAGCCTGTAGCAAGACCAAGTACGCTGTCAGGCTTTGCAAGAACCTGTCCGCACATATAGTTACCTGCCGCAATACCGATTTGCTCTTCGTTATCATACACAAGTACGTTCATATTTATTTTTCCTCCGTTTTATAAATCGTTATCTAATATATTATAAACTAATTAATTTGTGTGTCAATGTTATTTTTCTTTTTAACAACTTTTTTTATAGTAATGTAAATAATATAAAAGGCTAAAGCACCTGCTAAAGCACCGACTGTATCAATTGCCCAATCTCTTATTTCACACGAACGCCCGTCGACAAAAAGTTGATGAAATTCATCGCTTATTGCATAGAAAGAGGTGAGAGCGCAGGAATAAAGCGGAATAAAACGCTTACTCGATTGATATATTGCATTGCTTGCCAAAAAGCAAAGACCAACGTATTCTGAAAAATGAGCAAGCTTTCTTACGATAAAATCAGTCACGCTGTTTTTTCCGAAATGATTTATTATCCATTTTACAATAATACTGCTTTGTGCCGCCGATTCGTCAGCCGTTTTCGAGGAAAGCCAAAATATTATTGCCATACAAATAAAAACAAGTGCCCAGCTTATAATTATTGCTGTTAAATTATTTTTCTTCTCTTGTTGCATTTACAAAGCTTACCCTTCCGCTGCCGGGGTGGAACTGAACATTTTTAACTCCGCTTGCCTGAGCATAATATGATGATTCAAACAGCACAGGCTTAATGCTGTAATCTGCTAAAATTGCCGTTTCACATTTATTAGTATTAACGGCGAGTTCTGCGGCAGTTGCGTTTTGCGCTTTTTTTAGTGCAGATATTGCGGCAGGTACTGTTCCTATGTAATTACCGTTAATGATTGTACTTAAAAAATCAAGCGGACTTTGATTAGTAGCCGTGAATTTATAAAGCGCAATGTCATAATCACCTTTTGACAATGCATTTTGATAATCGCTTTCACTCAATATATTTACTTTTAATGAAAAGCTGATTTTGTGTTCATCATCATTGCCGTAAGCTGAAATTGAGCCAACGCCTGCCTGAATACCCTGAACAAGTTCTTTAACTGTATCTTTGTATTCCTCGGTCGCAATAACGTTAAAGCTTGCTTGCGATGCGCCAAGTTCGTTTAATCCCTCTTTCCAAAGCTGCTGCGCTTTGGATATGTTTTGCTTATAAACGGTTGTGCCGATTGCCTTATTTGCCTCGTCTGTTCCTATTTTGCAACTCGGCGGTGTAAAACTTGTTGCACGGCTTAAATAGTCATATTTCTTTGTGTCTATATCCGAAATACTTAAGCAAACCGCTTGCCTTAATTTGTCATTTGAAAAGATAGTGTTGTTCTTGTTTAATACCATTGCAAGCGTTGCGTCGGTGTAGCTTATTGCAGTTATGTCGCTGTCCTTTAGCTTATCATATTCCTGACCCGTTATATAAGCTGCATCGTAATAGCCTGATTTAAGATTTTTAGCTGCATCTTCGGTGTTGTCTGTTATTTTTAATGTAATATCAGTTACAGCTGATTTGAAGTCGCCGACGTATTGCTTGTTGTTTTTTAAAATGTATGATGCTTCAAGAATGTTACTGACATAGAACTGACCGTTGAATATTGTATAATCAAGACCTAAGCCGTATCTGCCCTTTGTTGCGTTGAAATATTCTTTGTTGCAGGGCATTGCGACGGCTGTTGCAAGAACGTTTAAAAATCCGTCGTCTGCAGATTTAAGATTAATTTCAAGTGTGTAATCGTCAAGTGCCTTCACGCCTAATTTATTTGAACTTAATTTACCTGAATGTATCTTAGATGCATTCACGATATTTGAAATTGATGAGAAAAGGGGAGCGTCGGTATTTTTCTCACACGCTCTTTGAAGTGCAAATACAAAGTCATTAGCGGTTATATCAGGATTAAAGCTTTCGCCCATAAGCTCCTGCGCCTTTGTAAGTTCTTTATTGTCAGAACTCTGCGACGTGCTTTTTACGTTCCATTTTGCCCCTTGCCTTAAATGAAATGTATATGTTTTTCCGCCATTGCTTATTTCCCAAGTTTTTGCAACGCCTGCCTGTACCTTGCCGTTGTCATTTACTCTTACAAGTCCTTCAAAGCAATTTTCAACAAGCAAAAATTCATCGGCTGTTTTTGCAATTTGCGGGTCGAAACTTTTAATGTCACCGGAAAAAGGATATATAAAGTCGATTTTATCGTTATTTGATGAGCAACCGGCAAATATTGTAATTGTCAATATAAGACATAAAGCCGTGCAAAATAATTTTTTTATAGTATTTTTCAATTTCGTCACCTGAAAGCTAAATAGTAATGTAATAAATATTATATAATCTACTTGCAATTATATCAAAGTGTATCTCGTAAATCAATCTAAAAATACTTAAATTAAGTTAATTTTTTGGCACAAATGTGATACACACGGAGCAGTGTACTAAAAACTTTTTAAGATGCACAAAGTTTAATTAAAAAAAGTGTTGACATATTGTTTTACTTAGTTTATATTATTAAGCATCTTAAAATGGCTTTTTATTGCAAATTATAAATTCTATATTTTTAATTATTGCGTAATATATGTAACGGAAAATTTTGATTTTCAGGTCATAACGCAATAAGCAATTTGCCGTTTACGAATATAAACAATTTATGAAAATAAAACGATCGGAGTGACTCTAATGGTAAATGTTAAGGATGTCCAGCTCGGCACAACAACGAGAAAGAGTTTTGCAAAAATCAATGAGGTTATGAAAATGCCTAACCTTATCGAAGTGCAGAAGAGTTCTTACCGTTGGTTTCTTGAAGAGGGTCTCAAAGAGGTATTTAAGGATATCGGTGAAATCAGCGATTACACCGGCAACCTTGTACTTGACTTTGTCGACTTTTCAATTGACGACGAACCTAAGTATTCAATTGCACAGTGTAAGGCTCGTGACACCACTTATGCCCGTCCTTTAAAGGTTAGGGCAAGACTTGTTAACAAAGAAACAGGCGAAATTAAAGAAAACACTATTTTTATGGGCGACTTGCCTTGGATGACAGATGCAGGTACATTTGTTATCAACGGTGCTGAAAGATGTATTGTGTCTCAGCTTGTTCGTTCTCCGGGTGTTTATTACAATATGGACCACGATAAGACAGGTAAGGAACTTTTTACCAACACTGTTATTCCTAACCGTGGTGCTTGGCTTGAGTATGAAACCGACGCCAATGACCTTTTCTATGTTCGTATTGATAAAAACAGAAAAATTTATATCACAACCTTCCTTCGTGCTTTAGGCCTTGGTACTGATTCTGAAATCGTTGATTTCTTTGGCGAAGATGAAAAGATTCTTGCCACAATCGATAAGGATACTACTAAGAACACCGAGGAGGCTCTTCTTGAAGTTTATAAAAAACTTCGTCCGGGTGAGCCGCCAACCCTTGAAACAGCACAGGCTCATCTTGACGGTTTGTTCTTTGATGCTCACCGTTATGACCTTTCAAGAGTCGGCAGATATAAATATAATAAAAAGCTTTCGTTAAGTGATAGACTTAAGGACAGAGTTCTTACTCAGCCTATCATCTCACCACAGGGTGAATTTCTTGCAGATGCAGGCGAGAAAATCAGCGAAGAAAGAGCTGTTGAAATTGAAAATGCAGGCGTTATGGTTGCATTTGTAGATGCAGATGGCAAGGAAGTAAAAATCGTATCTAACGGTATGGTTGATATTTACAAATACGTTGATTTCGACTGCAAAGAGCTTGGTATTCACGAAATGGTATCGTATAGAGTCCTTTCCGAAATTCTTGAAAAGTGCGGCGACGACGTTGATGCTCTTAAGGAAGAAATTGAAAGAAGAGCAGACGACCTTGTTCCCAAGCATATTACAACAGATGATATTTTTGCAAGCGTGTCTTATCTTATTAACCTTGCAAATGGCGTAGGCACTACCGACGATATCGACCACCTTGGCAACCGTAGAATCAGAGCTGTCGGCGAACTTCTTCAAAATCAGTTCAGAATCGGTTTTACAAGAATGGAAAGAGTTATTCGTGAGCGTATGACTCTTCAGGCTCAGGATGACGACGGTGCTATCACACCTCAGGCTCTTATCAATATTCGTCCTGTAGTTGCCGCAATTAAAGAGTTCTTCGGTTCATCTCCTCTTTCTCAGTTTATGGACCAGAACAATCCTCTTGCAGAGCTTACTCATAAGAGAAGACTTTCGGCTCTCGGTCCCGGTGGTCTTTCAAGAGACCGTGCAGGTTTCGAAGTTCGTGACGTACACTATACCCACTACGGCCGTATGTGTCCTATAGAGACACCTGAAGGTCCTAACATCGGTCTTATCTCTTATCTTGCTTGTTACAGCCGTCTTAATGAATATGGCTTTATCGAAGCTCCATACCGCAAGGTTGATAAGGAAACAGGCGTTGTAACCGACGAGGTTGTTTATATGACTGCCGATGTTGAGGATAATTACGTTGTTGCTCAGGCTAACGAACCTCTTGATGAAAACGGCAGATTTACAAACGCAAGAGTTACTTGCCGTTGCCGTGATGAGTTCCTTACTCTTCCTCCTGAAAGAGTAGATTATATGGACGTATCGCCTAAGATGGTAGTTTCAGTTGCTACAGCAATGATTCCTTTCCTTGAAAACGATGACGCTAACCGTGCACTTATGGGTGCTAACATGCAGCGTCAGGCTGTACCTCTTCTTAAGACAGTCGCTCCTGTTGTAGGAACTGGTATGGAATATAAAGCAGCTTACGACTCCGGTGTAGTTGTTATTGCTAAGCGTGGCGGTACTGTTACTGCAGTTGATGCCGACACTATTGAAATTACAGTTAAGCCGGGTGAAGTTGACAAGTATGAGCTTGTTAAGTTCCAAGGTTCTAACCAGGGAACATGCATTAATCAGCGTCCTATCGTTTCTCTTCACCAAAAAGTTGAGGACGGACAGGTTATTGCAGACGGTCCGGCAACCTGCAACGGTGAAATTTCACTTGGTAAGAATGCCCTTATCGGCTTTATGACATGGGAAGGTTATAACTACGAGGATGCTGTTCTTATTAATGAAAAGATTGTAAGAGACGATGTTTATACCTCAATTCACGTTGTTGAGCATGAGGTAGAGGCTCGTGATACAAAACTCGGTCCTGAAGAAATAACAAGAGATATTCCTAACGTTGGTGAGGATGCTCTTCGTGACCTTGACGAAGACGGTATTATCCGTATTGGCGCCGAGGTTCATTCAGGCGATATTCTTGTCGGCAAAGTTACACCTAAGGGTGAAACAGAGCTTACAGCCGAGGAAAGACTTTTGAGAGCTATCTTTGGCGAAAAGGCAAGAGAGGTTAGAGATACATCAATGCGTATCCCTCACGGCGAATACGGTATTGTTGTTGATGTTAAAGTATTTACCCGTGCTAACAGCGATGAGCTTTCACCGGGTGTAAATAAAGTAGTTAGAGTATATATTGCTCAAAAGCGTAAAATTCAAGTCGGCGATAAGATGGCAGGTCGTCACGGTAACAAAGGTGTTGTTTCAAGAATTTTACCTCAGGAGGATATGCCATTCCTTCCTGACGGCAGACCTCTTGATATTGTTCTTAACCCTCTCGGCGTACCTTCACGTATGAATATCGGTCAGGTACTTGAGGTTCATCTCGGCTATGCAGCTATGGCTCTTGGCTGGAAGATGATGACTCCTGTATTCGACGGCGCTCATGAGGAAGATATTCGTGAATGCCTTAAGGAAGCCGATATCGGTTACTATATCGATGAAAACGGCAAGAAGGTATATGACGGTAAGACAGAACTTATCGACGGCCGTACAGGTGAAAAGTTTGATAACCGTATCACAGTAGGTTATATGTATTATCTTAAACTCCATCACCTTGTTGATGATAAGATTCACGCTCGTTCAACAGGTCCTTACAGCCTTGTAACTCAGCAACCGCTCGGTGGTAAAGCTCAGTTCGGCGGTCAGCGTTTCGGCGAAATGGAAGTTTGGGCACTTGAAGCTTACGGTGCAGCTTATACTCTTCAAGAAATTATTACAATTAAGTCCGATGACGTTGTCGGCCGTGTTCGTACTTACGAGTCAATCGTAAAAGGCGAGAATATTCCTGCGGCAGGCACACCTGAGTCATTCAAGGTTCTCTTCAAAGAACTTCAGGCACTCGGTCTTGACACTAAGGTTCTCGATAAGGACGGCAATGAGGTTGAGCTTAAGCAAGACCTTGATGACGGTTCAGGTATTCAGCCAATCGATGAACAAGCATTTACAACAGTAAATGACTTTGAGGGTCAGGAAGGCTTTGGAGTAGAAAATGCTGAGGGCGAACAGGAAGCAGGTCAGTCAGATGGCTTTGATGATTTGTTTGCAGATGGCGAAAGCGAATCAGATGATGATTACGGTTTCGGCTTCGGCGACGATTCTTCAGACGATGAATAATTCTGATAAGACTTCCGCAACTAACTAATATAAAGGAGTGCTTCCATATGGATAATTATGAAAACGAATTCAGTTCAATAAAAATCGGCCTTGCTTCACCGGAGCAGATTCGTGAATGGTCTTACGGCGAAGTAACAAAGCCTGAAACAATAAACTACAGAACTCTTAAACCTGAACGTGACGGTCTTTTCTGCGAAAGAATTTTCGGACCTATGAAGGATTGGGAATGTCATTGCGGTAAATATAAGAGAGTTCGTTATAAGGGAAAAGTCTGCGAGCGCTGCGGTGTTGAAATTACACGTTCAAAAGTAAGACGTGAACGTATGGGTCATATCGAGCTTGCAGCTCCTGTTTCTCATATTTGGTATTTTAAGGGTATTCCGAGCCGTCTTGGTCTTGTACTTGATATCAGCCCGAGATACCTTGAAAAGGTGCTTTATTTTGCACTTTACATTGTTACCGATCCCGGTGACACCCCACTTGAAAAGATGCAGATTCTTAATGAAAAAGAATATGCTGAAATGAGAGAAAGATACGAGGACGACTTTAAGGCAGGCATGGGTGCCGAGGCTGTTAAAGAGCTTCTTCAGGGAATTGATGTTGCTCAGCTTCGTGATGAACTTACTGCAGAACTTGAGGGTGCTACAGGTCAAAAGAGAGTAAGACTTCTTAAAAGGCTTGATGTTGTTGATGCTTTCTACCACAGTGGCAATAAGCTTGAATGGATGATTCTTGACGCTATTCCTGTAATTCCTCCTGATATCCGTCCTATGGTTCAGCTTGACGGCGGCAGATTTGCTACCTCTGACCTTAACGACCTTTACAGAAGAGTTATTAACAGAAACAATCGTCTTAAAAGACTTCTTGAGCTTGGCGCTCCTGAAATCATCGTAAGAAACGAGAAGAGAATGCTTCAGGAATCTGTTGATGCTCTTATCGATAACGGTCGTCGTGGCCGTCCTGTTACAGGTCCTAATAACAGACCTCTTAAGTCACTTTCTGATATGCTTAAGGGTAAGCAGGGACGTTTCCGTCAAAACCTTCTCGGTAAGCGTGTTGACTATTCTGGTCGTTCGGTTATCGTTGTAGGTCCTGAACTCAAGATGCACCAGTGCGGTCTTCCTAAAGAAATGGCTATTGAACTTTTCAAGCCTTTCGTTATGAAAAGACTTGTTGAAACCGGTGTTGCATCTAATATTAAGTCAGCAAGAAAAATGGTTGAAAGAGCCAATAATCCTGCTGTTTGGGATAGCCTTGAGGTTGTAATCAAGGATCACCCTGTTATGTTAAACCGTGCCCCCACACTTCACAGACTTGGTATTCAGGCATTTGAACCTGTACTTGTTGAGGGTAGAGCAATTAAGCTCCATCCGCTTGCTTGTACCGCATTCAACGCCGACTTCGACGGTGACCAAATGGCTGTTCACGTACCTCTTTCTGCTGAAGCTCAGGCTGAGGCAAGAATGTTGATGCTTGCTGCTAATAATCTTCTTAAGCCGTCAGACGGTAAGCCTGTTACTGTTCCTACTCAGGATATGGTTATCGGTTCATACTATCTTACAATGATTAAAGAAGGTGAGCCGGGTCAACCTAAGTTCTATAAGGACGAGGCAAGAACTCAGGAAGTTAGTTTTGCAGACGTTAAAGCTGATATTAATAAAGATTTTGAAGATCCACGTGATTATATTTCTAATCCTGCTATTCTTTGTGAGATTTCAGAGGAAGAACTTGCCCAAAAGTATGGCTACTACCGTTCCTATAAGCTTTACAGAGATAAAGATGAGGCAATGATGGCATATCAGGAGGGCTCTCTCGGTATGCATTCACCTGCAAAGATTCGTGTTACCCGTGAGGTTGACGGCGTAACTAAGAGCGCTGTTATAATTACAACAATCGGCAGAATCATTTTCAATAATCCGATTCCTCAGGACCTCGGCTTTGTTGACAGAACTGACCCTGCACACGAATTTGACCTTGAGGTTTCATTTGTAGTTAAGAAAAAGCAGCTCGGTCAAATTGCAGAAAGATGTATCAATGTTCACGGCGTTTCTATTGCTTCTCATGTTCTTGATTCTATCAAGGCACAGGGCTATAAGTATTCAACTGTTTCAGGTACTACCGTTGCTGTTTGCGACGCACTTATCCCTGAAAAGAAGAAGGAATACCTTGCAGAAGCAGAAAAGAAAGTTGATGAAATCACATATAACTACAACTACGGCTTTATTACTAACGAGGAGCGTTCCTCAGCAGTAATCAAAGCATGGGAAGATTGTACTAATAAGGTTTCTAATGAGCTTACGAGTAACTTTGACGGTGCTCATAACCCAATTCACATGATGGTAGACTCAGGTGCTCGTGGTAGTACTTCACAGCTTCGTCAGCTTGCAGGTATGAGAGGTCTTATTGCAAATACTGCAGGTAAGACAATCGAGGTTCCTATTCGTGCTAACTATCGTGAAGGTCTTAATATTCTTGAATATTTCATTTCTTCTCGTGGTGCTCGTAAAGGTCTTGCCGATACAGCTCTTCGTACTGCTGACTCAGGTTATCTTACAAGACGTCTTGTTGACGTATCTCAGGACGTTATCATTCGTGACGACGACTGCGGATGTCACGACGGTATCGTAGTAAGCAAAATTATGGACGGTAACCGTGTTCTTGAGCCGCTTGAGGAAAGACTTACAGGCAGATTTGTTGTTGACCCTGTAGTTGACCCTAAGACCGGTGAAATTCTTATGGAAGCTGACAGAATGATGACTTCTGATGATGCTAAGCGTATTGTTGACGCAGGTATTGAGTCGGTAAAGATTCGTTCACTTATTACTTGTAAATCACGTCACGGTGTTTGCCGTAAGTGTTATGGTGCAAACCTTGCATTTAATGAACCTGTTCAGGTTGGTGAAGCAGTCGGTATCATTGCTGCTCAGTCAATCGGTGAGCCGGGTACTCAGCTTACAATGAGAACATTCCATACCGGTGGTGTAGCCGGCGGTGCAGATATCACACAGGGTCTTCCTCGTGTTGAGGAACTCTTTGAGGCAAGAAAGCCAAAGCAGCTTGCTATCCTTTCTGAAATCGAAGGTGATGTTCGTTTTGAGGAAATCAAAAAGAGCCGTCACGTTATCGTTTATAATAAAGATACTGCTGAGGAGAAGAAGTATCTTATTCCTTACGGTGCAAGACTTTGCGAAAATATCGTAGAGGGTGCTCATATTACTAAGGGTACTGAGCTTACTCTCGGTGCTGTTAATCCGCACGATGTTCTTGCAATTCTCGGTGAAGAGGCTGTTTATAACTACCTTATTAAGGAAGTTCAGTTTGCATATCGTACACAGGGTGTTGATATCAACGATAAGCATATCGAGGTTATTGTTCGTCAGATGCTTAAGAAATGTACTGTTGACGAAGCAGGTGACACCGATCTTGTTGCGGGCACAATGGTTGATGTTTCGGCTGTTGACGAAGCAAACGACAAGATTGACGCAAGAATTAAAGCAGGTGAGGAAAATCTTAAGAAAGCAACATATATTCCTATTCTTATGGGTATTACAAAGGCTTCTCTTGCTACAGATTCATTCCTTTCAGCCGCTTCCTTCCAGGAAACAACAAGAGTTCTTACCGATGCCGCTATCAGAGGCAAGAGCGACCCGCTTATCGGTCTTAAGGAAAATGTTATTATCGGTAAACTTGTTCCTGCTGGTACAGGTATGGACGTATTCCGTAAGGTTGATGTTGTTCCGAGTTATTTTGCCGCTGAAAACAGCGATGAAATTTTAAATCTTGAACAATTACAAGAACTCTTGACAAACACTATGCAGTAGTGGTATAATGCTAAATCGTGTGAGATAAGTTTGTATATTATTAACAAATTTTTATGCAACTTTTTAGCAAATAATACAACATTTCGGGGTAAGCTTTGGCTTGCCCCGAGGTGTGCGTTTAATTGATATGCCGATTTTTCGGCGTATGACTTATACGCACACAGCGTATAAAATAATTTTTGAAAGGAGATAAACTATTGCCTACCTTTAATCAGCTCGTAAGAACAGGTCGTAAGACTATCGAAAAGAAGTCAAAGACACCTGCACTTTTAAAGGGCTTAAACACTAAGAAAAATGTTGTTACAGATAACAACTCACCTCAAAAGCGTGGCGTTTGTACTGCAGTAAAGACCGCTACACCTAAAAAGCCTAACTCAGCTCTTCGTAAGATTGCCAGAGTTCGTCTT
>OLXN01001164.1_pt1 | contig 16920 bp, 14 predicted proteins | sample 1674021 | NCBI WGS metagenome assembly OLXN01 (sample SAMEA103958137, study PRJEB25191) | human gut metagenome | biome: human-associated habitat [ENVO:00009003]; feature: intestine environment [ENVO:2100002]; material: feces | place: Germany | collected 2013/2015
GCAAGCATCCAAAGGGGGCTGCAAAACGCACAAAAGAGCAGGATATCCGGTTTTGCGATGCGCTGGAACGGATTTTAAGCGGCACATCCGGCGATCAGCAGACGGAATGTGAAAATGTGTCATTTGCAAGGCGATAAAATGTACAATGTGCATTTTTTACAGGTGAATGGTAATTACAGAGCGTAACTATGTGAAAAAAGCGCAAAGAAGAAATGTGCTTTTTGGGTGGATTTGTGCAGAAATGTACACTTTTCAGGGCGGCAAAACAGCACATTTTTGCCGATATTGCCGCTTGCCACATGAAATGTGCGATTTTCCATAAAATCATACGATATATCGGTATAATTTACCTTTCGGAATGTGACATTTGGCACATGCTATGCGTAAAGAAGCTGCACACCGCCATAAAGAGCCTATGGGGGTGAACATAGTTTAGCTGCAGAGAAATGGGATATGGTACGCAATTCCGACACGGTAGCGCTGCTTTGAGTTGGTTACAAAAGTTTATGCGGAATGCTCCGCACAGCAATGCATACTGGTTGGAAGCGCAATACAACAGATTCCTGGGCTTCAAAATACAACAATTTCCGGGAGACAAAAATGAACCCCGGAAAATGTTGTACTCTGCGTATTGAAAACACAGGTGAATTGGGCGCTTGTTCGATGCCTACTGGTCCGCAATAGCAAAATAAGGATACAAATCAAAGCGTACAAAAGAAAGAAAAGCGCAAGCAGCATATCCTTGCCCTGCAGAGAGAATGGATTCCGGTATTCTTCCGCTGAAAGCAAAATAACAGGGCTAATTTTCCGGATTTTCCCTTGTGATTTGGTGGCGCGATAAACTATAATAAGCATAAGGCAAGCAAATGCGATGCCGGTAACAGATACTGCGCAGGAAAGTGAAGGGAAGAAACGCAATGAAGATGCTTTTCAAGCAACGGATGTTCTCCTGGTTCGACAGCTATGATATTTACGATGAATATGGGAATACCCTGTTTGTGGTCAAGGGTCAGCTTTCCTGGGGGCATTGCCTGAGAATCTTTGATGCGGCGGGCTGCCAGGTTGGCTGCGTCAAAGAAAAGATATTTACATGGATGCCCCAATTTGAGCTCTACACAGGTGAGGATGATTATGTGGGGTGCCTGAGCCGAGAGCTGACGCTTTTCCGGCCCAGCTACCATATCGACTGCAATGGCTGGCGCATTGAAGGCAGCTTTTGGGAATGGGACTATAACATCCTTGCCCCCAGCGGACATACCGTGGCGCATATCGCCAAGGAGCTTTGGAATTGGACCGATACATACACCATTGAGGTTGCCGACCCAAGAGATGCCCTCTGCGCGCTGATGGTCGTGCTTGCGATCGATGCAGAGAAATGCTCGCGGAATAACCATACCTGACAGGCTGCACACAAAAAATACTCCCTTATTCTGCTGCGCAGCAGGGTAGGGGAGTTTTCTGGTTCGTGAAGCAGCACGCCGGTGCATAAAGACCGTATGGAGCTGCACAGCAAAAAGGAAGAAACAACCAATGAAAACATTTAAAACGGCAGTTATCGGCTGTGGTATTACGAGCTGACTCTCTCGGGCGGTGACCCCGACAGTGTACGAGAAATGGCCGAAACGCTGTTTGCGGGCCGCTGCGTGGATGGTGATATTGCCCTGTGCGAGGCCGCGCTCTCGACCCAGTGCTTTTTAAAATTGGTCGAGCTTGGCGTGCCGTTCCCCCGCAACCGCTACGGCGAGTACATCGGCTACAAGACCGCCCACGGCGGCAAAAGCCGCGGCAGCGCACTGTATACCGATCTGACGGGCGGCACCAAGCCGTTTGGACAGCTCCCCGACACCTTCACCTTTGCCTTTGACGAAACCGAATCCCCGCTGATTCAGGAGCTGTGGTTCGAGGATGGTGCCTGCCGCACCGCTTGGCGCGCCCCGCGCCCCATCCCCGAGGATGACGACTTTTTTGAAAACGTCTGGCGCAGCTACCGCGAAACCGGCAATATATACTAAAGCAAGCGCAGCTTCGTGAAGAGCTGCGCTTTTGTAAAAGGAGTGGGAACTTTGTTTACTATCATCAAACGGCGGGAGCTGAACCCCACTGTAACCGAACTTTGCATCCATGCGCCGCTCATTGCCAAGAAGGCAAAGGCCGGCCAGTTTATCATTGTCCGCGCAAAGGAGGACTCCGAGCGTATCCCCCTGACCATCGCCGGGTTTGACCGCGAAGCCGGCACCGTTTCTATCATTTTCCAGGTCGTCGGCGCAGGTACCATGCAGCTCAACTCCCTCAAAGAGGGCGAGGCCGTGCATGACTTTGTGGGACCCTTGGGCAAGGCAACCGAGATCGAGGGGCTGAAAAACGTCTGCGTTGTCGGCGGCGGCGTAGGCTGCGCCATTGCGCTGCCCATTGCCCAGGCACTGCACGAGCAGGGCACCAAGGTCACCGGCATTGTCGGTTTCCGCAACAAGGATCTGGTCATTCTGGAGGACGAGTTCCGCGCCTGCTGCGATGAGTTCATCATCATGACCGATGACGGCTCCTACGGCGAGAAGGGCGTTGTCACCGCCCCGCTGGAGCAGCGCATTGTGGACGGCGCAAACTTTGACGAGGTCATTACTATCGGACCCCTGATCATGATGAAATTTGTCGTCAAGACGACGAAGCCACACAACGTCAAGACTGTTGTGTCGATGAACCCCATCATGGTCGACGGCACCGGTATGTGCGGCGGCTGCCGCCTGACCGTGGGCGGCCAGACCAAGTTTGCCTGCGTGGACGGCCCCGACTTTGACGGCTTTGAGGTCGATTTTGACGAGGCTATGCACCGCGGCACGATGTACAAGCCCTTTGAGGCCCACGCCCGCGAGGCCGAGTGCAATTTGCTGAAGCAGGAGGTGCAGTAATTATGCCGAACATGGACCCGAAAAAGTGCCCCATGCCCAGCCAGGAGCCGAACGTCCGCAACAAAAACTTTAAAGAGGTCGCCCTTGGCTACACCGAGGAGATGGCCGTGAACGAGGCCAAGCGCTGCCTGCAGTGCAAGAACCACCCCTGCCGCAGCGGCTGCCCCGTTGAAATTGATATTCCCGGCTTCATCAAGCACGTTGCCGAGGGCGACTTTGAGGCCGCCTACAACGTGATTGCCCAGTCCAGCGCGCTGCCCGCCGTCTGCGGCCGTGTCTGCCCGCAGGAGCACCAGTGCGAAGGCAAGTGCGTCCGCGGCATCAAGGGCGAGGCCGTCGGCATTGGCCGTCTCGAGCGCTTTGTTGCCGACTGGTACCGCAACAACGTACATACCAAGCCCACCGCTCCCGCGCCCAACGGCCACAAGGTCGCTGTCATCGGCGCAGGCCCCTCCGGCCTGACCGTCGCGGGCGATCTGGCCAAGCTGGGCTACAAGGTCACCGTCTACGAAGCCCTGCACGTTGCGGGCGGCGTGTTGATGTACGGCATCCCCGAGTTCCGTCTGCCCAAGGACATCGTCCAGCACGAGGTCGAGGGCCTGAAGGAGCTGGGCGTTGACATCGAGACGAACATGGTCATCGGCAAGGTGCTGACCATCGATGAGCTGATGAACGACTACGGATTTGAGGCCGTCTATGTCGCGTCCGGTGCCGGCCTGCCCCGCTTTATGGGCATCCCCGGCGAGAGCCTGAACGGCGTCTACTCTGCCAACGAGTACCTGACCCGCGTCAACCTGATGAAGGCGTACAAGGAGGATTCCCGCACGCCCATCATGAAGAGCAAGTCTGTCGCCGTTGTCGGCGGCGGCAACGTCGCCATGGACGCCGCCCGCTGCGCGAAGCGTCTGGGTGCCGAGAATGTCTACATCGTCTACCGCCGCGGCATGGCCGAGCTGCCTGCCCGTAAGGAGGAGGTCGAGCACGCCGAGGAGGAGGGCATCGTCTTTAAGACGCTGACGAACCCCACCGAGGTGCTGGGCGACGAGAACGGCTGGGTCAAGGGTATGACCTGCGTTGAGATGGAGCTGGGCGAGCCGGACGCCTCCGGCCGCCGCCGCCCCATCGTCAAGGAGGGCAGCGAGTTCGTTCTGAACGTTGATACGATGATCATGGCGCTGGGCACCAGCCCCAACCCGCTGATCCGCTCCACCACGCCGGGTCTGGACGCCGACAAGCACGGCTGCCTGATCACGAACGGCCCCGACGGCTTGACGAGCCGCCCGATGGTCTACGCCGGCGGCGACGCCGTTACCGGTGCCGCCACGGTCATTCTGGCCATGGGAGCAGGCAAGCACGCCGCCAAGGCCATTGACGAGTACGCCAAGTATCTGGCGTTCGACATCGTCGCTGGTCTGATGCCTCTGACGTTCATTCCGCTCGGCTGGGCTCCGTGGGATGTACTGGTGATGGTCAGCGGGCTGGTCTCCCTGCTGGTGCTGCTCGGCCTGCTCGTCTTCGCCCGCCGTCAGCTCTTCTCGGAATTCGGCAAACAGTTCTCGGCCTGATTGCCTCGTGCGCTCAATCGCCCGACTTAGGATGGAAACCATGAGCGAACATGTGGAGCATGGGTTTGGGCCGGTGTGGGATGGCGAGTCCCGGGTTTTGATTTTGGGATCGATGCCGAGTCCGAAATCCCGAGCGGCGGCGTACAGCCGAGGCGAGCATCCGCGAGAGCGGCAGCAGGTAGAGGAAGGTCGCGGCGGCCAGGCTGAGTGTGGGCGCGTTGATGGTGGCAAGCGGCACGGCACCGGCGATCGACCAAGGAATCAGCGGAGCGATCACCACGGCACTGTCTTCCAAATCGATAGCTTGTGCGGAGCGTTCGGATTCGTCGTCGCCGTACAGCCCACCGCACAACTGGTGAGTGAGCATGATGGTGAGGGTTTGGTTGCAGGCGAGCGCCGCCGCGCAAGTCGCGGTAATCATGGTGGCACCACATGCGCCGATGCGATGACCGAGCATCTCGATGACCTGCTGCAGCCGAGCAAGCATCCGCGTCTCGGCAAAAATGCCGGCGTAGGCGGAGGAGATACAGACAGTGGCCATCACAGTGAGCATGGAGAGGATGCCGCCGCCGTCCAGGAGTGCGGCCACCTGCGGATTTTGCGCATGGTAACCGAAAATAAGCAGCCGCAACAGTTCTGCCCATTCCATGTGCTGCACGCCCACGCATACCGCGACCGAGGCGGCAATGCTGGCGAGCATAAGCAGCCGAACATCCACACGCAGCAACGCCAACACGATGACCAGTAATGCTGGAACTAGGGTAAGCCAATGCAAATCGAAGGCCGATGAGAACAATCCGCCGATATCGGTTATGCTGCTTGCGTTGGTTGAAACAGCCGCTCTAGCCGAGCCAGCCGAGCCAGCCGTAGCAGCCGCACTAGCCGCACCAAATCCGGAACCACCGCTCGCGCACAGCCACTCCACCACCGCAGCCGCAACGTATACCACACAACTCAGCACAAACGGCACCGCACCCGTGCGCAGCATGCGGGCAATAGTATTGAACAGGTTCGTATGCGTAAGCTGTTTGACCAGCAAGGCACTGGTGGAAACCGGCGAACAACGATCGCCCACATAGACGCCCGCAAGAATCGCGCCACCGAGCATCACCGGGTTCGCCTGCATCGACAATCCCAACGACATGCAGATGGTGCCCATAGTCGCCGCACTGGCGAACGACGACCCGACCAGCACCGACATCGCCGAGCACAGTAGAAACGACAGCGGAATCACCGTGGCGGCGTGAATCGCCGCGGTCGAATGGGCCACGATGAAGGCGATGGTCCCGCTGGCCCGCCACAGCGAGGTCAGTACGCCGATGAGCACGAAGGCCACCACCACGGTCCCCGCGGACCGTACGCTGCCGGCCGCACGGCTCGCCATCGCGCGCAACGAGCACCGGCGAACCAGCCCATACCCCATGAACAGCAGCACACCAACGAACAGCGCGGGAATAATCGACCAGCCGAGGGCGACGCTGGCAAACAGCACCGCACAGAACAGCAACATCGTGCCCGCTTCCAGCATGCGATCCTCTCCTCTTCCGGCTACAGCCTCATCTCAGATTCCATCTCATGACCCGCAGTCGCAAACATCAACGCTATTCGCACGAGCCATGACCTAAGATAACAGGAGAAATACAGACTAAACTGATATCTATTACAGGTTTAATACTGTGGCATTGATTCGCGCCACGACACGTCATACACACACCACGCAAACGCCATACACACGGGAGTATCGCCATGAACTTTCTCAGCATCGAATACTTCGCCGCCGTGGCCTCGGAACATAGCTTCAGCAAGGCGGCGAAACGGTTGGGGATCACGCAGCAGACGCTGAGTGCGAACATCGCCGCCCTAGAGCGGGAGCTCGGATGCACGCTTTTCGTACGCCATGTGCCGCTCGAATTGACCTATGCCGGCACGGTGTTCGCGCGATATGCGCAGCGATTCCGCCGCGATCGCGATGCACTTGGCCAAGAAATGCGCGACATCGCCGGCGATCAGGCCGGCGTGCTGCGCGTGGGTGTTGCCTACACGCGTAGCCGGGCGATCATGCCGCCGATTGTGAAGGCGATGCAACGTGACTGCCCGAATATCATCGTTGAACTCATTGAGGGCCGCAACGATCAGATTCAACAATGGCTGGCGAACGGCGATCTTGATCTGGCGGTGGCGGACTTCGCCGGGAAACCGGCCGGCATCGAACTTATGGATTTCTATAACGAGCGCATGGTGCTGGTCCTCGCACAATCACTGTGGATGGATTTGGCCGCTACCGGTGGCGCGGCGAATGGCCAAGTCGATGCCGTCAGAACCGCGCCGGACGAGCGCGCCATTGCCGCAGGTGACCTTTCCTCACTGGAGCATTGCCCGTTTCTCCTAGGCAGCCCACAAGATATTGACGGACGCATTGCCGATCTGCTGTTCCGCCGTGCCGGTTTTGAGCCGAAAGTCACAGCCCGTTCGGATAACGTACTGACTCTGCTGGAACTGTGCCATTACGGCATGGGTGCCTGCCTATGCCCGGAGCGGTTCCTGCCAGCGCTGCTTGACGGCGAACGGTTGCGTACTTTGCGCGTGCTGGATTGCGGCCCGGATACCGCATATGCCATTCAGTTCGGCGTTCCGGCCACATCGTATCGGTGGAGCGTCATTGATGATTTCATTCGTTGCGCCCGCGAAGTCACCACCGGCGTGTCGCAATAGCCGCCAACTTGCGTTCAAGTGGGGTTGAACTGTTTCAATAAGAATTGTTAGCGTTCACGGCCGGCCATGAAGAGACGACGGTGACGATTGATTATCAAGGAGCACACATGAAGTATCGCAGCGTTGGCAAGTCGGGACTGAAGATCAGCGAGGTCGCACTGGGCAGCTGGGTCACGGACCTCAAGGGCACGGCGGCTGAGGACGTGGCCAAGGAGACCGTGAAGCTCGCCTACGATTCCGGCGTCAACTTCTTCGACTGCGCGGACGCCTATTCTGGCGGCGCGGCCGAACGCTTCCTCGGCAAGACGCTGAAGCAGTACCCGCGTAAGGAACTGGTCATTTCCAGCAAGGTCTACTTCCCCACCGGCGAAGGCGTGAACGACCGCGGCCTGTCCCGCAAGCACATTTTCGAGAGCATCGACCAGACGCTGAAGAACATGCAGACCGATTATCTGGACATGTACTTCTGCCACCGTTTTGACGAGACCACCGACCTTACCGAGACCTTGCGCGCGATGAGCGACCTGGTCGCCCAAGGCAAGGTGCTGTACTATGGCGTTTCCGAGGAGTGGGGTTCGGCTCGCCTTGAAGAGGCCCAGCGCATCATCGACCGCTACAACCTGTACCCGATCACCGTGGTTCAGCCGCAGTACAACCTAAACGACCGTTACATCGAGCATGAGATCATGGGCACCTGCCGCAAGCTCGGCATCGGCATCACCACGTTCTCCCCGCTCGCGCAGGGTCTGCTGACCGGCAAGTACCGCAAGGGCCAGCCGCTGCCGGCCGGCTCGCGCGCCACCTGGCAGTCCGACCACCAGATCAACGATCTGCTGACCGATGAGAACCTCGACAAGGTCGAGCAGCTGCGCAAGGTGGCCGACGAGCTCGGCACGAACCTGCCGGTGCTTTCCATGGCATGGATCCTGCAGCACCCGGAGATCAGCTGTGTAATCGCCGGCGCCTCCAAGCCCAGCCAACTGGAGAACAACATGAAGGCCGCGGGCTTTGTGATTCCGGCTGACGCGATGGCCGAAATCGACAAGACCACCGGCTTCCACCGCTTCGAACGTCACGTAGGCTGACGAATCTGAGACTTCCTCCAACGAGAGCGATTGTCAAGCGCCGAAATCGGTATCGCCTTGGGCTTCGGCCTGAGCGATGGCGGTTTCGGCGTTTTTTGCTGTTTGCTCGATGACTTGGTTGTAGCCGGTCAGGGCCGCGAACGGCATGAACTGCGCGGCCCGCTGGTGGCGGGACATGTGCGGATGCTTGCGCGACTGATGGTGTGGCAGGTTGATGATGTCGTCGTATGCATGGGTCTCTTGCAGGGTCATGCGCGATGGCCTCCGATCTGACGGTTGCGGTCCTGACCGGTGGCGCCGTCTTCCATGTCCATGGCTTTGATGACGGCGTTGCGGCCGAATTTACGTTTCACATCCAGCAGCGCACGCTGGATATCATGCTCTCCATCTTTTTCGCTGGTGGAATCGGATCCATACGATTGGGCCCCGTCATCACCGAACAAGTCGAGCTGTTCATAGCGTTTGCCGGCGGCCAGCTCCTCCGGAGTGGCCACATCATCGGCGATGACGGTCAACCGCCTCACAAGCAAGCGTGAATCCACAATGCGCTCGTACAACATCGTCATGGCCTCACGAATACGTGCCGACGACGAGGTGAAATCACCCAAACCAATCGACCCGACCGCGCTCTTGGGCACCTTGCGCCCAAATCGGTCGATGGTCACCGGCCCTTGATAGCTTTTCGCCGCCCGCTCAGCGGCACGTTTCATCGCATAATCAGCGCACGAATCGAGCTTTGACGAATCAAGACTGCCGATGTCATAGCCGACGGCGAGCGTCAGTCGGTTCGTCAGCACGCTTTTATCGACCAGATCGAGGGCCAGCGCATCGGCCATCTCCTTGGTGATCAGCCGGGCCGTGGCATAGTCGGCGGGGCCGGTGAGCACCTGCCCACTGCTAATGCTGTGCGCACCTGGCTCATAGGATCGGATATCCGCGATTTCGCACGGCTCCCAGCCCCACGCATGGTCGATGAGCAGTTCGGCATTGACACCGAACATGCGATACAGCAGGTCTTCGTTGTAGTAATCCGAAGCACGACCCACCGAGCATCGGGCGATATCGCCCATGGTCATCAGTCCGGCATGCTCGAGCTTCTTGGCATAGCCGCGCCCAACCCGCCAAAAATCGGTGAGCGGACGATGATCCCAAAGCAGCCGACGATATGACATTTCATTCAGTTCGGCCACGCGCACGCCGTCCTTGTCGGCGGGCATGTGCTTGGCGACGATATCCATGGCGACTTTGGCCAGATACATGTTGGAGCCGATGCCGGCAGTGGCGGTGATGCCGGTTTTGGTGAGGATTTCGCGCACGATGGTTCGCGCCATCGCATGCGGCCCCATACCCAGCGAGCGCAGATATGGCGTGGCGTCGATGAACACCTCGTCAATCGAGTAGACATGGATGTGCTCGGGTGCGGCGTATTTGAGGTAGATGCCATATATTTGCCCGCTGATTTCCAGATAGTGCGCCATGCGCGGCTTGGCGATGACCATCGAGGCTTTGAGCCCCGGCGAGCGTTCCAGGTCGCACGCATCACAGGACTCCCCGATTAATCGGCCGCCGGGAGCATGGACCGCGCGCTCGATGTTGACTCCATTCAGGCGCTGTTTTACCTCAAACAGCCGCGCACGGCCAGGAATGCCATAGTTCTTCAGCGAGGGTGAGACCGCCAAACATATTGTCTTATCGGTGCGGGTTTCATCGGCCACCACCAGATGCGTGGTCAACGGGTCGAGTCCGCGCGCCACGCACTCCACCGAGGCATAGAAGGACTTGAGATCAATGGCAATATAGGTATGCTCGCGTTGCGTCGATACCGTTCCGCTGCCCATCGCCATCACCTCCTTACCACCGCTGGCCCGACCAGCATATCAACACAGTCGAACATTTGTTCGATGCAACATGCCTGTTCGAAACTGCCGAAGTCGACGCACGCAACGCGCCCAAGCACGCTCTTCACCCACGCCACACGCGCAGCGGCGGAGCAGCGGCATGCATGCGTACCATGGGGAATATGAAGAAAAGCATTACAGCAGACAGCGATTTTGCAGCGTGGGCGGCAGCCCGATCCCAGAAGACGAATCGATCACTGGCAGGAGCCCGACTCGCGATTCCGGAGCCACAGAAGCATGCCGAAATCAAGTCTCAGGCCCAGCAATGGGGCATGACCGTCGAAGATGCCACGATGACCGACGAGCACAACGAGGAATTCCTATGCGACGGCACACAAAGCATCGATTCCATCACCGATATGCGCAAGGCAAGCGGACTGGAGGCAATGGAGTACGCGGAACAGCACATGCCGGTATTACGCGACACCATGGATAGCCTCACCACTCGCGTCGATTTCTCAGGCATTCGTATTGCCGTCTGTCTGATACTGGAGCCAAAGACCGCGATTCTGCTGCGCAAGCTTAAGGCCGCCGGCGCAATCGTCGGCGTATATTGCGGCCCGGATTCCACGGATCCCCGAGTGGCGGAACAGCTGCGCCGGGAAGGAATCACGGTCGAATCCAGCCGAGACTGGACCGCGGAACAGGCGCACGAGGCGGCCCTGCACCTGCTGGACGAAATACAGCCGGACATCATCATCGACGATGGTGCCAGCTTCGCCCGTCTCGCTTCGCTCGAACGCCCCGAACTCACGGCGAACCTCATTGGAGTGGCCGAGGAAACGACCAGCGGCGTACGCGCGTTCCAGCAGATGCAGGAAGCGGGAGCCCTCACCTACCCGGTCGTAGCCGTTAACGACAGTGTGCTGAAAACCGGATTCGACAACGCCCACGGCACTGGGGAGACATGCGTGACCACCATGCAGCGCATTCTCGGCGAGCATGCATTCGACGGTAAGAACGTCACCGTCATCGGCTACGGCCCGGTCGGCCAAGGCTTCGCACGGCGCATTCGCGCGCTTGGCGCCGAAGTCACCATCTGCGATATCGATCCAGTGGCTTCACTCAAAGCGGTGTTCGACGGCTTCGCCGCACAAGACATTGACGAGGCACTCCCTTGCGCGGATATGGTGGTGTCCGCCACTGGCGTGAGACATACGGTCACACTTGAGCACATGCGCGCAATGCACGAGGGCGCGGCGCTCGCAGTGATCGGCGGCATCGCCAACGAAATCGCCTTGGACGAGGTAAGCGACTTCACCCCACAGGTCAACAGGGACACCGTGCAACTCAATGTTCCCGACGGATCAACGCTCACGCTAATCGCCGACGGCGATGGCGTGAACTACACGGTGGGAGGCGGCAATCCAATCGAGATCATGGATCTGAGCTTCGCCGTACAGGCCAGCGCCGTCGCATATCTTCTGGAACATCGAGGCACACTGGATCACACGCTTATCAGACTTGACGCAGCGACCGACCAGCGCATCGCCGCCAGCGCGCTCAAGGCGCGCGGATACCGAGCCAGCCATGCCGTGGAGGACAACGGCTACAATTGGCGACTGACCAGATTCGCGGAAAACGACCGAGAGAACGCCGACCGATAGCCATAGACACGGCACCGAACACAACGCAGCGAGGAGAATATGACCGACAACACCTGGCCGACCGTCGATACCGAGCTTATCGATGATGTGACACTGTATTCCGCCAAACTCATCATCCCCGTGACGGGCCCCGTCATCATCGATGGCGCAGTTGCCATACATGGCGACCGCGTGGTTCATGTAGGTAAACGCCGCTGGGTGCTGAAGGCGCTGAAGCAGGAAATGACGGCTCACGGCACCATCCATGAACGGCATTGGGATGGGGTGCTCACCCCCGGATTGATCAACGCGCACACTCATCTGCAGTACAGCGGCATGGTGCAGGTCGGGCAAGGCACCTACGATCGGTTCCGCGCCTGGGAACTGGCATTCAACGAGGTGTACGCCGAGGCGCAGAAGACCCAGCCATGGAAGCAGTGGGCCGAGGACGGCGCTCGCCAGATGGTCGAATCGGGAACGACGGCCGCCGCAGACATCGTCACCGATTTGGACGCCGCCGGCGCGCTGGCTTCGCAGGGCATGCACGGCATCGCTTATTGGGAGGTAATGGGCTGGCACAACGCCGAATGGATGGAAAAGGGCCGCACTGAGCTCATCCGGCAGTTGCGCCGGATGAACGAGGAGCAGCTGCCAAACCTCGGCATCAGCCCGCATGCTCCGTATACGCTGGAGTCCGAACCGTTCGTTGATCTTCCAGACATTGCTCGTCAGCTGAACATGCGACTGCATATCCATCTGGCGGAGACCCCGCTCGAGGCCGGCACTTATCCGCCGGTGCTCACCACTTATTCGGCGGCCGACTGGAGTGACCACGATTGGGAAAGCTACCGGCAGCTCAAGGAAGTGGGCAAAGGCGCCTCCGCCATCCAGTTCGTCGATCAGCTTGGCTCGCTTGGACCGGATGTGCACATTGCACACGGCGTGTGGGCCAATGGCGAGGATCGGCGTATTCTACGTCAGCGCGGCGTGGGCGTGGCCTTGTGCCCCCGATCGAATCGCATTACCAACACCGGCAAAGATGCACCGGTGCGCGAATACCTCGAGGAAGGCAATCTGGTAAGCGTGGGCACCGATTCGCTCTCCAGCACGCCGACCCTCGATCTGCTTGATGATGTGTCGATGCTTTACGACCTGGCCCGCGAACAAGGCTATGCCAGCGACGATCTGACACATCGCCTGATTCGTATGATGACGCTGGGCGGCGCCGCCTCCATGGGCATGCACGTGGGCCGCAACCGCATTGGACAAATCAACGCGGGCGCATTGGCTGATTTCGCGTTCTTCGACATCCCCGTCGACACATCATCTCCGGCCGGCATCGAAGAAACGCTGGAAACACTGGTGAGGCACGGCGCAGGCACGAACCGAGCCACGGTGATATCCGGGCGCGAAGCCTACAACAACGCCTGGTGACACCGCTGACCTGACCTGATATCAAGAAGCCAAAAACCAGCAAACCCGCCAAGAACAGGAGATCTCATTATGAGCGTCGCTTTGCAAGACATGAGTCCATACGCCCGGTCCATAGTGGAACGCCTTGGACTGGAAACCCACCCCGAAGGCGGCTGGTACACGCGTGACTGGCAATCCCCGCACACGGATGAGGCCTCAAGCCGACCGCTATCGTCACTGATTTACTTCCTGCTGCCCGAGGGAGATGCCAGCGCCTGGCATAAGGTCGATGCGGATGAGGTCTGGCTGTGGCATGGCCCGGCATCGGTCAAACTGGAGCTCGGCGGCAGCGACGAGACTCCGGAATCCGACGAATCCAAGCGAACCGTAATCACCTTGGGTTCCGGCATCACCACCGATCAGGCCGACGTAACCGTATCGGGACATGCGGTCGTACCGGCTGGCGTCTGGCAGCGCACAGTGCCAGGCCAGGGCGATGCGCTGGTCTCCTGTGTGGTCAGTCCGGGATTCGTATTCGACGGCTTCACACTCGAACAGTGAACGCCATTTCGCTCTGCGCCAATATGAGATATCCGTCCGCTTACGCGCCAGATTGCGCGGCTCTAGTCGGCCATAAGCAATGGCGATAGCCAGCATCCGAAAATATCGATGTTTTGTAACCCAATAGCCATACAATTGGCGCGAATGCATCAAGCACGGTTTGAACCGTGTGCATGACGAACACTTGAGGAGAGGAAACCCATGTTCAATAAGCGACACATCGTCCGTACCATTGCGGCCACCGTCAGCATCCTGGCTCTGTCGTTCACCGCAGCCTGCGGTTCCGGCCAGTCCACCGCATCCAATTCCACCGATTCGGACGACATCACCCAGCAGACGTACAAGCCGGGCAAGCTGACCATCGCCACCGGACAGCCGGCCTACGAGCCGTGGGTTATGAACGACAAGCCGGAAAGCGGTGAGGGCTACGAGGCGGCCGTCGCCTACGCAGTGGCCGACAAGCTCGGTTTCAAGAAGAGCGACGTGGTGTGGACCCGCACCGCATTCGACACCGCCATCGCTCCCGGCGCCAAGGACTGGGATTTCAACATCCAGCAGTTCGGCATCACCGACGAGCGCAAGAAGGCCGTTGACTTCTCGTCCAGCTACTACAACGACAGCCAGTCCGTCGTGGTCAAGAAAGACAGCAAGTTCGCCAACGCCACCAAGGTATCCGATCTGAAGGATGCGACCGTGGGCGTCATGGTCGGCACCCTTGCCTACGACTACGCCAAGGCGAACATCAAGGACGACATCCAGACGTTCAATGATGATGCCGCACTGGCTCAGGCACTTGACGCCGGTCAGATCGACGCACTGGTCACCAGCACCGTGGAATGCGTGTACATGGTGCAGTCCGAGCAGGTCAAGGACGCCAAGGTGCTCGGCCGTCTGCCTGACTCCGAAGACAAGAGCGGCATGGGCATCGTGCTGCCGAAGGATTCCAAGCTGACTGCAGCCGTGACCAAGGCAGTGGATGACCTGAACGCCGACGGCACCATCAAGAAGCTTCAGGACAAGTGGCTGGCCGAGTACACCACCGACCTGACCGAACTGAAGAAGTAAGTGAAGTAGGCTTACATCATAAGGTCACAACACCTTGGCCGGGCGCTGCGGGAATTTTCCTGTGGCACCCGGCCATCCCGGCATTCAGGAAGCGAGCGACATTCATCACATGACCGCAGCACCAACCGAAACCAGGCAGCACAATGCCCCTGACGGACACGAGGTAAGTCAGGTCGAGCTCGAACGACGCCAATATCGTGTTCATCAGCAAATTCAATCGACGATTACCAGTCTGATCAGCACCATTGTGTTCGTGGTGGTCATCGTCATCGGCTTGAAGCTCTCCCCCGGCTGGCCACGAGTCAAGGAGACCTTCTTCTCCGGCGAATACTTCGTCAAATCGTTTCCCCATGTGCTTGACGGCCTATGGCTCAACATCCGCGTTCTGCTCGTCGCAGTGGTCGGCGTGGCGATTCTGAGCACGCTGATCGCGCTGGTGCGCACCAGCCGCTCCCCTATTCTGTTCCCGCTGCGTATCCTGGCATTGATCTACACGACTGTGATGCGCGGCGTGCCTATTATCGTCGTGCTGTATCTAATCGGTTTCGGCATTCCCGGCCTAGGCTTGTTCGGCCGTATCGATCCCTCGGTACTCGGCACCATTGCAGTGGTAATGGGATACAGCGCCTACGTCTCCGAGGTGCTGCGTGCCGGTTTTAACGACGTACATCCTTCTCAGCGAGCCTCGGCCCGCTCGTTGGGCCTGACCTCCGGCCAGACGACCCGACTGATCGTCATTCCTCAGGCATTGCGCAAAGTGGCGCCCGCACTGATGAATGACTTCATCTCCATGCAAAAGGACGTCGGCCTGATTTCCGTGCTGGGTGCGGTGGATGCCGTGCGCGCCGCACAGATCGACGTGGCCAGCACCTACAACTTCACGCCGTATGTGGTCGCCAGCCTGCTGTTCATCCTGATGAGCGTGCCGTTCATCCTGCTGAACGACTGGTACACGGAACGTCTGCGTAAGCGCGAACTCAGCGGAGGAACGGTATGAGCGAAATGACCAATATCACCACCGAGGCGAGTGACTCCCCCGTGAGCAACAAGACGGTGCTGCGTCTTGATGACGTGCGCAAATCCTTTGGAAACACGCAGGTGCTGCGTGGCATTTCCTTTGACATTCACCAACATGAGGTGGTGGCTTTGCTGGGGCCTTCCGGTTCAGGCAAATCAACGATTACTAAATTGATTACCGGCTTTTGGGAGGCAACATCCGGCACTATTTCTCTTGGCGGGGTGGATTTGAAAAATATTCCCCTGTCGCAGCTTTCCTCGTATGTGTCCTATGTATCGCAGGATAATTACCTCTTTGATGAAAGTATCCGTGAAAACATTCGTATGGGGAGGTTGTCGGCTACCGATCAAGAAGTGGAAGATGTTACCCGAAAGTGTGGCTGCCATGACTTCATCATGGGCCTGGAGCATGGGTATGACACGATTGTGGGCGGTGCAGGCGGCCACTTATCGGGTGGTGAGCGACAGCGAATTGCCATCGCCAGAGCTATGTTGAAAGATGCTCCTATTATTATCTTCGACGAGGCAACAGCCTACCTTGACCCTGAGAATGAAAGCCTGATTCAAGAAGCTATTTCTAAATTGGTACAGGGCAAAACGCTGATTATGGTCGCTCATCGACTCTATACGGTGACAGGTGCGGATCAGCTTGTGGTGGTGAATCAGGGGCGAATCGAGGCAACCGGCACGCATGAGGAACTTCTGAAAAAATGCCCGCTCTATAAAGAAATGTGGAAGGCTCATATTGGGAGCCGCGATGAAGGAGGTGCAACAGCATGATTACTGCCTTAAAGAAAATATATGCTTTTTCTGGCCACTGGAAAGGGGTTTTGAAAAAGTCAGTGGTGTTCAGCTTGCTGCACTCAATCTTTGATATGTTTCAGATCGGCGCTCTTTTTCTGATCCTCAACGGATTGATGGAAGGAATCAAAGGGCAGGATATTTTGTTCGCGTTTCTGCTTCTTTTGGCAGGAGTGATTGGAAAAATCGTTTGTAGTTATATTTCAGACTTTTCTCAAACAAGAGTTGGCTATTTTATGTGCGCGGATAAGCGCATCCATGTAGGCGACAGGATGAAGTATATGCCGATGGGCTACTTTAACAGCCATAGT
>OLXN01001175.1_pt1 | contig 16719 bp, 13 predicted proteins | sample 1674021 | NCBI WGS metagenome assembly OLXN01 (sample SAMEA103958137, study PRJEB25191) | human gut metagenome | biome: human-associated habitat [ENVO:00009003]; feature: intestine environment [ENVO:2100002]; material: feces | place: Germany | collected 2013/2015
TGGATCTGCGGCGGGAGGGGGACTACCGCTTCTGCCTGGTGACCGACTTCCCCGAATTTGAGTGGTCGCAGGAGGAGGGGCGCTACCTGGCCACCCACCACCCCTTCACCATGCCCTATCCCGAGGACCTGCCCTATCTGCAGAGCGACCCCGCCCGGGTGCGGGCCCAGGCCTACGACGTGGTGCTCAACGGGACGGAACTGGGCGGCGGCTCCATCCGAATCCATGAACGCGACTTGCAATCCGCCATGTTCAAGGCGCTCGGCGTCACGGAGGAACAGGCCCGCGAACAATTCGGCCACATCCTGGACGCCTTCAGCTTCGGCGCTCCGCCCCACGGCGGCCTTGCGCTGGGCCTGGACCGCCTGGTCATGATGATCTGCAACGCGGAATCCATCCGTGAAGTCATCGCGTTCCCGAAAAACAATCGCGGAGCGGACCTGATGAGCGACTCCCCCGCCGCTGCGGAAGAGCGGCAATTGCGCGACATTCACATCCAGGTGAAACTGCCCGCTAAAAAATAACCGGAATCTTTAAACACAAACCCCCGGATGGAAGTTTTTCCATCCGGGGGTTTTTCATTCAAAGAGCTTCCTGCATCCGGAACCACGCCAACGGCAAGACAGAAATCCCTTCCTATAAACCGTGCCCGGCGCCCGTCAGACGCCGCCGGATATCCGCCATCTGCCGTAAATTCTTCATGACGGGCAAACGGTGACGCTTGTCCAGCGGCTGCGGAGGAGGATTGCCCGTCGTCACCATGGTGAAACGCTGGTAACCCTTCACCTCCGGATAACGTCCCCAGTAATACGCCGTCCACCCGCTGTCCGGCGCGTCCGGACCAAAGGGAGCATAAACCATGTGCCGTTCCTCTCCAGGATATAAATTAAAAGCGCTGGTGCCTATCACAATATCTTCCGGCGCGTCCGGCAGCAGCTCCAGCCTGCGAACATACTCCCGGATTTTTACGGCCGCATACGCCTTCAAGGCATACAGGCAGCCGTAAACACGCTGTTCCACGGAACCGCTGCCCCAGAACACCATCTCCCTCCGGTCGGCAAAACGCAGCAAATCATCTCCCGACACCATCACCGTATCCGCATCTATCTTCACCAGGGTATCCCCTTCATCGTCCATGCTCCGGAGCATCTCCCCCAGCATCCCTTCAATACAGGCCTTCCCCCTCAAATTGCCGCCTCTTTCCCAAAAGGACACGCGCCATTCCGCCCCCAGTTCCTCCGCCTGCGCCTTCACCTCATCCGGGCAAGGATGGCGCCCGTCGTCAATCACGACCAAATGGGCTCCGGGGAGGGCATGCCGGACACACAGCAGATTCTCCCCGACCAGGGCGGCGTCTCCCGAATAAACGAACAAATGAACGTGAATGCTTGCTTTCTTTTTCATCATCAATAACTCTATCGCTGGAATTCTTTTTCCTGTTTGCGATCATCATGACAGGAACTGCCGGACATCTCCATCTGCCGCAACGGGCCTTGTTCAACAGGCTCCAAGGAAAGCTCCGGCAGGGAAGAAGGAGAACCAGACACTGCGGCCTCCTTCCGCGCCTCCTGCTTCAACCGCAGCACGCCCAACTTGATTCTGGAGGCCATATTGCCCAAGGCATTCGCCCGGGAAGGAATCAGCCAGCCGCCAAGAACACCCTGATGAAGGAAATCCGTCTTTGCGGCCAGCACTTCTCCCGGCCTCAGTCCGGAAAACAGACGCACCCACAGAGCCATCAAACCTCGGCTGATGAGAGAATCGCTATCGGCATCAATCCGCACCAGACCGCCTGCAAGCTCCAGCCGCAGCCATACCCGGTACTGGCATCCCCGCAGAAGGCAGGCTTCCGTTTTCCATTCCTCCGCAAAGGGCGGCAACTGTTTCCCCTGGCGCATTAAAAAACCGTACAGAGCCCCCTCCCCGGACAGGGCGGCCAGCTCCTGCAGGAGAACCTGCCGCCGTTCTTCAAAACAATCCATATGTTCTTATTCGTTATTTGTTAAAAGCAATTCCGACCGTTCAGAAAACCCTCTTGAAAATCGACTTAACCGGAACGGTCCAGCTCCCTAGCCCTTCAATACACACTCGTCCCGCGCTGCCATCATGGAACCGGACCCGATTTCAATATTCAAAATCCGGCAGGGATGCTGGCGCTGTTCCGAGGCGCAATGCTGTAATCCCTGAATCAAAACCCTCAGGTCACCCGCCCGGTCATCTATTCTCCATCCGGAAATAAGCAAACGAAGACACTGCACTGCCTCATCTCCATTCGTTTGAAACCAGATGACCATCGTTTCATCCGTGGCGACGCGGCAGCCCCTTCCGGTGAGCCTGAACATTCCGGAATCTCCGATGCAGTCCATGCTGTCCCACACAACCTCCTTAATACCGCATTCCGCGGAATTCCTGACGGCAATCTTTCCACCGGGAAACCATCCCATATGGAACAATAAGCACCGCATCAGGTAGGCGCGCCTTAACGCACAATCCTCCTGATGGGTGCCAAGACCGAGCGACTTCCTGGCGCCGCAGAACTTGCTCCCCCGGTCAATGGTTAGTCTGACCTTATAACTTCCGGATGTATTCTTCCGCAATTCGATTGATCTATAGATGGACATGCAAATATTCATACAATATCCAAAAACTATATATATAAAATCAAACGGGCCTAGAATAAAAATGTTAGAAAACAGCACAACTTCATCAAAAAAAGCAATATTAGAAAACTATGCAATAAAGAAAAAATCAAAATATTCCATATCCAGAACGCTTCTGGCGTTCATGAAGAATCCTGTGCAGCAGACCTTTCTTCCCCCTCCCGGCATTTAAAAAACCGGCAATCCTTTATAGACGGTCTCAAGAGAGCTTTCTAAGGGAGCTTCCACTTGGCCCCTCCCTATAGTCAATCGGAGAAGGCAGGTCAAGCTGCTTTTTCTATTCCCCGCCACTTTCACCCAAAGTAAAAAAACATTCCTTCCTAACAAGCAGAAAGAACCTCAAACCATTTTAAAAACAGACGGCGAAAGCCTCTTCGCTTTTCAAGAACCAAACAGGCTTTCCGTGAATAGCCCTCAATCTTCACACACGATTCGCTCCCCGGAAGAAACGCTTCAAGTATCGGCCCCATGCCAGCGAAACCAATCCTTCCATGAAGTCCATATATACCATCCCATACACAAGACCACAGGCAATAGGACAAAAACAGCTCTCCTCAAAAGGCAACATCATTAAAAAGGGAATTGATACTCATCTCCCTCTCTTCCAATAGCATTGATAGTCTATCCTGACACAATGGCCAATAACCCGTAGCCCCTGGAATAACATTAGGAACCACTTGCTTTTCTTCTCTGTTCGCGTTGTACCTTGCACCCCAAACCCCGCTTTACCCCCAGTTCAGAAAGCTCCAAAGCTGTCTGCCTAATAAAAATGAATTGGAGGTGTAGGACATGCAATCCATGCTCGTTCCCATCAACTGAGCTCCCTATGAACAAAAACCGAGGCACATATGTACCTCGGCGTATAATTTACTTTATATTAAAAACTTAGATAAAGATATGATATCGCAATCTCTTTTATCAACAGTAATTTTACTTTTATCCTTATACATATTAAGAACGGCATCTACGACTGCATCAATATATTGCTCCGTTGAATCTGACCTTGCATAATTTTCCCGGCATATTGACCGTTATTTCTTTTCTGAAAATCAACCTTCGAATTTCATATTTTGTATTGTCGATTCATCCGGCCGATAACCAGTTATTCTCTTAAATACGAGAAACTTACTTCAAGAAGAAGAGGAATTTTCTACAAATTTAGAAGGATTTATATTTTCCAATTCCCCTAGCGTGTAGCTACTTTAGTCTATTTGTCTCTCTTGAGGGATCCCATCTGCGTTAGTCTTTAAATCCCAAATGATCTACCTAAGTACATTTGTACGTCTTGTCCCATCGCTCCTTTTTATTGCTGTCTAGCACATCTGTACTATCTGCTGAGATGCTGATATTACGGATAACTAAAAACATCAAAACCTATAGATGAACTGAAATGAGTGCCAGTAATCAAATAACACAGTAGAATCAATATATTAGTTAATGTAGTATATTAAGCCCAAATTCTCGTTACAGTATTCACAGGAATAGCGAAATTGCATTGCCATAGCTTGGATCATTTCTACATTCAGTGTTACTCTTAGATATTAAAAAAATGAGGTTGCTTTAATTTGATAAAACAACCTCATTAAATGATGTAAAGTCAATAAAAACTAATCCTTATCAACTTGATTCACTATTTTATCATAAAACCATTTCTGAAAATTTTTACATTCATCCACCGTCATAGTTTTTTTAACAGTATTACCATTGAAAGAATACAAGTTATGTATTATTTTATGATTTTTTGAATCTTCATAAATGCCTAATGGACTTTGCAATATTTCCGAATCAATCAAGCCGGCATCTACTAATCCTTTAAATATTTTATTCATTAAGTCAAATTTCACTAAGCTTTTTCCATCAAATTCATAGATGGAATTTGCTATGACATTAGCAGTTATCTGATCTACAATTTGCCGTAAGAGAATTTCAATATCCTTCATATCACCCTTTTCTTTCCTCAATACTGCCATTTCAGCAGATAATGAAATAATATAGGAAAGTCGGTCTATTTGTTCCTGACACATTTGTATATCATCCTGTTCCGGATCACATACAGAATTCTGGGTTGAAAGAAAAATTATACTCCAAACAATATTTGCAGCGAAAAGCACCCCTATTGCACTCCATAAAAAATATTTACTTATATTACATTTCATGCTAGTTTATCTTAACTTTTTACATTTCTCTTCACATTCTTTTAATTTTGACGAAAAAAGCTTATTGAATTCTTCTTGTTTCTTTTCTTCAATTTCCTCTTTTTTTGGTATCTTGTTGATAGATCCCAATCCGTCAGTATATGGATTCCCGTTACCAAAGGTTCTGCTATTAATTGTAAATGAACCTGTCATTGGAGCAATTGCTTCTCCATACAGCGCATTTTTTAACCAACCTTCACACTTGCATTTACACCTACATGTAAATTCTACTTTTACGTTCACCTGCAAAGAAAGCAAAAAGGGTGCCGCTGTAGTGAAAGACATCCCTAAAGCATCTAATCCTTTAACTGCGGTTTTTACAAGTTTAGGACGTTTAGTGTGCTTTTCAATTACTGCTTCAGATACTTTACGTACATATCTTTCGGTTTCCCGTGTACCAGCAAACTCCTCAGTCACTGTAATATCACTAGGGTCCTGTGTTAAAACGCAACCATCTCCATACCGTTCTTCTCTGGAAGAAAAAGACAGACCTAGATACTCACTAATTGATACAGGATTATTTTTTACAAATCCATATAAATGGACACCACCTTTTTCTCCAATCGGATCTCTGGATATCCAGCGACCATCTTGGGGATTGTAATGGCGGTAATTGTAGTAAATCAAACCTAAGTCTTCGTCATGGTACTCGCAGGAATAAAGGAATGGCATAGACGCAGCCTTAATTCCTTCCGAACTCAAGGTTTCTCCGTAGGGCGTATATTCAAACTTCGCCTGACGGTTTCCCGAGGAGTCGAACAGAGCGCTTATGCTCTTGAGCAGATCGTGCGCTACATACCGGGTGGTGGCCACGCTCTTGTCCGCGTTGTGCGTACACATTGCCAGTACTCGTGTCGACTCCGATTCCGCAGGATCCCAGAACCACGTAGCCACCAAGGACGGATTGGAGGTATTTTGCGTGCAGTCCATGCTTGCTACCATTAAGTATCCCATATACACGAATCTGGTACGCTTGGTCAAGGCATTTCCATCATATTCCACTTTTTCCACACGTCTCCCAAGATAGTCATACACGCATTCCACTTTTCTGTTTCCCTGCGAAAAAATAACAGGCCTATTATCCGCGTTATACTGGACAGACCATGTTCCCGTGGATGTGTTCACCCTGGTCTGGTTTCCATCCACGTCATACGCAGGAGTAAAAACCGTTCCGGAATGTGCCACTGCAGTATGCTGATTCAGATTATTGCCCTCATAAATACTGGAAATTCGGTTGCCGATGTTGTCATAGGCATAGCTAAAGGAACCTCCCGCATTCATGGTGTCTCCCGTCAATTCTCCTCGTGCATTGTAATCATACGTATGGCGGCGTGAAAGAGCCGTTGAACCTACATAATCTTCCCGCACGGAAGGACGCCTCATGCTGTCCCAAGTATAGACATGTTTAAGGTCCGGGGTGGCAGAAGAACCCTTTACATAAGTCAGAGATACTGGCAACGGCAGATTGGCATGGAATGTCGTCCTCTTCACCAACCCGTTTGGATATGATAGGCTATTGAGCCAGCCCGCCGCAGTATCATATCCATACGCGAAAGACGAGCCATTGAGCGAAGCCGTAGCGAGACGCTCATCAGCATCATATTCGAGTTCGACCTGCTGTACCGTTTTTTCATTCAGCGACAAAACATGGCCTGACGGACGTCCCATGCTGTCACGCTGGAAGGAGAGTATGCTCTCCGTCATTCCGGAAGTAGTTTCCGAAGCTATATCTTCCAGACCCGTATAAGTCATATTCCGGGTACCGGAAGCGTCATGAATAGTTGAAATGCGTTCCATGGCATCATAGTCAATGGATACGGAAGGAGTCCCATCACTGTGGGTGATGAGCGCCACCTGACCTGTGACAGAATCATATTCATAAGTAGTTACTATACCCCGAGCTTGCGCGCGGGTTACGAGACGCCACCACTTATCATACGTATACAACGTTTTGGAGCCATCAGCATAAACTTTTTCCAATAAAACTCCGGTCGCAGGATCATAATGCCAGCATGTCACATCCGAACCGGAAGAAGGAACCGTATCCAATATTTTCCCCGAAGAACGGTACGTATGCAGGGCCACAATATGATCCTGCTCATCATACTCCCATTTCATGGGCTGGACGGCCGTGCCATACCGCCGAACCAAGCGCCCCCGGAAATCATAGATATACCACATTTGCTTGCCGTCCGGCGTTGTAACACAAGAAGGCTGCCCCGTCATGGCATCATATGAAGTAGTAGTTACTTTTCCATCTTGATCCGTTCGTTTTATCTCACGACCAGCAGCATCACTAAGAATCACCGTATCCTTTCCGCGAGAATCCCGGATGGTGAGGGTATCTCCTCCTGTACCATATATACGGCAGTATTGGGTTGTGGTTCCATCCATTTCTGTCAGGCGCACCAAATCACCGTTCAAGCTGATTTCTTCGGTTTCCGCGTCACAACCTTCACGCCCATTCAGTACGCGTATATTGCCGCTCTCATTATAAACCTTTTCCCAAGACCAGCGGCCGTAAGCATCCTTGTACAATGTCAACGAATCAAGGAAAGCCAAAGAGGTATTCGTTCGAGAGACGAGTTCGTACCGGTATTCCTTTGCCTCCTCTATCTGCCCGACAAAACATGCCGCCCTTTCTTCACGAAATACGAGACCTTCTACATCCACGGGAAGTCCAGCCGGCAATTCCGACAATTTTTTATAAGAGATATGGAAAGAATATTTACTCAAGGCTCCACTCTCGGTACCATCTTTGGTACGCATTCGGACGGATAATGTTTGCAACAGATTGTCATAAATATAAATAATAGGCCAGGAATTTCCTTTACGTTCATAACTCACTTTTCCAAAAAGCTCATAGGAGGCCTCATAAAGAACTTCCCTGGAAGAAGGATCAGAAGGCGAAGGACAACGTATTTGCAAAATTTGTCCTTTCCCATTTTCCAAAATTTCTTCCACCACAGGATTCGTACTGGAATTTAACCGGATGCTCTTGATTACTCCCGTCTCATCCATGTCGTATGAATAATATTTGCTGGCTTGTCCCGTACCGGTTTCCCCTGTCACAAGACCTGAAGCAAATCTCCGGGTTATCAGGGTAGCCCCGGAAGGAGTCACTTCCGTGGTTGCCAAACCATCCTGTGAATAAGAATATTGGGCGGTTCTTCCCATATCATCCGTTTTAAACGCCATACGCCCTAAGATGTCGTACCCCATGGAAATTGTAGTAACTTTATCTCCAATGGAGTTGGTGACCGATAATGTATTGCCTGCGCCGTCATAAGTCATTTCCTGAATAGAATTCGGGCATGTTCCTGTCATTTCCATATCATTCCAGTCCTGTACGGGAAGTGCGGCATCCCGTTCTACCCGTATCAGGCGCTTGGCTCCATCGTAGATATACCGGGTTTGCAAACCCCGGATATCCGTTTCCCACAAAGGCCCTGCGCACCCCCACTCCGCCAGGGAATAAAGGCCATTGGCATAATCCGTCCTAATGACACGATGGGAAGCATCGTAAGACATCCGGCGCAGGTCAATGGAGACAAACCCTTCACCTTCGACATCCACTTGATGATCAGTAGCAACTTCATCCCCGTTTTCCGCGTAATAGTGTACTATCCGGGTAGACTGACCAGGAAAAGGAGTATCATACATCTGCAGAGTTTCTTCACATTTCCACGCAGCACCATATTCTGAACACAGACTGTAGGCAAATGAAGGTTCAGGACCGTTAATTTCCCATTTACCTTTCAGGCGGCCATTGGCATAGGGACAATCCGGATGGTTGGAATACCAACTCTGTCCGTAATAGTCTTCCCACTGTTGCCCTAAAAAAGTTTTTCTTACATTCTCAGAGTAAACACCGTTTTGTTCCGTATAAGAATACGTAGTTTGCTCCAGTGTATGGAAAATGCCGCCCTTGGTTAACATGACATGTTCCATGATAGGACGGCGATCATTAAATTTCTGGTCAGAGTACGCATAAGAAGTTCTCATAGAAATATCCCCATACCACGGCTCCGTCCGTTGAATCACGTTCCCGTTGGAATCATACTCCATCTCCACTACGGAACCGTCAGGGCGCGTTTCCCTGATGCGTTTGCCGTAATTGGAGGAAGACGGATCGCTGCCGTATCCGTACGTCCATGTTCTTTCCAGCGGGGTTCCATATCCTTCCGTGCGGGAGATAAGGACGTCCCCGTACAAACGGCGCTGGTATACTTCCTTTTCTGCGGAACACAACACGGCATGCTCGGTTCCGGCCACGCCGCTGTATACATACTTGAATTTTTCCTTCTTGTCCGTGTAGTACCCTCCCGCCACCATGGCCTGTCCGTTAATATCCTTGGCAACCAGGTTTTCATGGCCGGACGCCGGAAGGCATCTGGTGACGATGCTGATGGCGTCATCCCCCTCTCCTTTCACCAGGGTCAGATCGTCCGGGTAAAGGCCCGCGCGCCATTCACTGATAAAACCTCCCGGTTCTTCAATACGGAATGTCTGCAATAGCATCTGGGTCACTTCCGGATTTTCTTCATCCACAGCCCTGGCGACCATCGTCTCCGTATCTGCGAACGTCCAGGACAGCTTCCATGTCTTGATGGGAACAGCTCCTTTGCGAATGATATACGTGCCATTGTTATGCCGCCCCGTCACGTCTGCGGGGGCATACCATCTAATGCTCTGAACATTGCTTAGATCCAACAAGCCGTCCGTCTTGTTCCACACCTGCTTCAGCATGAACAGGGAAAGGGAATTGAAGGTTTCCACCTCACTGCCGGGTTCGTCCGAGACATCCTGCCTGACTACCTGAAGCTCCGCGGCCAGTTCAGCAAAGGTGATTTTCACGCCGCGCGGCGTCACGATATGATCAAATAAGGCGGAATTGGGGCGGAAGCGCATGGTCATGCCGCTTTCCTGAACTTCTTCCAGATAGGAAACGCCATCCACCACAACGCGCCGCATCCTGTCCTTGAACATCTGGGTACCGCCAAGAACCTCTGCCCCAGAAACATTTGGAGAGGCAAAGCTGTAATAACGCGGAAATCCTTTTTCAGTCTTCACCACCGCCCGGGAAACGTCTTCCGGCTCTTCCGGGCGGCTGATGGATGCATTGAGGGTTTCAGCCACTTCCAGACGGCGCTGGGAAATGTGCTCGTACTGGAAAGCGGTCCCCCAGCATAACCCGGCATCCATCATGTTCAGGTTCAGCATCAGGCGGCCTCCACTCAATTCCGGCCACTTGGGAAAGCGTCCGAATTCTATGGAGAAGGCCACGCTGTTGTTGTCCGTACTTCCCGTACCGGAGTCGCCCTCGGAACACGGGCACGGGTATTCCGTCTCCGGCCCTATGGGAGTGACAGGGTACCACGTATTGGGCCACGGCATCGGAGACGGTTCATCATTGGAAACGAATGCAACGGGATGGCTGGGCATTCCTCCGGATTGTTCCGGAGTGGATAACTGATTATCAATTTCTTTCATTGTTTTATTGTCGTTGAGGCACCTGCCGGGAATAAGGGAAAACGCCGCCATGGAATTTCCCCGGCCCCATTCCCGGCAGATGCTTTGGGTCAGGTTCAGGCGGCAGGTTGACGGTCCACGGAAACAGGACGGTTACAGATGGCGTTCCGCAGGCATCTCATGACGGAGATGCGGGCGCGGCGCGCCACCTTGTCCTGATAACGCCGGCTCATGGAGATCATGTCCATGTCCGCCAGGGATTCCACAGACGGAAAGGTCGTCCAGTTGTAATGCCCCCACAGGGGGCCTCCGGTTCCTCGCGTCCATGCCCTGGCGAGGAGTGGGGCCCCATCCGGGAACAGGGCGGTAAACGCTCCCAGGATGACGGCGCCCTCCGGACATTTCATCACGGAGGAGGATTGCTCCAGATGCTGGAGAATGGCCCGAAGCACAGCAGGCTTCAGGGCATAAAGTTCATTGCACAGCAGGCCGGACCGAAGACAGGTTCCGGATAATCCCGCTTCGGAACGGGCAAATTCCCTTAAAAAACCGGCATGGAGAATGAGATTGTCCGGCTTGGTGCGCACCAGCACATCATGTTCATGGCGCACAGCCTGAGCCATCAGAGCCAGAATAGCGGCCGCATGTTCGGAGGACGTATCAGTTTTCTTCAGCACTTTCCATTCCACGGACATGTTCCTCAGCACTTCCCTGACGGTTTGGGGGCAGCGTGCCCGGTCATCGTCCAGAATAATGACAGACGCTTCCGGAACGGCACGGCGGATGCCCTGTACAGCTTCCACCAGCAGAGGAGCGTTGTTTGCCTTGCAGGGAATGAAAAAGATGATTCCCGGCTGCTCCATAGGATCAGGCTGCGGAGAATTTGATATGGATTCATTCATACAGATAATCGTTGAGTTGTAATGAAATGATGCGTTGCATCAGTTCCAACCTTCATTATTCCCCTGTATGAATGCACGCTGTTTTAACGGGCCTAGTACATTGGTTTCAAATAAATTGAGGCATTTTCACGGTGGCAGGAATGAGTCTGTTTTTTCCTCTCATGCGTTTCTTCCGGCCCTTCCTCCGCGTTGCCCCTCGGCAAGAAAAGAAAATGAATACCCGGCCCCATTTCCACCGATATGGACATTATCACAAGCAGGAGATACCCTCTTCTCCAACCAGCCGTTCAAACTGCCGGAAAAAGTCTGCAACTGCATCCATTTCATGCTCCCCTCCTGTCAAATTATCTCTTTCCTCTCATCCGCACGGAAGACTCAATATGCTGAATCCCATAAAAAGGCCCTTCTCCGCCCCGTACGTTTCCGCCAGCCAAAGCCTCTTTGCCGCGTGCATAAAGAAGGGCGGTTTAAATGGACATGCAATCCCCTTCAAACCGCCCTGCCGGCAGGATTTCCATAACAGAAGAAACAGCCGGTAAACGAACACCGGGTGCCCTGCCTTCAAAGATTTTACCGCCTCATTTACCGGAAACAGAAGGCACCGGGCCTTCCAGTACGGCAGTAGCGCCCCTTGGAGCCGGTGGCGCTACCTCCAGGAACCTCTCCGTCACCGTCTCTTTTCTTTCCTCCGGATGGTCGATCAAAGAGATAACACGGTCCACCGCCTCGCATGCGTTGGGGTGCATTTCCTTCCGCGCCTCCCTCACAGCGCTGCAAGCCGTCCATGTGAATTCCTCCGTATGGGCATCCGCCTGTTTCATCACAGGCGCCAGAATCATGCCCTGATAAATGATCGCTCCAATAATGATCACCAGGCCGACACACCCGCAAGTCAGCGCGCCCCTGGCAGAACCATACGTCCTGTCATCACTCCTCTTTACCGCTACCGCTCCCAGAATAATAGCCAGAATGGCACAGAGAAGGCCGGGGACAATTGCTACCCACCCCAGACATGGAAGAAAGGCGAGCAACGCGAGAATCAATCCTACAATACCCAGAACCAATGCAAGAATGGTTGAAACGGTATCGGGGACGGAACGGCGGGGATCCGAGTAGTTTATTTTGTTCATCTTTCATTTTTTCATTGGATTTCCAGACACGGAAACGCTCTAATGTTAAAGAAAGCGTGTAAAATCTGTCAAGGAACCTCCTTGTTGCCCCTTAACGGCTCTCTCCTGTTCCAACATCCCCGGCTCATGTCAAAACAAAGGCCGAACGCTTCTCAATGCGCTAAAAATAAATACCATGATTGCATGGTCAATCATACTGCTTCCCTAGTTGCATACCTTCTTCAGAACATCGCCAGTATGACAAAAAACGCATGACACATCCATGGCCCTGCACCGGTTAGGAAGTTGTTTTTCCCTTTCCGCCTGCTGTTTTTTCATCCCGGAAGACCATTTTTCTTCCCCAAGCCTGCCCTCCTCCGCCAACACCATGCCAGATAAAACACGGCAGCTCCTCCATTGAGCAGCCCAGCCATAAACCAGACCGGAGCGCCCCGGTTCCTCTCCCATGCGGCACGTATATTCCCGCGGGCCATTTCCACATACCCGCGCGTCATGCCGCACAAAGGGCATTCCCGGTGCGGCACGGCCACGGAAGCCGCCAGTGAATTCATCCCGGCAGGACTGACTGTCAGGGCCATGAGGGACGGCGCCAACAACAGGAAGGACAGGATGGCCCATGCAGGCAGCCACACTTTCCTGATCATCCAGCTATTGCAGCATGAACGCCACGCAGAGCGCATGCAATTCATCGCCGTGCTCCCTTGAAAGCGTTTCAGAAACTACAGGTCCTGGGAACCCGTTTCATCAGCGGGGGAGGAATCCTCCGCCTCCCTGAGTCTTTTCAATTGCTCCTGGTTCTGCTGCTCCATCTGTTGAAGCTCTTTCTGGATCTCCTGCGCCTTCTTTTCCACATAATCCTGGTGCTGTTCCATGTAAGTCACGGTCGCGCTGGCCATCCATGCCTGGACAATGCCTGCTGCGGCAGATGCCGCCAACGCAATAATGGCGACAACAAGAGCGCCCTTGGGAGAGCCCTTGCTCACAGCCACAATACTCATGATGAGGGCAATAATGGCCAGCAGAGCCGCAGGAATCAGGGTAATCCAGCCCAGGCACGGGAAAAATCCGATCAACGCCAGCACCAGGGCAATAATGCCGAGGACCAAAGCAGCCGTGCAGGAAGGGGAACCGCTGCAGCAGGACGGAGGGGGAGAAGAATCAGGAGCATTCATCATCGTGTTATTCTATGGAGTTCAGTGAAAATTCCCTTTGGAACCTTCATCCCTTCCCTTACTGGAAGGGAGCATTCCTGTCAAGATGCAAGCTCTGCCATTCCGGACATCCGGCTGTCATTCCACGCCTCAAAGCATCAGATACCCCACCACCACAGCGGCTGTTCCCAAGAAGGCGCTGACCAGCATTAATTTCCGCTTCCCGCGGTTTTTCCACATCAGCAGAATTCCGGTAACATACAGTATAATCAGGGAAAGAGCCGCCCCGTATCCTAACGCAGTAAACCACCATCCCGCCTTCCCCTTGTGAGCCAGCATCAGATTGGGGTAAATGCCGGGCTCCACCACTTCCGCCCGGAGGGCATGGCCTTTCCTGAGGAACAGCACATGCGTATCCGTCATAGGACCCAGGAGGTAGTTCCCTTTGAACGGCCTTACCTTTCCTTCCGGCAATGCTACTCCGCGGCGTTCCAGTTCCCTGCAGGAATCCTCATAGGGCGGCTGGTCGGCGGCATTCAGCTCATGCACTTCCACATGGGAAGTGAAGTGCTGGTCCACGCCGCCCATGTACAGCAGGCCGGTCACGGCATACACCACGATCATCGGCAGGAAAAACAGGCTCAGGACCAAATGAAGGGAATGGGAAGACAACGCTTTCATCATTATTCAAGTAATTATGTTATTATCCGTGGAGCAACTCCGCCAACGCTTTTCCCAACCGCCCGATCTGGACGGTCCGATGGGCCGCCGTTACCGTAACGCGCAGACGGGCCGTTCCGCGGGGGACCGTAGGATAACGTATGGCGGGAGCCAGAAAACCGCGTTCCAGCAACGTACCCGCTGCGGCCAGGGCGGCATCATTCTCTCCCATTACCACGGGGAAGATGGAGGAAACGGGCCTGCCGGGCATTCCCAGCGCGGAGGACAAGGCATCCGCCAGCACGGAAACATGACGGCGCAGTTCCTGCCCTTCTGCACTCCGGATCACTTCCACCGCGGCCAGGGCGGCGGCGGCCAGGGCGGGAGGCGGAGCCGTGGAATAGATCAGGGACCGCGCAGAATTGATCATCACATCCGCCCAGGCGCGGGAACAGGCTACATAACCGCCGCTCACCCCGGCGGCCTTGCTCAAGGTCCCCATCTGAAAATCTATTCGGGAGGAGACGCCCAGTTCCTCCGCCAATCCCGCCCCGTGTTCTCCCAGCACACCGAATCCGTGTGCTTCATCCACCAGCAGCAGAGCGCCGAATTCATCCTTCAGGCGCACGATTTCCTGAAGAGGCGCGCGGTCCCCGTCCATGCTGAAAACGGATTCCGTCACCACCAGGATTCCGCCGGAAGGATTCGCGCTCCGCAAATGCTCCAGCTTTTTTCTCAATGATTCCATGTCGTTATGCAGGAACGTGGACAAGCGGGCACCGGACAGCCGCGCCCCGTCAATCAGGCTGGCATGGGACAGCTTGTCCATCAGCACCGTATCCTCCCGGTCCGCAATGGAGGTAATCACCCCCAGGGAGGTTGCGTAACCGGAGGAAAAGCTGACCGCCGCTTCAGTCCCCTTCAGATCAGCCAGGGCCTCCTCCAGACCGGAATGCGCCCGGCGCGTCCCCGTGACCAGGCGGGAAGCCATGGCCCCGGCCCCGCCATCACGCGCCGCACGGGAAAAAGCCTCCGCCAGGGCCGGATGATGAGCCAGGCCCAGGTAATCATTACTTGCCAGGTTGACTACCTCCCGGCCGTCCTCCATGCGGGCCATGCCGCCGGGCAGGCAATCCACATTCCGCAGAACGCGCAGCAGTCCCGCGGACTTCAACTCTGATAAAAACTGTCCAGGATTCTTCATAAGCGTTCTCGCTCCAGAAACATGTTAGCCGCCCACGTCAAGGCTCAGCACTACATTATGGCCGCCCATGGAAGCGGCGGACTTAACCAGCATCCGCCTCCCATCCAAAGGCAATTCTTCCGCAACACAAGCCGCACCTGCCGGGGAACTTACCCAGAAAGGATTAGGTGGCAAAGCCCCCTCCCTGATAAAAGCCAGCATCAGGGCCAGTTCCAGAATGCCGCTGCCGCCAATGGCATGACCCGTCCAGGGCTTCATCATCCTTAAATCCGGAAAGCCGGTTCCAAAAACCCGTTTTAAAGCGGCCCGCTCGGAAGCGGCATTCCCCGCCGTTCCACTGGCATGGGGGCAGACGGTCAAAGGAACCCTTCCATCCCAATTCCGCAGGGCGGCATCCAGCAGGGCGGCAATGCTCTTTCCATCCTCCGGCATTCCCAGCGGGCTGTAGGCATCTGAATTCACCAGATAATCCTTCACGTAAATGCCGGGACCGGAAGACAACTCCAGCGCCATGGCCGCCCCTCCCTCGGAAATGCACATGCCGTCGGCATGGGGACCGTAGGGATCATTCATTCCGTTGCGGGAAAGCATCCCGGAAGCCCAGTACGTCCCCAGCAGCTCCCGGCACAAGGGCAAATCCAGCCCGATAGCCAGCGCCCTCCTGACAATTCCCTGACGCATCAGCATGGCCGCCATGCCCACGGCATCCAGACCGGCGGCGCAGCCGCTCGCCAGCACGTGGTAAGGCCCGCGAATCCCCAGTTCAATGCTGACGCAGGAGGCAAGCTCACTGTGCAGGGAATTGGGAACGGCCAGAATCTTCATGGACCGCCGTCCGGGCCACGGGCTCAGCCAGCCGGAGGCGTTCCCGCGAGAACTGCCCACAATCAGGGCCGCATCCTTCAATTCTTCCTCTCCCCAACCGGCTTCCTCCACGGCCTGCCGCGCCAGCAGCAGTGCCAACTGGGAGGCAGGGCCGTTCCTGCGGCTGCATAAAAGCTTCCTGTCCGGAATCCACCCGCTCAAAACATCGCCCCACGGATGCCCCGCTCCCCACAGTTCCCTCAACGGCTTCAGCACGCTGCGCCCTTCCCTCACTCCGGTGAGATGGGCTGCCGCCCCCATGCCAAAGCCGGAAGCCAGCCCCAGGCCGCATACCCGCGGCTCCGGTCTTCCGTGACTTTTTCCCCCCGCAATCATGACGGCGGCCAGACTACTGCCGCACCCGGAAAAACTCAAGCTTCCGATGCGTCAGGAACAACCTGAAAAGACCACCGCTGCAACCTTGCAATGGAAGCTTCTTTTATGGCAATCTGGCTTCATGACTATTCAGCCCGCCGTTTTT
>OLXN01001207.1_pt1 | contig 16419 bp, 8 predicted proteins | sample 1674021 | NCBI WGS metagenome assembly OLXN01 (sample SAMEA103958137, study PRJEB25191) | human gut metagenome | biome: human-associated habitat [ENVO:00009003]; feature: intestine environment [ENVO:2100002]; material: feces | place: Germany | collected 2013/2015
AAAATCAGGGACGGTCAGCCGGAGTTTTGTCGAACGTACCGTTCGTATCATTGAGCTGCGTCCTGTAGGCGTTTTTGGCACCGTCACTACCGTCTGCAATGTCTTTGCCGGTGTTTGAACTGTTGTTTCCGCAGTCAACTTTGCTGCTTCCCGGGCAGGGAGAACTGACCCTGTCGGATTTTTCGCAGACCGAACCTCCGCCGGCTTTTGCCGATGTGCCGCCGATTTCCGCCGATTCGGAGTTAAGGGCAACGACGGGGATTTCCCCGATTGCGTCGTAGCCGGAGTCCGATATCTGCTCAAAAGGAATATCAACTGTCGGAGCTGTTCCGATGGGAGCAGCATAAACCGGTGCGGTTTCGGCAGGTGAATTGTCGATGTAAGGAACACTGACGACAGGCAGCGTACCGCCTTCGGACGGTTCGGAATCGCCCGTGCCGATAACGGAAGGTATCCACGGGGCAGGTGCGGCCACGACAGCAGCGGTTTTCCCGCTCGTGCCCGTTATCTGTCCGGAAAGCTGGTTAAAGAGCATTTCAGCGGTTGCCTGCTTAAACCCGAAGAAACGAACGCGCAGGCATGTGCCGCTTGTTATCTGCCAATAGTAAACAATATCCACGCCGTCGGAAAACGAACCGACCTGACCGACAGAGAGCTGATACGGCGCAACATCAACAACTTCGCAATCGTAATAAAGGCGGTTGCCGTTTGCATCAAAACCTTCGGCAGAAATGCGCAGGGAATCGTTATCAACCTTTTTGTGCATTTCGGAAGGAAGATTCTGCGGGAACATGTTTGTGTTTTTTATCGCCTCATCGGCGACGGTTCCGGCGTTTTGAAAACTGTCATATCCGGACGGCAGGTTCATCGGATCGGAAAACGGTTCGGGTGTTGCCCCTGCATTCGGCGTGAGGCCTGCACTGACCTGCGGATCTTTTGCGCAATCGTTGATTTTTCCGATGGTGAGTGCAAAAACAAACAGGATCAAAAGAATGGCCGCGCCTGCTGCTGTCAACGCACGGATTCGGCGTATGCGCTGCATTTTGGACTTTCGGCTGCTCTCAACAGCGCGCAGACGAATCGATTCGAAATCAATCTCGGCCGTGCTTTCGTTTGCAGCCCAACGAAGAAGCTCGTCAATTGTGCGGGAACTGTCAAATTCCGTGCATGTGTCGGCGGAATGATTGGAATCCGCTGCTTCGAGATTCACCGTATTCGAACAGAAATAATCATTGTTTCTTCCGCTTTTTTTCATCCGCTGCCTCCTCTCCGAGCATAACCGCAAGCCGCTTTCTTGCCTTCATAAGCCGCGATTTAACCGTTCCTTCGCTGATGCCCGTGCAAGCCGAAATTTCGCGAACGGTCATACCGGCGTAATAGTGCAGCAATATGACTTTGCGGCTCGTTTCGTCAAGTTTGTCGATCGCACTTCGAACTTTTGCCGCTTTTCGGCGCCTTTCAACTTCCTCATCGAGCGGGAGGGCTGAATCCTCGATATCCTCGCTTATCGGCGCATCAACCGGCGTTTCGTGTTTTGCACGGCGCAGATGATCAAGCGCGATGTTTGTGGACACGCGGTAAAGCCAGCTTTTCAACTGTCCGTCGTCAAGGCCGGCCAGCCTGCCGAGATTGGAAAGCACACGTTCAAAAGCAATTTGCGTAATATCTTCCGCCGTCTCCCTGTTTGGCACAACACGATATGCCGCCCAGAAGACAAGGCGTGAATAATCACTATATATGCTGTCGAAACTGCGGTCGGACAATTTTTGTCTCCATTCATATAACGCAATTCGCGCCGATTCGGTTGCGTTATCTTTCAAAAAAATTTTTGCTGCGGAAAAAATCCGAAGGATAATACTCGGAGAAGCGGAAAATATCTGCTTCTCCGTTCACAATTTTAACACAATTCGCGCATCTTTGCAAACTGAATTTTTACTTTTGACAAAAGGCACGGGTACGGAAATGCAGCCGAAAAGGCCGAATGCTATTTGTCGGATCCCGACGCAGAGCTTTCCGGCTCCGAATCCGAAAACGCTTCGGGAGTGCCTCCGGGGGTGCTTTTTTCATAAAGCAAGGGGAAATATTTTTTATCGGTAATGCACATTGCGGCGGCACAGAGTATGAGAAAAATTCCCGCAATGCCGATAACGAGCCACGCGGAATCAAAGCCCGAGGTGTCCACAAGCTTGCCGATAAGCAGGTTGCCGACTCCGGAAAAAGCTCCGGATGCAATGGATATTATCGAGTTCATCCTTCCCCAATGCGTTGAGGGAATGCGCCGCGTCACATAGGGCTGCACGCCGATGGTGTTGAATACTTCACCGATGGTGAAAACAGTCATTAAAACGAAATACAGCGGGATGATTCCCTGAACGAACCGATAGCAGAACAGCCCGACAACTATCAGCGTTTCGCCCAGAAGTATCTTTCGAACATCACGAATCCGCCCGAAAAAGGTCGTTACAACGGGTGTTGCAAGGATTACAACGAGGGCGTTGACGCTTGTCATAACGCCGAATATTTCCGCGCCTTCCGCGCCGTAAAGTGCACCCATGTTAAGCGGAAGGAGGTAGTTGAATTGAGCATACACAAACCCGCCGATTCCCGCAACAAGCAGATATATAAGAATCGTTTTCCTTTCGCGCAGAAGCGAAAAAACACTCACACCTTCACGCTTTTGTTCGTATGCGCTGATGTTCTTTTTCGGTATGCTGAGCGTTTTGACAAAGAAAAGAATCGGCAGCGTTGAAGAAAGCGTTGCAATGCCCGTGATAATGAATGCAAGCCACAGATAGTCTTTGAACAGAAAACCGCCGATTGTGGGCGCAAGCACAAGCCCGAGGTTCATTCCGAGATACTGAAGGCTGTATGCCTTTTCCCTGTCCTCTCCGTCACTCAGATCGGCAATCAGTGCATCGTATGACGGGCCCTCGATGGTTGCAAAAACGCTTGCAACATAAAACAGTCCGATGCTGTATGCCGAAAGCGGAATCAGACCGCAGATGATATAACAAACAACCGTCACCAGATCGCATATGACAATGACGTTCTTGCGGTTGCGCTTGTCCGCAAGCCTGCCGCCGAGCAGAAGCATCGGAAACTGCAATATCGACATTGCAAACGAAATGCCCGCAATAAGAGTTGCATCATAGCCGAGCTTGTTTTCAAGAATCAAAGTCAGCAGCGGCCAGATAAGCGAGCCCATGCTTGTTACGATTCGTCCCCAGAAAAGGATATATATCTCCTTTCCGAGGTGTTTGTACTGTTCCAAAAACTTCAGTTTCATTTCTATGACCGACTCCGTGTTAATGCTGCAAAAACCCCGAAAAAGAAACCGCATTTGCAGGTTTTATCTTCCGCGGTGCTTTTGTTTTTTATTTGCCTGCCGCAGGGCAAACACCGACAGGCCCCGTGCCGACGTAAAAAGCTTTGAAACAGTTCCTGCCGAAAGCAGCCGTTTAAGCTAAATCCGAATCGGGTCGGGATTTCGTGAGGCAAGGAACGGACAGCCAAACGGCAGACAGCCGATCCCGAAAGGGGCTTTCGAACTGCCGGCAGGGACAGGGGTTCATCCTTGCTTTGTATATTTAGTTTTGAGGAAATATCTCGCAAAATAAAACAAAAATCGCAAAAATTCCTCCGAATTTATTATATCACTTGCGATGTTCGGTTTCAACAGAAAAAGAATGCGGAAAAGGCAGCCGACACGCAAACCCTGCATGAAGGCTGCCTTACGAACGTTGAATTTGAATGAGAAAAGCCGAATGCGGTGCCGCAGTTAGGCGGTGCCGCAGCTATGCGGCTGTTATAGGGGACTGAGAAGGATCCTGAAGCTTTATTTCGGGTTTGCAAATCAAATTACCGTTCTCATCCGAAATTTCGAATGACACGGCAATTTCCCAAATTGCGGAAAGCTCGGTTTCAAGTGAAGCCGCATCAATTTCAATTTCAAAAAGCATACGATCATCACTTCGCAGAATTTTTGAAAAACTCACACATTCGACGGGCCGCCCGTTGATAAACAAACATTTTTCAAAGCTTGAAATGCTTATCGTCTTCCTGCTTTCGTTTTTGACGTAAACGAGGATAAGCGGATTTTTGTTTGCAAGATCAAAGTTCTCAATGGGTCCGGCAACCAACATGCAAACTCCGTTTTCATCATAATTGGCATACTGATTGGAAAAGTCAAAGTTTCCGACTCTGCCGGGAATCGCAACGGAAGCCGAACCGCGTGAAAGAATTTCGGCGTTTTCGTTTGTCAGCGTGATATCAAACTGCACATCCGCAATTCTGCCGATGCTGTAAAAAACCAGCTGTGCTTTCGTGAAAAGCGGAATGCTGATAACAGCATGTTTTTGCGGATGAATACGGAAGGCGGCATGATCAAATTCGTTAAAAACAACAAGGTTGTTGATTTTGATATAACCGATGTTCACCTCTGCGGGCTTGGCAGCGGCGTTTTCAAATTCAAGCAGCACACGGTATTTTTCGTTGACGGTGATGAGCGCGGATGAAACAAGGCTCAATCCGTCGGATTCAAAACCGGGAGAGTCATTGAAAGCGTTCAACTTATCATAATGAATGGCCTGAGCAATATCGCCTGCAATGTAGCCGCTGTAATCATATGCGCCCGGTTCCCGTGGCTGTGCGGAAGCGGCGGACAGGTGGGTAAGCTCCGTAAAGTATTTTTCGCCCGAAGCGGCTGCAATGCGGAATTCAATGTCAATGGAGGAAATTTCCCGAATGCCGTACAGCATCATATCAAGAATCGGCATATACAGACTGAAATCTTCGGCTTTGCCCGCAGCAAATTTGTGCCTGAAGTCAACTTCAACAAGGCAGTCGTTCACATAAATCGAAATATCGGAAACAAGCAAGTCATCCGCCGATTTATTTTCCGCCGTAAGCTTCAGCACGGCAAAATCATCGATATAAACCAGTTCGTTCGCCGAAATCGATATGAGATCATCATCGTGAAGAACCGCCCGGCTGACGGTCGCTGCCCTTGAAAAGGGTTTGGTCGAAAACTTTTTGTATTCGATCGCGGAATCCGTCGGAGTGGGCTGTGCGGTATCGGCCGCGCTCGGGAGCAGGGTCGGACTTTGCGACGGGATCGAATCCTCTCCCCCGTTTGCGCCGGGCGTGTCGCAGGCGAAAAAGCTCAGCAGCATAATGAGCGCAAGAAGAGCGGCGGCGGCTTTTTTGAACATGAGTGCTTCCTCCGTGAATTTGTTTGCAAAAAATCAATCGGCCTGAAGTGAATTGCCGACTTAAGCCTGCGGTGTGCAGCAGGGGTAAGCGGAACTCATTCGGAGCATTTCCGAAACCGATGTTGTATCGCGAGTCTATTATATCATTTAAGACGGGCAGACGCAAGTGAAGGAACATTTTCACGCCTTAACTTTTTAAAAAAACGATTAAAAAGTATTCGGACAAAGCAAACGGCGGAGCCGAGCCTTTCGGAAAGCGAAACATCGTGAACGCTCCCGATGCTTGACACGGCCGCGGGCGGGTGGTACCATATCAGCGGCGCAGGCATACGGCAGGCGGAAAAAACGGAACGGAGAGGGCAAACAATGGCATACAAAAACTCACGGCAGAATGCGGCCGAAACAAAAACTTCATCCGAAAAAAACGAAAAGAAGCTTAAAAAGCTTGTTTACGGGCTGCGCATCGGTGCGGCGGCATATTTGCTGTTGGCGTTATTCGGTGCTGCTGCCGTGAACGCAAGCGGAGCAGCGGCATCAGCGGATTGGAACACGGTGAGCAGGCTGTCCGAAATCATCGCTGCGGTTTTCTTCCTTATCTTCGGCGGTTCAATATTGGCAAACGCTTTCCGCAGGCGCAATTATATTTCCCCTGATTTGAAAAAACTTTTCGAACAGGGAAAGGTCACGGAAAAATATGTGCACACAACTCCGAAAACCAACTTTGTCTGCCGCTGCGTATTCTCCGGAATTGTTATTGCTGCGGCATCGGTTCTGCTGATAACGGCGATCGTTCGGCTGTTTTGAATTGCAGAAGATTGCTGCGGAAAGCTCCCCAAAAAAGGCAGCCGCTTATTCGGCTGTTTTTTGTTTTTCGGCGGCGTATTTTCGACACATAATATGCGCAGCCGTGCCCGTCTTACGTTATTGTAAGGCACGCTGAAAGCTGTTCGTAAGGTTTTTAATTTACAATAAGGGGTATAATCAGCAGCAAAGCGGACAGCGGGCGGAAACCCGCTGTCGGATCGGAGGCAAAAATGGAGTGTTTGAAGCTGGCGTGGCAAAGCGTTTGCGGAAAAAAGCGCAGCAGCGTTCTTATGAGCGTTATCCTGGCAATATCGTTTGCATTTGCGGTTATCACGCTGTCCGTTTCGGGAAGCATGATAAAAACAAACGATGTGTTCAGAAAAACGACCTACGGCGAGTGGCAGTTGATTCTGCCGGGCATCAATTCAAAGCTTAAGGGTGCAGCCGCAAACAGCGACTGGCTGGATGAACTCGGCGTCATGAATGTTTACGGAACAATCGGGGAGGACGGCATCGGCACAGTGGACGAAACGCTGAAAAAACTCGGCCATATTACGGTTAACGAAGGCAGATTTCCCGAAAGTGACGGCGAAATCGCGATGGAAGCGGATCTTTTGAGCAAACTCGGCATCGATTACACCCTTGGACAGGATGTCACGCTCTCCGTCAGCATTGCGGCGCGGGAAAACTCCGCATTGGGAACGTCGCACCCCGTCAACGTTGTCGGAACATATCAGCTTGTCGGCATTATTAAAGAATACACGGATGTTTGGACTTGGGCAACGAAGCCCGTTTGCGAACTTGACGGCACAAGTTCACGCGCCGAAAGCGGAATTTCCGCAACCCTTTGCAGCGCACTCCTGACGGAAAATGCGTGTGCAGAAATTGTGCGGCAGGCGCAATTGCAGGCGGAGGCCTTTAATAATGCAGAGAAGGAGCAGGGTTCCGATCTGCGAATAAAGCTTTGCGATGCACCGACAAGCAATTTTTTCTGCACCGGGTTCGATACGGACAAAACAAACTTTATTGCAAGAGTGTATCAGACCGTGGGCAGCGTGCCGCTTGCATTCAATGCAACAAAGTATGCGCAGCAGGAGACTCAAACATACAACATTTTCTTTACGGCATTGATTTTTGCCGTCACGCTGCTTGCGGTTGTCTGCGTCAACATAATGCAGATGCAAAAACAGATAAGACAGATTGCGCTTTTCCGCAGCATCGGCGTAACAAAACGGCAGCTCCGGCAAATGCAGATTTTTGAAATGCTGTTCATCTGCATTCCGTCGGTTGCCCTCGGCATTTTGCTCGGCGCGGGCGGCACATGGCTGCTGCTTCGCACGGCGCTGTTCAAAAACGGCGCGGAAATTCTTGTTGATATCCCTTTCAAACAAGTGGGGCTCGCCGTGCTTTGCTGGCTGTTCGGAATCATTCTGATGCGGCTGATCGTTTTTCAAACCGCTCTGCATCAGCCGCTGACGGGCAGGCTGCATGTTGCACGGAAAAAAGCGCGCCGCATTGCGGCGGCAAAGCGTGTGCTGACCGTTGCGCTCGCTTCCCTGTTCTGTGCGGCAGTGTTTTTCATGGCGGCGGAATCCGCATCGCCTTTGAGCAATAAACATGAAACGGAACGGTTCCCCGCATATCAAATCTATTGCAGCAGCGATTTTGACTACGAAAACGATGTGATGCATGAACACCTGATTCCCGAAAAGGCAGTTGAGCAGATGCGCACAATTCAAGGCATGGTGCGGGTCGATCCGTACATACTTATGAAAGTTGAGCTGAATTATGCGGGTTCGGAATCCTCCCCTGCGTTTGCCGCTTCGCGGGCGTCGGACAAAGCGGAGCTTCGCGACGGATACTATTATGTGCCGTATGATGACGGCATACACTCAAATCTGTATGCATACCCCGAATTCATAACGGACAGGCTTCTTGCACGCGATGATGTTGAACTTGATCTTTCGGCATTCGACAGGCAGGCTTATGAGCGGGGTGAACAGGTTCTGCTTTTTGCGGTGCGCGGTTCGGACGGAAATATCATGATTAACTATGGAATGTATGACGATGAGCTGCGCGAAACATACGGGAATATTGACAGTATCGGAATAAAGCCGGGCGACAAAATCGAACTTTCGTTTTACGGAGCGGCGCAAAAAAACTATATAGGGGACGAAAGCGAACATTCGCTCAAAACTTTTTCCTATACGGTCGGCGGAATCGTTTATTGTTCCGATACTTCAACATCCGTTACCGAAATTGAGGCCTACGGAGCAAGAACTTTCAACGTTGCTGCTTCAACCGCATTGATTAAAAATGCCTTTGCGGAGCTGACGGATGAATTCCGAGATTACATCGTTGACGGCAATTATGTAATGAACGGGGATTTTGCTTACACGGGCGCATTTTGCTATGCGGATATCCGCTCCGGATACGCTGCAACGGACTATGTGCTTGCGAAAAAGGCGGCGGACCTCGGAGTGCGAATGTCCAACCGCCGCGAGTCGCTTGCGGCGAATCTGCAAACAAGCATTCAGCAGATAACGCTGATTCTGTCCGTCGGCGGATGCATTGCGGTCATAATGCTGATGCTGCTTATGAACGCGCTCACGCTGGAGGCAAGGGAGCAAATGCGAAACGTCGGAATATTGCGCGCAATCGGCATGTCGGGCAGGCAGGCAGTCGGAAAATTTGCAGGCACGGCATTAATAAACGGCTTAATTGCCGCAGCGGTGGGCTGGGTCGTGTATGCGGGCTATGCAGTGCTTTCGGCGCGGAGGCTCGTGCAGCAATTCCCGGAAGCGTATACCAGCCTGAATTCCGCACTTGCGTCAAAACTGTACGGACTGCAGCGGTTCGGTGCAACCGTTTGGACAATGCTCGGGCTGAGCTTTGCCTGCGCCGCCGTTATCGTGCTGATAAGCCTTGCGGCAAAGGGAAGACTGCTTTGCGGAAGTCCGATTGAAAAACTGAACGAAAACAGAGATTGATTTCGGTTTGGTTCCGCTGTTTTCGGAGCAGCGAAATGCGGACGGAAGCGCGAACGACAAACGGACAAACATAAACCCGCTCCCGGGGACAGCTAACCTCGGGAACGGGTTTTTGCGTTGAAAAAATTTGTTCGGAACGTCAGGCGCAATTATTTCGCATATTCCGTTGCACGGGTTTCGCGAATAACATTGACCTTGATCTGTCCGGGATATTCAAGCTCGGATTCAATGCGCTTGACGATGTCTTTTGCGATAACAACAATATCCGTATCCGAAACGGTATCGGACTTGACCATGATGCGGACTTCGCGGCCCGCCTGAATCGCAAAGCTCTTGTCAACGCCGTCAAAGGAATTGGCAATTTCCTCAAGCTTTTCAAGACGCTTGATGTAATTTTCAAGGGTTTCACGCCTTGCGCCCGGCCTTGCTGCGGAAATTGCATCCGCCGCCTGAACGAGAACGGCTTCAACCGTTCCGGGTTCAACATCGCCGTGGTGTGCAAGAATGCAGTGAACAACTTGGTTGTTTTCGCGATATTTCTTTGCAAGATCCGCGCCGATTTGGTTATGCGTGCCTTCAACCTCGTGGTCAACCGCCTTGCCGATGTCGTGCAGCAGACCTGCACGCTTCGCAAGCTGAACGTTAACGCCGAGTTCCGTTGCCATAAGTCCGGCAAGGTGCGAAACTTCGATTGAATGCTTGAGAACATTCTGACCGTAGCTGGTGCGGTAGCGCAATCTGCCGAGCAAACGAACAAGCTCATGGTGCAAACCGTGAACGCCGGATTCGAAAACGGCCTGTTCGCCCGCTTCGCGGATTTGAGTTTCGACTTCTTTGCGTGCCTTTTCGACCATTTCCTCGATCCGTGCGGGATGAATGCGCCCGTCAAGGATGAGCTTTTCGAGTGCAATTCGCGCAACTTCGCGGCGCATGGGGTCAAAGCCGGAAAGGATGACCGCTTCGGGCGTGTCGTCAATGATGAGATCAACGCCGGTTGCGGTTTCGAGTGTGCGGATGTTGCGTCCTTCCCTGCCGATGATGCGGCCTTTCATTTCGTCGTTGGGCAGAGCCACAACGGAAACGGTGGATTCCGCAACATGATCCGCTGCGCAGCGCTGAATCGCCATTGAAATGATGTTCACGGCGCGCCTGTCGGCTTCGGCCTTTGCTTTGGATTCAATGTCGCGAATGATGAGCGCAGCCTCGTGCCTTGCTTCTTTTTCAACGTTGTTGAGAAGCACGTCCTTCGCCTCGTCCTGCGTCATGCCCGCAACGCGCTCAAGTTCCTGCTGCTGTGCATCATAAAGCTTGCTGACGGAAGCTTCTTTTGCATCGATCGCCTTGATGCGCTTTGCAAGCTGCTGCTCGCGCTGCTCAAGGGTATCCTGCTTTTTGTCGAAACTTTCCTCCTTTTGCTGAAGTCTGCGCTCCGCGCGCTGCAATTCGCTCCGCCTTTCTTTGCTTTCCCTCTCATTCTCGGTCTTAAGGCGGTAGACTTCTTCTTTCGCTTCGAGAATGGTCTCTTTTTTCAGTGTTTCGGCGCGCTTCTGTGCGTCGGTGATCATTTTTTTGACCATCTCGTCCGCCTTGGCGACCTTGGATTCTGCACTGTTCTTGTCATATATATTTTTTACGAATACTCCGCCGCCTGCGCCGAAAATGGCAGCAGCGACCGGAAGAATTATATATAAAGCATCAAAAGCCACAGAATTTCACCTCCGATTTATGTTAATGTGTCGCAGCGGTGCCGAGAATACGGCAGCATATAGACACTCCATCCTATTATACAAGTGCATTAAACCGATGTCAAGTGTACAAAAACGCGTACAGCATAAAAACGAAATAATATCCGGTATATCCGTTCCGCAAACGGCAGTTACGCACTTTCGCTATAATAAAGGAAGTGATTCTTTGCAGAATATCGGAGGAACATAAAAATGCATAAAAACGGAAAAACGGAACATTGCGGAGGGAGGCAATACGGCTATGTTCGCGTTTCAAGCAGGGAACAGAACGAAGCGCGGCAGCTTGCGGCAATGCAAAAGGCGGGGATACCGGCGGAAAACGTGTTTTCGGACAAGCAAAGCGGAAGGAATTTTGACCGACCGCAGTATAAACGGCTTCTGCGGCGACTGCGCGGCGGCGATACGCTCTTTGTGCATTCCATTGACAGACTCGGCAGAAACTATCACGAAATCATTGAACAGTGGCAATACCTGACGTCTGAAAAAGGTGTGGATATTGTTGTGCTTGACATGCCGCTGCTCGATACGCGCCAACGCGATGCAAAAAAAGCGCGAGACAGTAAAATATATTTGAAAAAAATGGAGGACTGTGTGCAAATGCACTTGACATACATCTTTTCAGAGAGTATAATTGCTTTTGCAAAGAAGATTTAAGAACTTATCGATGATAGCTAAAACAATTTCAGTTAAATTTTGATTTTGCAGAGAAGCCCCACCATCGAACACAATTAAAAGGATCGTTGCTTCTTGCGAGCAACACTTAGGAGTTTATTTATTCGTTTGCTTGCGGAAAGCAAGCTGATTTGTTGGCAACCTACTTCCTTAACATTTTTTCGATATAACCGCCCGCGGCAAATGTCCGCTCGGGTGTTATATGCTCTTGAGAAGGAGCAAAAACTACCAAGTCCATATCAGTCAGGAGGAACATGACAAATGAAGACAAAGTTCAGAGTGTTTACCGCTTTGCTGCTTGCACTTATGGTGCTTGTTTCGGTGCTGCCCTTGCAGGCTGCTGCCGAAATCGGACAGAGCGGGACTGCGACCCGTGCGGAGGCGGAAAACACCGCCGAAGCCGCACTTTCGGTAAAGCCCATGCTTACCCCTTCTTACACTCCGTCGGCGTACTATCGCAGCGGCAAGTATTATACTCAGCTCTGCAATGTTTCGCTTACGGGCAACCAGCGCACCGACCTTGTGAATGTTGCGCGCAGCCAGCTTGGGTATCATGAGGGGGATTCAATTGAAGACCTGAATGGTACCGGCTCAGGTTCCGGCAACTATTCGGAATACGGTTATTGGTTCGGAACTCAAGTTAAAGGCAATACGTATGGCCATTACTATGCGTGGTGTGCAATGTTTGTCTCTTGGTGTGCCAGACAGGCCGGTATTCCCACAAGTGTGATAAGCAATGCGGCTTACGCACATGCAGACGGATCTAACAGCTCCGGAGGATACTCTTATTTCCACGTTGATTACAAATCTCCGACCGAATACACTCCGCAGGAGGGTGATTTGATCTTCTTTGATAAGGCATCGCAAGCCGGTGAATGGGATCATGTCGGTATCGTTATCGGGGTTTCCAACGGACAGGTTTACACGATCGAAGGCAATGCATCCAACGCTGTTATTAGTGGGTCTTATCCGCTTACAGACGCGGAAATCCAGTGCTACGGTTTGCCCAAATACGTGAATGGGGAGCCTGACGGTGGGACGCTCTCTAACACAGAAGTGATCAATCAGAAAATTGATTACTTGGATAGCAAAATATCGTACTTTACGACTACAGGTGCGGCGTGCGGAACATATGAAAGCGGCCATCATTGCGACAAATGCTTGAATACGAATGTTGTGGCAAGCTCATGGTTCAGAAACCTTTTCGGAAGCGTTTCCGTGAATAACTTCCCGGAAGTGTACGATTCCGACGGCTCCTGCTGGAGTGCGGGATGGTCATGTTATGGCTTTGCAAACTTTGCAGAGTGGTACATCTTCAAAAGCTCAAATTCGAGCAGCGTTAACGTGAACAAAATCGGCAGCTACTCGTTCAACTACTCAAACATGAGCAGGTATGCACAGCCGGGCGATTTGATCAGCTTTGATACGCATTATGCAATTTTCATCTCAGCCGATTCATCCAACGGCATCTATGTTTTGGACAGCAACTGGGCATGGAGCAGCTATGGTCAGTGTCGTGTTTCTAAACATTATATTCCGTACTCGAGTTACTATACTGCGACCATTAACCGCAGCACCAACGCTCCGTCAATCAGTCCGGATCCCACAACTCCGCCGGATGTTGAAAACGGAAACTGGCAGTACAGAGTAACCGGTTCGGCAGGACTTAATGTAAGAAGCGGACCGAGCACGGATTATCCGGTTTTGACTGCGATACCGAAAGGCACCATTGTTACCGTAACGCAGAGAACTTCAACAAACTGGGGCAAAATGACATATAACGGGACAACAGGCTGGGGCTGTTTGGATTATTGCGAACTCGTTACATCAAATCCTACTCCAACACCTACTCCGACCCCCACTCCCGCTCCGAGCGGTTCCGTTCAGGATTTGACAAACCCGAAGAATCCCAACAAGTATTCAACGCCCCCTTCCGGCACATACCTCAACGTTGGTGACAGCGGCACTTATGTACGTTGGCTTCAGGCCTGTCTGAATCAGTGCGGCTACAGCTGCGATGTTGACGGACAGTTCGGATACGGCACGGCCGAAGCACTTAAGAGTTTTCAACGTAAATACGGTCTTACTGTTGACGGTGGTTTCGGTCCGGAATGCAGAACGAAGATTATCTCCGTTTTGACGGTCTCAACTCCGAGCATATCTTCTTCAAGCGTTTCAAACGGAACGAAGGTTACAATTTCCGGAAGCAGCGGAGCAACGATTTTTTACACAACAAACGGCTCAAATCCCACGGAGAGCAGTAACAAATACAATGGTGCGTTCGTTCTCAGCAATTCGGCAACGGTAAAAGCTATTGCAATGCAGAATTGCAGGTTCAACAGTAGTGTTGCATCAAAGAGCGTTACGGTAACTAAGCATACCGTAACATTCAAAGATTGGAACGGCAGCGTATTGAAAACGCAGTCGGTCTTCCATGGCGGCGCAGCAACAGCACCCGCAAATCCGACACGTACTGGCTACACCTTCACAGGCTGGGACAAGGCGTTTAACAACGTTACCGCTGACCTCGTTGTTACAGCACAGTACAGCGCAAACACCTACACCGTAACCTTCAAGGACTGGAACGGAACGGTGCTTAAGACTCAGCAGGTACAGTACGGCGGCGCGGCAACAGCCCCCGCAAACCCGACCCGCACGGGCTATACCTTCACCGGTTGGGACAAGGCGTTCAATAATGTTACCGCAAACCTCGTTGTTACGGCACAGTATGTGCAGAACGAACCGGTTTCAACACCCGTGCCGTCCGATGCTCCGCAGATTGTTGTTGAAAGCAAAACAACTTCCGCAGGCTCAACCGTTGCGGTTAATATCAGCATTGCGAATAATCCGGGGTTTGTAACCATGGGAATTCAGGTTGCATATGATTCGAATCTTACGCTGCTCAGTGTTAGCGATACGGGATTGATTCCGGGGCAAATGTTCAGCGCAGAGATTGAGAATCCTCAACCTTTGTATTGGGCAAATCCGACAGCGACGGCTGATTGTACGGTTAACGGCAAGATTGCAACTCTGACCTTTAAGGTTGCCGATAACGCGGAGGAGGGTGAGTACCATATCAGAGTAAGTTATGATTACGATAACTATGATATCTACAACCAGTCAGGAGAAGCGGTTCAATTCGCAACTGTAAACGGCACATTGACTGTAACTGATATAGTTTACGGCGATGTAAACGGGGACGGGAAAGTGAATAATCTTGACGGCATGGTACTCATGCGTCACCTTGCAAAGTGGCCGTCCTACCCGGCTTCGATGATTTCACCCGGCGCTGATGTAAATGCTGATGGCAGGATAAATAACCTCGATGGCATGATTCTTATGCGTCACCTTGCAAAGTGGCCGGCATACGCCACTTTGCCGTACAGCAGTCAGAAAGGTATCGTTGCGGTCCGACCGGACAATACCACGTTTGAAAACGAACCTACAATAGTTGTGGGTAATGCTGAAGCTGCCCCGGGAGAAACCGTTCGTATCCCCATTGAACTTGCCAATAACCCCGGTGTGGTTGTCATGGGAATTATGGTTGGTTATGATGAAAACCTTACCTTGCTCGGTTTTGAGGACACTGGATTACTTCCCGGACAGCTGCACAGTACGGTAATCGAGAATCCGCAACCCCTGTTTTGGGGAAATACCACATCCGGAAACTGCACTGAAAACGGTGTAATAATCTACCTTGAGTTTAAGGTTGCAGATGATGCGGCTCCCGGCACGTACAGCATAACCGTAACCTACGATTATGAGAACTATGACATTTACAACTATGATGGTGAACCCATAGAGTTCGCTATCCAAAACGGCGCTGTCACTGTTGCGGCCGCACAGCCCGAAATGCACACCGTAACCTTCAAGGACTGGAACGGAACGGTGCTTAAGACTCAGGAAGTGCAGCACGGCGGCGACGCAGAAGCACCCGCAGATCCCACCCGCATGGGTTACACCTTCACCGGCTGGGACAAGGCGTTCACCAATGTTACCGCAGACCTCGTTGTCACGGCACAGTATGAAATCAATACCTACACCGTAGCTTTCAAGGACTGGGACGGAACAGTGCTTAAGACTCAGGAAGTGCAGTACGGCGGCGACGCAGAAGCACCCGCCGACCCGACTCGCGTTGGGTACACCTTCACCGGCTGGGACAAGGCATTCACAAACATCATGGCAGACCTTGTTGTCACGGCACAGTATGAAATCAATACCTACACCGTAACCTTCAAGGACTGGGACGGAACAGTGCTTAAGACTCAGGAAGTGCAGCACGGCGGCGACGCAGAAGCACCCGCCGACCCGACCCGCGTTGGGTACACCTTCACCGGCTGGGACAAGGCGTTCACAAACATCACGGCAGACCTTGTTGTCACGGCACAGTATGAAATGCTTGGCGATGTTGACGGTGACGGCAATGTTTCCATGGCGGATGCGCTGACGATCCTGCGCATGGCAATGGACATTTTGCCCGTTGAAAATCAGCAGATTGCGGATGTTGACGGCGATGGATTCATAACCTCCATGGATGCGCTGCTGGCACTTCGTTTCGCAATGCATATCGAGCAATAACAACTTCGATGGGGAGGATTGATCACCCTGATGCATGATTCCCCTCCCCCATTAACAGAACAGCGGGATTTCTTCCTGACCTCGTCCCTGCGGGCAACCGCGGGGGCGAGGTTTTTGTTGAAGGGTGTTGCAAATCATGCAAAAAAAAGATAGAATAAGTGCAGAATCACGGGGAGGGTTCAAAATCAGATGACAAACGGAAAAATACAGAAAGCAAAATGCGGATTTGCAGGACTTCTTGCTGCTGCAATCATTCTTGCCGCAGCGGTTCTGTGCGGCTTTGTTCGGCCTGCGGCGGCGAGTGCCGAGGCACCCAGGATAAACACGGAGACGGTGCTTTTTTATGCGGACACGGCAGCGGCGGCGGAGGGCGAATCGGCAGACATCAATCTTTGCATTGAAGGCGAAGACTATCTTGCA
>OLXN01001217.1_pt1 | contig 16286 bp, 16 predicted proteins | sample 1674021 | NCBI WGS metagenome assembly OLXN01 (sample SAMEA103958137, study PRJEB25191) | human gut metagenome | biome: human-associated habitat [ENVO:00009003]; feature: intestine environment [ENVO:2100002]; material: feces | place: Germany | collected 2013/2015
GCCACCGGCGTGTCATTCAACACCGCGGACCCCTCGAGGGGAAGGCTAACGAGGGGGCGCCCCCAGGGGGAAGGCTTGGGGACGTTTTTATTGTGCTTTACACAGTGGGGAGAAAAGTGTTATAATACCGACAGAAATCAACACAAACGAGGAGGTCTTGTGATGAGATTGCTGTTCAAGGGCGGTACCGTGGTCACCGGCAAGGGCCCCCGCCGGGCCGATATCCTGGTGGAGGGCGAGAAGATCCTCGATGTCTGCCGCGATATTCCCGCCATCGGCGCACAGGTGGTGGACGTGACCGGGATGCTGCTGTTCCCCGGCTTTATCGATGCCCACACCCACTTCGATCTGGACGTGTGCAACACCACCACGGCGGATGACTTTGCCAGCGGCTCCCGGGCGGCGCTGCGGGGTGGCACCACCACCATCATCGACTTTGCCTGCCCCAACAAGGGCGAGACGCTGCACGACGGCCTGCGCCTGTGGCACAAGAAGGCCGACGGTAAGTGTGCCTGCGACTACGGCTTCCACATGACCATCGACGACTGGAACGAGACCATCGAGCGCGAGATCGACGATATGTACGCCGAGGGTATCTCCTCCTTCAAGATGTACATGACCTATCCGGCCATGATGATCGGTGACGAGGCCATGTACAAGGCGCTGAAAAAGCTGAAGGAAAAGGGCGGCATCTGCGGCGTCCACTGCGAAAACGCCGGGGTCATCGACGCGCTGATCGCCGAAAAGAAGGCCGCCGGCGAGAACGGCGTCCACTGCCACCCGGAGACCCGGCCCGACATCATGGAGGCCGAGGCCGTGGGCCGTCTGCTCCGCATCGCCGAGCAGGTGGACATCCCCGTGGTCATCGTCCACACCACCAACATCGAGGCGCTGGACGAGATCGCCAACGCCCGCTGGCGGGGCCAGAAGGTCTTTGTGGAGACGTGCCCCCAGTATCTGGTATTGGACGACAGCGTGTATTATAACGAGGACTGGCTGCAGGCAGCCAAATACGTCTGCTCGCCTCCTATTCGGAAAGCGGCTGACCGTGAGGCCCTGTGGCGCGCCATCCGCCGGGGTGAGGTGCAGACCGTGTCCACCGACCACTGCAGCTTCACTACCCAGCAGAAGCTGGCGGGCCGCGACGATTTCACCGCTATTCCCGGCGGCATCCCCGGCGTGGAGACCCGCGGCGAGCTGATCTACACCTTCGGCGTGGCCAAGAAGAAGATCGGCCTGGGCGCCATGTGCCGTGTGCTGGCAGAGAACCCCGCCAAGCTGTATGGCCTGTTCCCGCGCAAAGGCGTACTGGCCCCCGGCTCCGACGCCGATATCGTGGTCTACGACCCCAACGCCGACCACGTCATCCGCGCCGAGGACATGGTGGGCGCGGCGGACTACAACCCCTATGAGGGCGTGGTCACCAAGGGCTCCATCCGCCAGGTGTGGCTCCGCGGCAAGCCCGCGGTGTCCTCGGGCAAGGTGCTGGCCGGGCCGGACGGCAAATACCTGCCCCGGGGCAAGTGCCAGCTGTAAGGAGACGAGGCCATGTTGGACAAGACATTGGGCTATATCCTCTGCTGCCAGTCCCCGGCGCTGTTTCTGGCCGCGCTGGCGCTGCTGGTGGCGTATCTGGCCGGGCGCAAGCACAAGGTCCGGGCCTTCTTCCGCCTGCTGCTGTGCATTTTGTGTGCCGCCGGCGGCGTGGCGCTGTATTTCCTGGGGATCTACAAGGAGTATTTCACCATCCGGGACTTTTTCCTGATCCGTACTGCGGGCTGGATCGGCCTGGCCATCGCGGCGTTCTTTGTGCTGCTGGCTCTGGTGCGGGCGTTCTTCGCTGCCGCTGATGCCCGCCGCGAGCAGAAGGCCGCCATCCGCGAGGAAAACGAGCGCCTGGCCCGTGAGGCCCAGGAGGCCGCTGAAGCCACACAGGCGGAGCCGGACCCGCGGGTTCCCGCTGCGCCCGAGGCTTCCCCGCAGGAGCCGGTGCCCGAGGCGGTTCCGGAGCCCGCTGCCGTTTCCGCCGTCGAGACTCCGGTGCCAGAAAGTGAGCAGCCGCAGGGTTAAGTTGACAATAACATAAATTATGGTAAACCCATCGGCCGCGCAAAAATGCGGCCGATGGGTTTTTTGTAGGCAAAGCAAGGCTCCCGGGAAACAGATGATCTGTCTCCCGGGAGCTCCCCTCCTGTCGCGCGAGGCCTGTACCTCGCGCCCCCTACGTTGTTTTATGGTAGCACTCTATGATTGTAGTTTCAAGAAAATCGGTGATTTCTTAACGAAGTTTTAGCGGAACGCTAACAGGGGCGCGAAAAAGCCCTCCCCCTGGAGGAAGGTTTTTGCCCATTTTCATGGGCTTTATCGTCATTCTGCACAACAATCCCCCTTAAATTTCTGCCTATTGCGAATTGAATTGTTCAGTGACCGGTGATAAATTTAGGTTGGTATTTACCGAAAAGTGGTGAAATGGAGGGGTTTTTAAGATGAAACGATGGTTTTCCGGGCTTTTAGCGGCGGTTATGGTACTGCTTTTGCTGCCGGCGTCCGCCAGCGGCGAGGATCCGAAGTACTATGTCTCTTTGGACAGCACAGCAACATCTGCCGAAGTAAATAAACCAGTGTCGGTGGCGCTGTTCATGGGTCAGGATCCGGGGGATCTGGCCTACAATACCTTCTTTTTCCAGTTCTCCTATGACGCGGAAAAGCTTGATTTCGCAAACGCAGCCATCGGCAACAGCAGTGAAACTCCCGCCATTATCAACGACAACTCTGACGCTGGATTGCTGACCATAGGCGGCTACGGAGAACCGCGCTCCGACAGTTCTATCATGCTGAATTTCACCGTAAAGGCTGCCGGTGAGGCCACTGTGAATTTGGTCAAGGCACAGATGGACGTCCGCGCCAACGCGGCAAAGGACGCCCAAACTGCCAGTGTACCGGCCGGCCAAAGCAACACGGTGACGATCCTGTGCGGCGGCTTCCCTGTTGTGCTTCCGGATTGTGCCACCGGCGCCGCTTATGTGACTGAAAACGGCGACTACACCTTCACCGCCGATCCCGGCTATAACTACGACTTTTCGGCCACTGTGGATAATGAAAAAGTTGACATCATCAACAACGACGACGGCAGCTACACGATCGAAAATGTTACCGGCAAGCTGGTCATCAGCGCCAACAGCACACCCACTGTCAAAACATACGCGGTGACCGTCACGGGTGACGGCTACGGTGACGTCAGCGCCCCCACTCCCGCAAAGCATGGGCGGAATTATACCTTTACGGTCACGCAGGCCGCCAACTACGACTATGCGGTGGCCGTAACGGTAAACGGCCAGCCGGTGACGTGCACTGTCAGCAGCAGCGGCCGCCTCTATACCTATACGATCCCGGCGGCGTCTGTCACCGGCCCGGTGGTCATTACGGTGAAGAAGGCCCCGCAAAGCGGCACCACGCAAATCGTGCTTACGGGCAGCGGCACCGCCGATGTCTGGGGTGACGTTACGTCCTATACCGTAAAAAGCGGTGAAGCTTTTACATTCGGTATCAGTCACCAAGAGGGATTTGACTACACGATCACCGTCATGGCCGGCGAGAAAACCCTCACGCTCCAGCGCAACGAAAATGCCAGCACTTACACCATTCCCGGGGGCTACATCAAGGGCGGCATTATCATGGTGAGCATCACCAAAACGGCGCAGCTTGCAATGACGGTGAACGCAGCCGAGTATGTAAAGCTCATAAATGGCAATGCCGTGTGGCTCATCACCGCTGTGCCGGAAACAAAGCTCCCTGCGACCAAGTCCCTCTATTACGGTGATACGGCCATGTTCTGGTCAGAGAAATACGAAGCCTATGCCTGGCTACTGGTGGACAAGGGTACGGCGGCCGGTATCGCCGCCGCGGCGAAATCCGCGATCTCCGTTAAGGGCAACTCCACTGTGTCGGTATCCTACAGCGGCGACGTCAATGGCACGGGCCATATCGACATCAACGACGCCCAGTATATCTACGACCTATATAACGCCAAGCATTCCGCACTTGACATGGAGAAGTTCCTCCGCTGCGATGTCAACGGTGACCGCGAAGTTAACGTCGAAGACGTACGAATGGTTGTCAGCCTGCTGCTGCGCTGATAAGTTAAAAGAGAAGCGCCTGAAGGGCGCTTCTCTTTTTCTTGCCGGTCAAAAAGCTTGCGAAAGCCGTTATGCAAGGCTCCACGGCGAAAGCCACGGGGCTTTCTGTCAGGACTCCATGTGTTTGCCCAGAAAGGACGCCACGGTCTGGGCAAGCTTACACTCCGTCTCCCCCGCCGGCTTGCCGTCGGGAGAGAGAAAGAGCACCGCGCCCAGCACGTCGCCGCCGCAGAGAATAGGTGCCGCCACAGCGGCCCGGAACTGCTCGTTCTCATCGCTGACGGCCACACCCTCGCCGCAGTAGAGGCCACGCTGGTCCATGACCTGCTCCAGCGCAGGGGAGACAGGCTTGCCCAGCAGTTCCTTCTTCCCCGCCCCGGCGATGGCGATGACCGCATCGCGGTCGGTAACAGCGGCTGAAAAGTCCGTGCTGCGGCTGAGGGTATCGCAGAACTGTGCGGCGAACTCCTCCAACCCGCCGATAAGGGAATACTTCTTGAAAATAACCTCGCCGTCACGGGTGGTGTATATCTCCAATGGGTCGCCCTCGCGGATACGCATAGTGCGGCGGATCTCCTTGGGGATGACCACGCGGCCCAGGTCGTCGATGCGGCGCACGATGCCTGTTGCTTTCATATATGAAATTCCTCCAGTCAAAGCAGATTTTACATCCGTAGTCTTTGTCCGGTGTCGGAGGAATATACATCCGCCGCACATGGTGCTTCATTACACAGAACAGCCCGCTTTGCAAAAAACAGACCCGCCCTCAGGCGGATCTGTTTTTTACCGTGTGCCGCACAGCGCTGAACAGCTGTTCAGCAAAATTTCACGGCAGCTCGCGTCGGACGCTATTCCGGCTCGGACTACGTCGGGAACGCCCGGTCTTCTCCCTCGATCCTGTCGATGAGCCGCTGGATATAGGGGGGCAGGCGGCGGGACGTTTGATACAGTATCACATCGCAACCCTGGATTGGCTCCGCGCCGCAGGGGCGCTCCACCAGACCGTAAGCATCCTTCAGCACCCGGGCCAGGGGCGTGATGTTTCGCCTTTCCGCGGCGCACACCAGCCGGGCGGTTGTCTCCGCCTCAATGGGGCTGTGCTCATTGTCCAGGATAGCAAAATCCAGCCCCGCACAGCCCAGACATTCCACCACGGCAGCACTGCCGGTACCCACGAATGTGCCCAGCGGCTTCTCGCCTCTGGCCAGCTTTTCCTTCAATATGTTCCGCATCGCTTATCCTCCTGCGTTGTTTTCTATTTGTCAACCGCGGCAGCTCAATAATCCGCGTTCAGCCAGGGCTTCTGGACACAGTACAGCAGCTGCGCCAACTGCCGCGCCTTTTCGGCGTCATCTGCGGACGCCGCACCCAGCCGCAGCAGCGCCGTCAGACCGCAGGACCCCATCAGCAGCGCCGCCAGATCCCCCTGCCGGCAGATCACCGTCACGTCCGCGGTCCCCTCTGCCACGGCCCAGCGGCCATCGGCAAAGCCGATACGCAGCTCCTCCTCCCGGTCCGCCATCTCATCCCGATAGCGGAAGGCCGCCGTCAGCGTCCCCGCCGGGAAATTCCGATAGCCGGTCCGCCGCACGAAGTCCGCCCCGTCCGTCAGCTTGAACATGGTCCCCACGGCGGAAACATTGGTCTGCAAAAAGCCGTAGTCGATGTAGTTTCCGGACACGTCCTGCGGATCGTCCAGCAGATGGTGGAAATCCGCCTCCCCTGTCCGCAGTATCACTGTCTGGGCCAGATCCTCCTGCATCCGCAGGCCGCCCAGCAGCGCCCGCAGCACTGTGCCGTTCTCATACACCAGTTCCTCCACGCTGAGCCGGTTTTGGGTATAGTTGCACGCACTGGCGCTTTCAAACCGATAGGCCGCGTAGCCTAACAGGCGTCCGCCGTCGTAATAACCCATACGGCGCACCTGAATATCCCCCCGGGCTCCGCGCAGCTCCTCGTCGAACTTCTCCACCATGCCATGGTTTCGGGCGGCAAAGCGCCGCTGGCAGTCCATCGCCTGGTCAAACTCCTCCGGCTGCAGCAGGCGCAGGTGCGCCCGCACCTCTCCGTCCAACCGCGGCAGTGCCCCGGTTGGCAGATGGTATTCATATAACTTCCCGCCAAAGCCGTAGCCCATCCGACGGTAAAAGCCGATGTTGAACGGCAGCAGCATGGTCAGCAGCGCGCCGTTTTCCCGTGCATAGCGCTCGGCATACCGTATCATATACAGCGCCGCGCCCTTCTTCTTGTGCAGGGGGTGTACCTCCAGCGCCATCACACCGCAGGCAGGCTGCATGACCCCAAAGAAGTTCATGGAGAACAGGATCAGCTTCATGGTGGCGATCAGTGTGCCGCCCTCAAACAGGCCCATCGTCCGAGTCTGGGTGTCCTCCCGCAGCTCCGTAAGATGCTTGCTCCGGTAGTGTGCCCGGCATTCCTCGTCCAGCGTCTTGTACGCCGGATAGGAATTGAGATAGATGTCCAGATACGCCTCTATGTCCGCCTCCGTCACCGGATGGACATCCCATGCGCGGTCCGCTGTCACATTACCCATAGGTTTCTCCTTTCTCGCCGTTCCGCAGTATGTTCTCCTTAGATTATACCTTTCCCCGGCCCGTTTCGCAACAGGCAGTTGAAAGCCCTCCGGCAGCTGCCGGAGGGCTCATTTCGTTGTCCGTATACACGTATCCCTCAGATACTCTTTTACAGCAGGGTCAGAAAGTGCCCGGCGTGTACGCCTGGTCCACGGCCACCGGCCTTATACCAACTTTTCCAGGGCGTCCAGATCGCCGGCCTGCAGCAGCGGGATAGCCTGCCGCACCTGCGCCTCCGGCCAGTCCCACCACCGCAGCTTCTCCAGCCGCGCGGCGGTCTCCTCGTCATACCGCCTGCGGATGGGCTTGGCCGGCAGGCCGCCCACGATGGTGTAGGGCGGCACATCCTTTGTCACCACGGCGCGGCTGCCGATGATAGCGCCGTCGCCGATGGTAACGCCCGCCAGGATCACGGCCTCATAGCCGATCCATACGTCATTGCCCACCACGATATCCCCGTGGTTATCCCAGGCGGCGGCAATGTCCTCGCACGCCGTCCCCAGGTCCCACTCCTCGAACATGATGGGGAACGGGTAAGTAGACAGGCTGTTCAGCGTATGGTTGGCCGCATTGAAGATAAACTTCGCCCCGCAGGCGATGGAGCTGTACTTTCCGATGATCAGCCGGTCATGGTTGCACTCGGGATAGTGGTACAGCACATTGTTCCGCTGGAAGTCCCGGGGGTCGTTGACAAAATCGTCATAGATGGTGTACGCCCCCACCTGTATGGCAGGATCTGTGACCACGTTCTGCAGGTACACGGTGCTGTGTCCCTGAGAACGGGGGTAAATTTTCCATTCCGGTATCATTGTTGCTCCTTTTGCTTTACAAAAGCTTCTCCCACCGGGGCGTTCCCCATCCGGCGGTATCGAAGCACTCCCGCACAGCGCGGCACATCCACGTCAGCTTCTGCCGTATGGCGTCTGACTGGATCAGCAGCCCCGCCTCGTCCTCATGTACCATGAAATACTCCATGATCCGCGCCCGGTCCTCCTGTGCCGCCAGCTTGGCGTAGCTGTCCACAAAGTACACGCCCTCGCCGTTGTCGAACATGGTCCAGCGGGCGTCGTACCGGTCATAGTCACCGCTGTCGTTCCAATAGGTAAAGCCCGCCGGGTTCAGCGCATTCCAGTCATCCCAGTTGAAGGCGGTGTAATCGCGTGAGAGTATCTCGTTCTCCGTAGCGTGCCAGATCTCGTGGCAGACAGTGCCCTCCCGCATATAGTCGGCCTGCACGTCCAGTGCGATATACTGCCAGTCCGCCGTGTCATAGGTGCAGCCTACCACGCCATAGTCGCTGTCGATGTGAGCCACCAACAGGAAGCACAGCCCGCCCTCACCGGCGCGGTTGCGGAACTGCGCCAGAAAGCCCTCCGGATACAGGGCAAAGCTGCGGTCCATCGCCGCCAGCACGGCGCGGACGCCGTTCAGCTCTGCTTCCGTGTCCATGGTGTCCGACAGAGTGATGGGATAGCTGCTCAGTTCTGCCGCCTCCCTGCACTGGGATGACAGCAGTATCCGCACGCCGTATCGCTGCTCCAACACATCCGCCTGCTGCCGCGCCTCCTGTAAGCTCTCTGCCACCGGCAGGCCGTTCAGGGTACCCCAATAGGCCTGCAGCAGTGTCTCATTCACCGTCAGCGGCGACGGGACGGACACCGCTGACGCTACCGGCTCAAAGGTCAGCTGCGCCGGGTCTATAACGTACAGCCGGAAGGCGCCGTTTTCATACATGCCGCCCACCAGCAGGCCTGCCTCCGGCAGAACGCAGCAGTCGTACATCTCTCCGGCAATACCGTTAGCCGTCAGGTCGCAGGCCGTGATGCTCTCCCCCACGTTATACAGCGTCGTGCGGCCCGTTCCCACACCGATCAGCTCCTCCGCATCGCCGACGGCGTACAGCGCGCCTCCCGCGTCCAGAAACAGCGAAGCATCGGCGAACCAGAACGTATCGCCGCTGCTGCACAGGGTGGAATATCCCATTTTATCGTTGTCAAAGGCCAGCAGGCTCATGCCGCCCGCCGGCGCCAACATCACCTGATACCGCTGCTCCTGCAGCAGGCTGATCGCCCCCGTCTCCGGGTCAAAGACCGCCGTACCGCAGACGCTGCCGTAGGGTGACAGGAGGAACAGGGCCGCCATCCGCCCGCTTGCCGCATCATAGGCCGTCAATTCCGCGAACCGCAGCTGTGACAGCGCCGTTACCGGCTGTGCCTCTCCTCCGGCTACGTTCTGACAATGCAGCACCCCGTCCCGCAGGAAGTAATAGCTCTCCCCGTCATATGAGAAAAAGCCATCCACGTTCTCCGCTTCAAAGCTGCCTGTCTCCGTCAGCGCATCGTCCAGGAGCTTCCAACGATTCGTCTCCCGGTCGCACAGCGCAAATCCATGCGCCAGGGTCTGCCGCTTCGTATCCCAAACCCCATCCAGCGTGACCTCACGCTTCACGGTGTCCGCTTCCGCATCCACCATCTGCACAGTGGTCCTGCCGCTCTCATAGTCCGCCCAGCTGATCAGCACCGTGCTGCCGCCCGCCGGATACAGCCCGGACAGGGATGCCGGGCGGGTACATTCCAGTGTCTGCACCGGCTCGCGATCCACCTTCTCCCCCAGGCTGCACCCGGGCAGCAGCGCCAAAAAACACAGCGTTGCCAGCAGAGCCGCCGTATACGACAGCAGACTCACCAGGTCCAGCAGACACAGCTTCTGTGCCAATGTCTTATTTGTTTTCACTTCAACACCTTCTTCCCACCGGAGGAGTATACCGCCATTATCCCATGGCAGCCATTGCTTTTCCTTACATTTCCTGCGATTTTCTTACAATTTTGCAAGACGGCCTCTTAGCGGAATAATTGATGCACTGCATTCTCCCTCTCTGCAAATTCCGGCAGCTTCTTCGGCGGACCGTAATACGCCGCCAGTGCACGGAACTCCCGTCGAAAGGCTTCCCGAAGCTCCGCCTCTGTCAGCGCCAGATGCCCGGTGTTGGCGAGGATGGCCAGTCCGTAGGAATAATACGTCATATCCCGGTGAAAGGCCCGGGCCGTGACCTCGTCATAGCCGAATTCGTCCATGACGGTCCGGATGATCTCCGGCTCCAGCACGTCCTCCTGATGGCGGCCCGGCTGGTTGTCCTCCAGGTACAGCCAGCGGAACAGCTGCTTTTCCTGGGCCGCGAACAGCACAAAGCCCATGCCGTAGCTGCTGTACCGACTATCGCACCCCTCATGCGCCCGCAGAGATTCCCGTACCCGCTGGGTATGCTGCTCGATGGCCCGCTGGGTCAGCGCGGACTTCAACTCCTCCATATTGCGGAAGGACAGATAGATAGGCTGGGTGGAGCACCCCAGCGCCTTCGCCACACTGCGGGCGTTGATCGCCTCAAACCCGCCGATGCGGAGCACCGCCGCTGCGGCGTCGATGATGGCCTCTTTGGATATTCGTTTTGCTGCCGGCATTACGCTCACCTCAACGATCACTATGCGTTATCAATAACAATGCGTTATTATATGCCGCTGCGCTTCCCTTGTCAAGCACAAAAACAGCGCCCCCGCACGCAGGCGGGGCGCTGTCATCCTTCTAATCCGGTTTGTTCAGCAGTACAGACACGCTGAAGTGCCCGTTTTTCGCCAGTGTCCGCAGGCATAAACACGCATGATCTGACCGCCCTCCGACGATACCGGAGGGCGGTTTTACGCCGCTTGGGCTGTACAGCTATTTGTGAGAAAACGGTTGAGTTTCCTGTTAAAAACGTGCTATACTGAGCACACTACGCACAAAGGAGACCACACCATGCGAAAGCTTGAATGCCGCCGGGAGGCGCTGTTTCAATACCGGGGCCTGCCACCTGTGGGCATGGCCGTATCCATGGCGCTGCAGCACCTGGTGGCTATGATCGTGGGCTGCGTGACCCCAGCCATCATCATTGCCAACGTGGCCGGACTGGCGCATGACCAGCGGGTCCTGCTGATACAGGCATCGCTGGTCATGTCCGCCGTTACCACGCTGCTGCAGCTGTTTCCCATCGGTGGACGCTTCGGCGCGGGGCTGCCGGTGATCTTCGGTGTCAGCTTCGCTTATCTGCCCAGTATGCAGGCCATCGTCTCCGGCAGCGGTGGGTTGGCCGCTGTGTCGGGCGCTATGATCGTGGGCGGCGCGGTGGCAGCACTGGTGGGCATCTTCATCAAGCCTATCCGCAGGCTGTTCCCGCCGGTCATTACCGGTACGGTAGTGTTCACCATCGGTCTGTCTCTGTACCCCACGGCCATCAACTATATGGCCGGCGGCACCGGCAACACATATGAAAGCGTTGTGGTGCAGCGGGGCCTGCCGGAAGCGCTGGTGTACGGATCCTGGCAGAACTGGGCTATTGCGGCATTTACACTAGCGGTGGTGCTGGTGCTGACCAATCGCGGCAGGGGCATTTTTAAGCTGGCGTCCATTTTACTGGGTATTCTGGCGGGCTACGCCGTCGCTTTTGGGGCCGGGATGGTGGATCTGTCCGGCATCGCGGGGGCCGGGTGGTTCTCTCTGCCGGAATTTCTGCCCTTTGGCGTGACATTTGAACCCTCGGCGTGCGTCGCACTGGGGCTGTTGTTCGCCATCAACGCCATTCAGGCTATCGGCGACCTGACGGCCACCACCGTGGGCGGCATGGATCGGGAGCCCACCACGCAGGAGCTGCGGGGCGGCATCGCAGCCTATGGCGTCAGCAACATTCTGACAGCGCTGCTGGGCGGTCTTCCCACGGCGACATACTCCCAGAATGTGGGAATTGTAGCCACAAATAAAGTTGTAAATCGCAACGTTTTTGCGCTGACCGGCGCGTTTTTACTGCTTGCCGGTATCATTCCGAAATTTTCCGCCGTACTCACCACCATCCCGCAATGCGTGCTGGGCGGGGCCACGGCGGCGGTGTTTTCCACCATCGCCATGACCGGCATGAAGCTCATCGCCGCCGAGGGGCTGACCGCCCGAAACACCACGATCGTCGGGCTTTCCGCCGCACTGGGTGTGGGCATTTCCCAGGCGGCAGAGGCCCTGGCACAGTTCCCGGAGGCGGTGACGACCATCTTCGGAAAGTCCCCGGTGGTGGTGGCCACACTGATGGCCGTACTGCTCAATCTGGTGCTGCCGCGGGAGGAAAAAAGCGAGAAATAGTGCTTTCTTTTGATACATTTGCTTTACTTTTTCTGTACCCGCCCTGTACTCTTTGGTTCCCTTTTTGTGCTTTTTTTGTAAGCAAAATGCAGCAAAAATGAAGTGACGGCCCCCGGCTGACGCCGGGGGCCGCTGAATGCCTTTTTTGCTCATCCGATCATCCCCCCCCGGCTGACGCCGGGGGCCGCTAAGTGCCTTTTTTGCTCATCCGATCATTCCCCCCGGCTGACGCCGGGGGCCGCTGAATGTCTTTTTCGTTCGCTCGATCATCCTCCCCGGCTGGTGTCGGGGCCGTCACCTCCACCGTCTGGTCGGCATCGGCCGGCACCGGGGCGGAATTCTGTACGGGGTCATTGGCGGATCAGCTGCACGGCGGAGATGTCCGCCGGCAGGGCGGCGGCAAAGGCCGCGCCGTCCGTCCTCTCCCCCACGATACAGCCGTAGTGGGTGGGGACGGCGATCTGCGGGCGGAGGGCGGCCGCCAGACCGGCGGCCTGGGCGGCGGTCATGGTGTAGGTGCCGCCCACCGGCAGGAAGGCGACGTCACACGACACGGACCGTGCATCGGGGGTATCGTCGGTATCGCCGGCCACATAGACCCGCCGGCCCTCCAGCGTGACCACATAGCCCACCCAGCGGTTCCCGCGGGGGTGGAAGGGCTTGCCGAGGTTATAGGCGGGCACGGCGGTGAAGGGCAGGTCCTTCACGGTGTACGCCTCTCCGGGCCGCACCGGCAGCAGCTGCGCCGAGGCAAAGCCGGCCCGCAGCGCCGCCGCCACACACGTCTCCGGCAGCACCAGCACCGCGTCGGGCTTCATCACCCGACGGATATCCTCCGGAGAGAAGTGGTCATAGTGGTCGTGGGTGACGAAGACCACATCCGCATCGCAGGGCGCGTCCGCCACGCGGAAGGGGTCGAACCACACCGTCATCGCGCCGGCATAGCGGATGCTGCTGTGGCAGTTGATGGAAAAACGGCTCAAAATGTCATCCATGGAGCACCTCCCTTTTCTGTATCGCTTTCAGTATAGCACAGGCGGCGGAAAAGGGCAAGAAAGCCGGGGCGAACCCTTGCGTTTCCGGCCAAAATATGGTAAGGTAACAGCCGTTGAGTCGTATCGTGCGGAGGTGCATACATACATGAAAGTTCTCCAGTGGTGCCGCGCCAACGCCATGCCGGTGATCGCGGTGCTGGCGGCGGCCGTCACCGCCGTATTCGTGCCGCCGGACAGCGCCTATCTCGGGTACTACGACGTGAAGACGCTCTCATGCCTGTTCTGCATACTGGCGGTGGTGTGCGCCCTGCGGGGCGCGGGACTGTTCCCCCTGCTGGCACAGCGGCTGGTGCGGGCGTTTCACACGGCCCGCAGCGCCGTGACGGCGCTGGTTGTCGTTACGCTGATCGGCTCCATGCTGCTGACCAACGACACGGCGCTGCTGACGTTTCTGCCCCTGAGCTGGTTCGTGCTGGAGGGCACAGGGCAGACGAAGCACACGGCGCTGACGTTCATATTGCAGAACTGCGCCGCCAATCTGGGCGGGATGCTGACGCCCTTCGGCAATCCGCAGAACCTATACCTATTTAATCATTATACGATCCCCAATGGGGAGTTCCTGACCATCATGCTGCCGCCGTTCCTGCTGTCCACGGCGCTGATCCTGGCGTGCTGCCTGCTGATTCCCCGGGAGACGCTGACGGTACCGGCGCAGGAGACGCCGGTGGACAAGCGCCGGTGCATCGTGTACGGCGTACTGTTCTGCACGGCTGCGGCCATGGTGCTGCGCGGCATACCGTATTGGCTGGGGCTGGCCGCCATCACGGCGGCGCTGCTGGTGCTGGACCGCCGGGCGCTGCTGGGCGTGGACTGGGGGCTGCTGGTGACGTTCGCGGCGTTTTTCACCTTCTCGGGCAATATGGCCCGGATGGAGCCGGTGCGGACACTGTTCCGGCAGCTGCTGGCCCACGGGACCATGCCGGTGGCGGCGCTGACCAGTCAGGTCATCAGCAATGTGCCCGCGGCCATACTGCTCAGCCAGTTTACCGACGATTACCCGGCGCTGCTGGTGGGGGTGAACATCGGCGGGGCGGGGACGCTGGTGGCGTCGCTGGCCAGCCTGATCACCTTCCGGGAGTATACGAAGCACGTCAAGGGACAGACCGGACGGTTCCTGGCACTATTCTCCGCCGTCAGCTTCGGCTTTTTGGCCGTGCTGCTGGCAGCCATGACGTTTTTGACGCAATAGACCGTGCGCCGGGGCTGCACGGGGAAAGGAGGCCGATGGGTCATGCTCAGCAATCTGCAAGTCTGCTTTAACGCCGTGATGCCCCTGTTTCTTATTATGGGACTGGGCTACGGGGTCAAGTGTCTGGGCGGTATCCGGGTGGAGGACGTGCCCGGATTGAACAAGATGGCGTTCCGGTTCTTCATGCCGGTAATGCTGTTCTGGAACCTGTACACCTCCTCCATCGACCAGGCGTTACAGCCGAAGCTGCTGCTGTTCGCCGTGGGGGCCACGCTGGGGATGTACGGCCTGTCCCTGGCCATCGTGCTGCCCACGGAGAAGGACTACGAGAAGCAGGGCGTGAATGCTCATATACGGTAAAGAAGCAACAACACAAATTGAGAACAGCGTACCCTACTATTCTGTATCAAAGTGGAGCAGTAACACGAAAATGTTGCTGCTCCATTTTCATGCCCCTTAAATAATTTCCTTGAATCTGCTTGACTTATATTACGGTTAGTGATATATTTATTACAGTAATCGTAATAAGGAGGCTGGACTATGAGAGACAATGCAAAAAGTGGCGCACTTACAGAAGTGACCTTTTATATTTTACTCTCTCTTTATACACCAAAACACGGATACGCCGTTATGCAGTTTGTTGAAGAAAAAACGGGCGGGCGGCTTTCGTTAGGCGCAGGCACTTTATATGGAGCATTAAACTCTTTGCAGGACAAGAAGTGGATTGAACCTTATGGAGATAGTGAGGGAAGAAAAAAAGAATACCACATTACAGCACAGGGAAAAGAAATTGCAGAAAAAGAGCTTGCAAGACTAAATGAACTTGTAAGCATTGCAAGTGAAATTATTGGAGGTGCAGTATGAGTAAAAAATGTTATCGCTTTTTTGGCGGATTGCTAAATACGCAGGAAAAATGGCTAAACAAAATGTCTGAAAAGGGTTATCGACTTGTTCGGACAGGAAAACTGTTATACGAATTTGAAAAATGCAAGCCCGATGAAGTGACCTATTGTGTAGAGTTTATCGGAGAAAAATCAAAAGAGAGTTCAATAGACTATGCTAATTTTTTGGAGGATATGGGATATAAGGTGTTTTTTAAAAATATCAATCTAAACTATTCTGTTGGAAAAGTTCGTTGGCGCCCATGGGCAGAAAGGGGCGGTCGTATTGCGACAAACACAACAACTTTTAATCGAGAAATCTTGATTGTGGAAAAAGCAAATGATGGAAAGCCTTTTGAACTCCATACCTCTTATGACGATAAAGAAAAATATTATCGCAACTTACGCAATCCGTGGCTATTTCTACTGCTCATGTTTGCACTATTCGCAGTTACAAAGCAATCTATAATCTTTGGTATTTTTGCGTTGGTTTCTGTAATTCCTGGCAGTATATATCAAATACAGATAATGAAAATCCGGAAGGAAGCCAAGACACAGGAATGGTGAGGAAATAAATAGCAAATCCAGCCGAGCCAGTCAACGGTCAAGATGAACGGCGCAAATGTGCCACCGTTGACAGCCGCCGCCCGTCCTGCTTTTGTGGCAATCAAGGGAGCGACAGACTAAAGTGCTGTCGCTCCCGCCCATTATGGGGGAAAGACAGTAGAAAATTTCACATCTATGTGCTATAATAGTTCCGACAGAATGAAATATAAATATATATTTTACACTACGGTATGGGGAGTATAAAAATGACAGGAGAACAATTTGTTAAATTATGCTACGAAGAAAAGAAAACCATTTTAGCCGAATACTTCAATCCTAATTCTTCATCAGTTGTCGGCAAAAAAATCAGTGCAATAACTGAACAAGGTATATCAAAAGATGATTTGTATGATCTATTGAATTTGGTACTAAAAGAAAATTACTATACTTTGTTGCTTGGATTGGACGGAGAAGCGTCGTTAGGTAATACTCAAATTACCTATAAGCTTTATGATGAAAATGGCAACTTGCTTAACGAATGTGGAGAGCTTGAAGCCGCCGCATACAGATACTTTGTAGAAGAATGATCTTCAAATTTAATCTTGTCAATCATACATAATACAACATAATACACATTTTCACAGGACAGCCAAAATCGGTTGTCCTTTTCTTTGGTCCCGTCAAGATTTATGCGCAAATTTATTTGCAGGCTCCGGCTGAATGAA
>OLXN01001268.1_pt1 | contig 15721 bp, 10 predicted proteins | sample 1674021 | NCBI WGS metagenome assembly OLXN01 (sample SAMEA103958137, study PRJEB25191) | human gut metagenome | biome: human-associated habitat [ENVO:00009003]; feature: intestine environment [ENVO:2100002]; material: feces | place: Germany | collected 2013/2015
CGGCAACTGCCATAGTATTTGTTTCTCAAAACCTGTTTTATGGGCAGCTACCTCACGGGGGCGCATTTTTCGAGACTGCCCAAAAAGGGCAAGGCCCTTTTTGGGCAAAAGGCTTGCAGTCTGCCGCGCGCATAATTTGTCCGCTGATGGAGGACAAATTCCACACTTGCAGACCGAGAAGTATTTTTTGCCAGGTACACGCCCCGGCAAAAAATGGATTAAATTTGATTTGCCGCCTGCGGGCGGCAAACTCTGCGAGGCTTTTTTAGGCTAAAAAATGCGCCCCACGGGGGCGCATTTTTTTGTGGGCGGGGTGGTTTCCCGGGAGCCGCCTGTAGGGGCCGACGTCCTCGGCGGCCCGAAAGCGCCGTAATAACGGGCGGGGCAGAGTCGTCGCCCCTACGGCAGAAAATCCTGTAGGGCGGGGCCCGTGTGCCCTGTCGCCCGGAAGCGCCATATTGGTGGGCCCACGCCCCTACAGGCCCTCTCAGTCACCTTCGGTGACAGCTCTCCCATAGAGAAAGCCAAGTCCGGCACCCCCGCAAAAAAGGACGCGGAACCTGGCGGTTCCGCGTCCCTGGGGTGCGTTATCTCTCAATATTCCGGGTCCTTCAGCTCCCGCCGGATCTGGGGCAGGGCGGCGTCCTCGCCGTGCTCCTTCAGCAGCAGAAGCCACCGGTCCAGCAGGTCGCTGGTCTCCTGGTTGATGAGAATGTGGTCCTTGGACTTCTGATAGTAGTCATAGGGCGAGGCGTCGGTATACTTCTCCCCCTGGTACACCCGGCAGGCGGCGATGCGGTCGCAGAACATCTCCGCCACATACCGCTTGGGCATCTTGCACCCGCCCATGTACACACTGCCGTCGGGCCGCAGGCAATAGTCGATCCAATACTCAAAGTGGTGGCGGTTGCGGCCCTTGTGGTGCAGCCACGACAGGCTGACGCCGTTTTCCTTGCGTTCCTGGTCGTTGGGACTGCGGTACCCCTGGTAGTATTTGGCGCTGCGCCAGAACTCCGTGGGACTGTATTTGCTCAGATCATGGGTCAGGCCCTGCCACACCAGCCCCAGCCGCAGGCAGTAGTGCCGCACCAGACGCCGGTGGCGGCCCACCGTGCGCAAATGCTCCCGGACGTGCATCCGCCGTCCCCCCTTTCGCTTTTCCTATGATACCACAAAAACGCCCCCGGTGCAAATGGGGTTCTTTGGCGAAATGACGAAAAAGGGGCGGATTTTTCTACGGCGAATTTTGCAATTTATTCACACACCCGTCATAGACGTATGTTATAATCATAACAATAAGAGAACCAATAACGAGGAGGCGCAGTTTTTTCATGATGATCGAAAAAAGCGGCACCATCCGGCTCAAGGACATCCATATCCCCCAGGGGGGTACGCCGGAACAGCAAGAGCTGGCCCAGGGCATGGTGCGGGTGAACCACCTGTACCGCAGCGCCCTGAAGGTTGCCGTCACCCAGCTGGAGATCCTGGACGAGGAGTTTGCCAGCCTGTATGACCATTCCCCCATCCACCACATCGAGTACCGCATCAAAACCGTGGACAGCATCGTGGAAAAGCTGAAGCGCCGGGGGTTCGAGGTCACCATCGACAACATCTATGCCCACATTCAGGACGTGGCCGGGGTGCGGGTCATCTGCAACTATCTGGACGATATCTGTTACCTGCGCAGTCTGCTGGCCCGGAACGAGAATTTCAAGATCATCCGGGAGGTCAACTATATCAAGGAGCCCAAGGAATCCGGCTATCGGAGCCTGCACCTGATCTGCGACGTGCCCATCGTCATCTCCGAGGGGACGCTGCATCTGCCGGTGGAGATCCAGCTGCGGACCATCGCCATGGATATGTGGGCCAGCCTGGAGCACGAGCTGCGCTATAAGTCCCAGCGGGACTTCTCCCCCTCGGACGCCGCCCGCCTGCGGCTGTGCTCCGATGCTATCAGCGAGATCGACCGGGAGATGCAGGACATCTATCAGGGCCGCGGCCCGGAATACCACGCATAACAAAAAGGAAGCCGTCAGGCTTCCTTTTTGTTATGCTCTGTCACACTCACATCTTCTCCGGGGCGGTGCAGCCGATGAGGGTCATGGCGTTTTTCAGCACGGACCGGGCGGTATCCGCCAGCTTCAGCCGGGCCAGCAGCACCGGGCGCTCCTCGCCCTTGATGCGGCAGGCGGTATAGAACCGGTGGAAGTCCCCGGCCAGCTCCGTCAGGTAGCGGTTGATGTGGCTGGGATCATAGTCCCGGGCGGCCAGGCGCACCACCTGGCTGTAGGCGGCGATCTTCTTGATGAGGGCCTGCTCCGCCTCGCCGGACAGCAGGGAGAAGTCCACCTCTCCGGCGGCGGGGACGGTGTATCCCTCCGCCTCCAGGGCCTTCAGCAGGGTGCAGATCCGGGCGTGGGCATACTGCACATAGTACACCGGGTTCTCGCTGTCCTCCCGGACGGCCAGGCCCAGATCAAACTCCATCTGGGTCTCGGGCTTGGCGTTGAAGAAATAGCGGCAGGCGTCCACGGGGATCTCGTCCAGCAGGTCCGTCAGGCTGATGGCCGTGCCGGTGCGCTTGGACATACGCACCACCTCGCCGTCCCGGACCAGCTTCACCAACTGCATCAGCACGATGTCCAGCCGGTGCTCGCCGTCCAGGCCCAGGGCGTCCATGGCACCCTTCAGCCGGGCCACATGGCCGTGGTGATCCGCGCCCCAGACGTTGATGACCTTGTCGAAGCCCCGGACGGCAAACTTGTTCCGGTGATAGGCGATGTCGGCGGCGAAATAGGTATAGAACCCGTTGGCCCGGCGCAGTACGTCGTCCTTCAGGCCCAGCTTTTCGATGTCCGCGTCGGACTTGCCGGCCTTTTTCAGATTCTCCGCCAGGATGCGGCTGGTGTGCAGCCACAGGGCCCCGTCCTTTTCATAGGTATAGCCCAGGTCCGTCAGGGCCTGGACGGAGTCGGCCACATAGCCGCTTTCGTGGAGGCTGGACTCGAAGAACCACTGGTCATAGGTGATGCCGTAGCGGGCCAGGTCCCGCTGCATCTTGGGAATGTTGTTGTCCAGGCCGAAGCGGGCCAGGGCGTCGTGGCGGGTCTTCTGGTCGCAGTCCAGATACTTCTCGCCCTCCCGGTCATAGAAGGCCTGGGCCAGCTCCCGGATGTCATCGCCGTGATAGCCGTCCTCGGGGAACTCCACGGCGTCCTCGCCCTTGATGATCTGCAGATACCGGGCCTCCAGGCTCTTGGCAAACTTCTCGATCTGGTTGCCGGCGTCGTTGACATAGAACTCCCGCCACACGTCGGCGCCGGACTTCTGCAGCACCGAGGCCAGGGTGTCGCCCAGGACGCCGCCCCGGGCGTTGCCCATGTGCATGGGGCCGGTGGGGTTGGCGGAGACGAACTCCACCATGATCTTCTGACCCTTCAGGGTGTCGTTGCAGCCGTAGGCCGCCCCCTCCTGCTCCACGCAGGCCACGGTGTCCCGGAACCACTTGTTCCCCAGGCGGAAATTCAGGAAGCCCGGCCCGGCCATCTCCACGGAGGTGAAATAGGACCCGGACAGGTCCATGTGGTCCATGAGGATCTGGGCCACCTGGCGGGGGTTCTTCTTCAGGGCCTTGGCGGCGGCCAGGCAGAAGGTGGTGGTATAGTCGCCGTTGGCGGTGTCCTTGGGAATCTCCACCGACGGGGTCACAGCCGCGTCCTGGGGCAGAAGGCCCTCTGCCGCGGCCTTCTGATAGGCGCTGACGGTCAGGTCCAGCACCTGGTCCTTGGCGTTCTGGATCATATTCATGGTGATGCTCTCCTTATATCGTTTCTTTTGTCATGCGTATCTCCAGCTGCATCCGGCTCAGGGGCAGGCCCCGATCCAGCAGCGTATAGGCTAGGTGAATATATCCCCGATCCGGCTCCTTCAGGGAAAACTCCACCGCCCGGGTCCGGACGGCCACGGTCAGGCCCAGGGGAAGCCGGGCCTGGGTCTCGTGTTCCGGGTCCAGGGGCATGCCATAGCCCTCCGGCCCCAGGGTCCACAGGATAGCCCGCCTGGGCTCCGCCGTCAGGCGGATGCGGGAGGACAGCGCCGCGCCGTTTTCCCGGCAGGCGGCGGTATAGGGCAGGTCCCACCCGGCGGCGGTGGGCCGCAGGGTACCGGCGCCCGAAAAGTGCAGCGTCTCGGCGCCGCCGTCAAACAGGCTGCGGCTGGTGACGGTGATCCGTACAGGTCCCTCCATGGGTCAGTACCGGTCGATGTCCACCGGCTGCACCGGGCGGGTGAGGCTCTCCCCTAAGAAATAGGACGCCATGACCCCGAACTGCTCGGGCTGGTCGCTGGCGCAGAGGGTGGCCCGGCCGGCCGGCCCCTCCGGGGCCAGCAGGTCCAATCCCCGCAGGGTGCGCTTGAGCTCCCAGGCGGCCTCCTCGCCGGTGTTGATGAGGGTGACGCCTGGGCCCATGATGTGGCCGATGATATCCGTCAGCAGGGGGTAGTGGGTGCAGCCCAGGATCAGGGTATCCAGCCCCTCCCGGCGCAGCGGCTCCAGATACTCCCGGGCCACGGTCTCGATGACTACGTCCCCCCGCCGGAAGCGCCCGTTTTCCACCAGGGGCACGAACAGAGGACAGGCCTTAGCCGTTACGGCGATGTCCGGGTCCAGCTGGCGCAGACTGCGCTGGTAAGCGCCGCTGCGGACGGAGGCAGCGGTGGCGATGAGGCCCACCCGGCGGTTCCGGGTCACGGCCGCCGCCCGGCGGCACGCAGGCTCCACCACCCCCAGAATGGGGATGTCGCTCTCCTGCCGCAGCTGGGGCAGGGCCGTGGTGGACACGGTGCCGCAGGCCACTAAAATGGCCTTGATGTCGTGGCTGCGCAGAAAGCGCACGTCCTGCCGGGCGTATTTCAGCAGAATTTCCGCCGACCGCCCGCCGTAGGGCACACGGGCCGTGTCGCCGAAGTATATAATGTTTTCAGAGGGCAGCAGCTGCCGCAGCTCCCGCACCGCCGTCAGGCCTCCCAGGCCCGAATCAAAAACCCCGATGGGGCGAGTGTCCATAGTTCCGCCTCCTGCCTGTGGTTATCATAACTAATCAATTATACTATGGAATCCCCGGATACTCAAGTCAAATTTTGGGGACTTTCCCCGGTATTTTCAGTGGTATTTTCCGCCGGAGTCTGCTATACTGTGCATAATGACGCAGCGCTCCGGCCGGATGGAGGTGTTTTCATGGAGATCAAGCTGACAGAAAAACAATTCAGGCGCCTGCTGGACCTGGTATACATCGGCAACTGGGTGCTCAACTCCACCCGGGGCGACGACCGCATCCGCCAGTATGACCAGGTGGAGAGCCTGATCTTCTCCCACTGCCTGAGCCATGGCATGGCGGGGCTGACGGAGCTGTACCAGGGGGAGATCATCCCCTCCCGGGCCTTTGCCGAGGGCGGCATCCATGAGGCCATCATGGCCTATGAGGACAACACGTTTTTCGAGATCTTGGCCCAGGAGCTGGCCCTGCGGGATATGGACGATCCCCCCATCACCGAGGAGAACTATGACGAGGTCATGAGCCGCATGGACGAGTATCTGGGCGAATTTGAACAGCACGGCACCGACAACATCACCGTGGACATGGAATAAAAAGCGCAAGCCCTCCGGCTACGCCGGAGGGCTTGCTTTATGGTGTCATCATCTCACGGGCAAAGGCGGCGGCGGTGTTCCGGATGCCGGGCAGGCGGATCAGACTGCCCCGCTCGTTGGCGGTTTCCAGCAGGCAGAAGTGGGGCGGCAGGAAAAAGGACTTGTTCATATTCAGCGCCGAGATCAGCTGACGGGCCAGCAGGTCCCCGCCGGAATAGCCGGACACCACCAGGCCGAACAGGCGCTTGTCGTAAAATCGGGTCTGGCGGAACAGGGCCGTCAGCCGGTTGACGCAGGCGGTGAGATTGGCGGACAGGGCGTCGTTATAGTTGGCGCACAGCATCACCAGGGCGTCGCACCGGCGGACGGCGGGGTACACCTCCTCCACCATGGGGCCGCCGTAAAAACAGCTGCCCTGCTCGCCGAAGTGCAGGCAGGCGGTATAGCTGCACCCGTTGCAGTCGGGGACGGCGCCGTTGCGCAGGCCCACCTCCTCCACGGCTATCTCCGGCGGCAGGGCCGCCTTCACCAGTTCCCACAGGGCCAGGGTGTTGGAGGCGCTGCGCTGGGAGGCGTGAAGGGCCAGCACCCGCCGCACCGGCGGCAGAGGCCGCCAGGCGGCCAGCCGGTCCACCAGCTCCCCCACCGCCAGGCGGAAGGCGGTTTTCTCGTCCACGCCGCCGATCTGGGCCTGGGTGCGGAAATTCCGCAGGGAGCCGGTGGCCTCCACCAGAGGCCGGCCCAGAAAGGCGCAGCCCGCCTGGTTGGCGGCAAACACCATGTCCCGGGCCACGTCCTTGGTATAAAACTCCCCCACGCCGGTGACGATGACCCCGGCCACGCTGCCCCGCAGCAGGGTATCGCAGCCCCGCAGGGCCTGGAGCATCCCGTAATAGGCCAGGCTGCAGCCGCTGGGGTCCAGGGCCACGGCGAAAAGCAGGCGGCGGTTTTCCAGGTTTTCCATGCCGTCCTCCGGGCGGCGGATGACGCTGCCCGGAGGCAGCAGCGGCTCCAGCAGGGCCCGCAGCGGGGCGCTGTATAGGTTCTCCGGCAGCAGAACGGTGATGGACATGGCTCACGCCCCCTTTCCGTCAGTCAATGGCCCGCAGGCGGTCCATAGTGGTTTGCAGGCGGTCCCGCAGGGCCTGGGGCAGGGGCAGACGCTCCAGCTCCGTGCCGGTGGGGAGCACTCGGTTCCGGGCCCCCATGAACACCCCGTCCAGATAGGTGGACGAGCAGTGCCACTGGCCCCGCAGACACAGCAGCAGACTCAGGGCCCCGGAGGACAGGGCTGGGGCTATATAGGGCTTGAAGCCCAGCTCCCGCATCTGGAGATTGGCGCGGACCGCCTGCTCCGTCAGCTGGCGGGACAGATCGTCGTCATAGTGCCGGATGGAGTTGGCGATCACCAGGTCCTCCCCGTGGGGGCCGAAGCTGCGGCCCTCGGTCAGGAAGGAGGCAAAGCGGGGGTCCTTCCGGGCATAGTACGCCGCCCGGGCGTTCATGACCCCCAGGCCGAAGCCCCGGACCTGGTGGGAAAACAGGCCCTGATAGTCCATTTCCCCCGACGGGGCGCGGTTGCTCTCCGTCAGCACCGCCCGGCACAGGGGGTCCACCGGGTCGCTGACCACGCAGAACAGCCCCCGGTAGCGGGCCTGGCGAGCCTTCTGGGCGTACAGCGCCGCCAGCTCCCGGTTCAGCCGGTACTGGGCCATGCGCACATCGCCGGTTTTCACCGCCGTGTCCGGCACGAACCGGGAGGCGCAGAACAGGAACACATCCCCGTCAAACAGCTGCTCCGGTGACACGATCTCCACCGGCGGCAGGGCGTCGTAAGGCCCCGGCAGCTGGATCTGGTTCAGCTCGAACTCCCAGCGCTGGGCCACCCCCTCCCGCAGGTCGCAGATGCCGATGGAGGAGATCACGTCCCCGCCCATCAGCCGCAGGCCCATCAGCAGGGTGCTGCCCACGTCCCCCAGGGCCAGCAGGTTCACCCGGACCTTTTCGGGCCGGGGCAGGGGGGCCATCAGCTCCTCAAAACGGGGGTGGGCCAGGTTCACCGCCCGGACCCGGCCCGCCCGGATGGCGTTTGTCAGTTCCCGGGGCAGGCCCTCCGGGCCGGGGGCGGCGCACAGGGAGGCCACCCCCTCCCGCTCCGTCAGTTGGGCCGGGTCCGTCACCGGGAAGGTGTCCCGCCCGGAAAGGGGCGGCCGATGAAACACCCAAAGCACCTCTCCCGTCTCCGGCAGGGCGGATATCTCCGGGTACGGCAGGGCCCCGGCGCTGCACAGGGTGCGGCCGTCATAGGTATAGTAGTGATACATAGGGACACCTCCTTATCTCATGCGCCGCAGCTGTTCGATGTCTCCGTCCAGATAGGTGGAGGCGGCGCGGGTCAGGTCATAGGTCATGCACGGCCCCTTGTCCGGGCACAGCGGCAGGATCACCGCCTCGCCCAGCCGGGCCAGGGTCAGGTTCCGGGCGTACAGGCTACGGTACTCCGCCTCCAGGGCCAGCAGGATGTCCCGAGCGTTTTCCAGGCAGCACAGACTCAGCTGCCACACGGCCCGGCTGTCCACGTCCGGCAGCTCCGGGGAGGCATAGGGCAGGATGCGGTTCACCGAGGGCTGCAGGCCCCCGGGGAGCAGTCCGGTGCGGCGCACGGTGTCGCCGCCGATGAAGGGGTACAGGGTGGACTCCACGAACCACCGCCGCAGATTGGGCAGATAGTAGATGCTGTCCACGGGATAGCCCAGCTGTTCCATCAGGTCCCGGCCCATGCCGGTGAGATAGCCCACCAGCACCTGGTCCACCCGGGTGTGGGTCTGTTCCAGCAGGGGGGCCAGGCGGCGGATGCGCTTGCCGTCGTGGAGCATATCGTCCACCAGGATCACCGGCCGGTCAAAGGCCCGGATGGTGCGCACCTGGTCGGGCAGGGGGGAATAGCCGGGGTAGGCCTCGATGGAATAGGCGGACAGGTCCGGCTCATACACCTTGTCGGTGCGCAGGGTCTTGGTGACGGTGTTGGGCACCGTCACGCCCCGGAGGATCTTGCCATAGGGCACGCAGATGTCCGGCCCCAGCTGCCGGGGAACCAGCGGCTCCGCCGGAACGCCGTTGCGGGCGGTGATGCGCTGCAGGAGCCGGTGATAGATGACCCCGGCGCTGAGACTCAGCACCAGATTGCCGGGATACAGCCCCGTCAGGGCCTCCTGCAGCCGGATGCGGGCGGCGGATACCGCCGCCGCCACGGCGGGCCGGGAGGCCAGGGGCTGCTTGATGGCGGTGTCCACGTTGCGGTTGAGCACCAGAGGCCGCCGCATATCCGCGGCCAGGGCGTCCTTTTCCCCGGCCACCGGCACGAAGCCCTGGCGCAGGATCAGCTGCCGGGCAAAGGCCGAGGCCGCCCCCTCCAGGGGGCAGTACAGGCCATAGGCATATTCCCGGCTCAGGGCCAGGGTCAGCACCTCCGTCAGCTGAAGCTGGCCGAACTCCTCCTGCTGCTCCCCCCGGGGCACCAGCACCCCGGAGATCAGCAGGGCCCGGCCTCCGGTGCTCTGGCGCACCAGGCCCGTCAGCTGGGGGCTTTTCAGCCGGGCATAGAGCATCTGGGAGTCCAGGCACCGGAAGGTCACGGCTCCCAGCGGCTCGTCCGATCCGCTGCGGTGCAGCAGCACCGCCTGGTCCCCGGAGTCCGCTACAGCCCGGGCCAGGCCCTCCGGCGGCGGGGTCAGCTGGTCCAGCAGGGGCGCAAGCTCCCGCGCCTCCCGGCACAGGGAGAACTCCAGGTCCTCCGTGCGCAGCATGGGCTTGTCCTGGGGCTCCCGCAGATACAGGCCCCGGCGATAGATGAAGTCCTGCACCGCCGGGTCCACCAGCCGTGAGATATCCCGGTTGGCGTCCACCGCCTCCCGGATGCGGGTGGAGCTGATCTCCTCTAACTGGGGCGGCAGGGTCAGCTCCACCACCCGGCCCCGGATGCAGCCGTAATCCACCGGCCCGGCCACTTCGTCCCGGCGGAAGATCACATGGTCGAAGCTGTGGATGGAGTCCGGCTCCGGGGGCCTCTGGTAGGACGAGGCGTGGGCCACCACGTCGCTGCCCACCACGATGGACACCGGCCGCCCGGGAAAGGCCTCCCGCAGGCGGCGGAGGTTCTCGGGATTGGCGATGTTCACCGGAAAGTCCTCGGGAAAGATGTGGACATGGAACTCGTCAGCCACGGACATGGCCGCGATGCGGCGGCGGATGCGGTAGGGCTGGGTCCGCTTGGACCAGGAAAATTCGTCGATGGCCAGCAGCACCTCGAACCCCCGGTCCCGGATGGCCCGGACGATGCCCTTGTGGGACAGGGTGAAGGGGTCGAAGGTGCCGGGGAAGAAGGCGATGGGCCGCGGCTCCTCCATGGGGAAGCCCCCGTGGAACAGGCGCTGCTCCGTCATGAAGCGGTATACCCGGCCCAGCATGGCGGCCCGGTAATAGAAGGTCAGGGGGTCCTCGGCCTCCTCATAGCAGGTTTCCAGGAGCTTGCGCCCGGTCAGCAGGAAGGCCCGGCGCTTTTCGTGCTCGCCCAGGATGCCGGAGCCGAACACCCGGCGGCCCAGGACGAACATGGCCTCCTGCCGGGTGCCGCCGTCGCCGCCGGCCAGGCGCTTCATCAGCATGCCCAGCAGCCGCTCCCGGCGGCTGCGGTAGGCCTCCGGCTCCTCCGGGAACCGGGTGCGGTAGGTGTCGTACTCCTCATAGATCACGCCCACGGTGTCCAGGGCGGAGGCCGCCATCCGGCCCGAGGCGGCGTTGAGGGTCTGGCTCAGGTCCGCCAGCAGCTCCTCCAGCTGTTCCGGCGGCAGCCACAGGGCGAACCGGCCCAGATAATCGGGGATATACTTGGCAAACTCCTGCTGGCCCAGCTCCAGGCCCCGGGACAGCTCCACCGACACCTCGTTGCGCTGGTCCACCGTCAGCCGGGGGGCCAGGGCCAGCAGGGCGTTTCCGGCGCTGTGGCGCACCGTCACCCGGTCGCTGACCTTCACCAGGTTTGACAGATGGGTGGCGATGTGCAGCACCGGGCCGTCCTCCCGGGCGGCGTAGTCCTCCAGCAGGCGGATGTTCACCTGCTTCAATATCCAGGGGGTGCCGGTTTTCAGGTTGTCCAGGAAAATGTCGGAGATCACCTGCTCCGGCAGGGGGCCGGGGGCGCCGCCCTTGATGATCCGGCGGCGCAGCAGGTCCAGGGACGCGGCGTCCCGGCAGTCGATTTTCTGCAGAATCCGCAGGGGACGGCGGCTGCGGCTGTCCAGCCGGTGCAGCCGGTCCACCAGCAGCACCGCCGCCGCCCGGACGGTGACGTCCTCCCGGTCGCACACCCCCTCGGCAAACCGCAGCAGAAGCTCCTGCCGGGGACGGGTCAGGGCCGCCGGAGGCAGGGCCGCCGCCGTGTCCAGCAGCTGGAAGGTCACCTCATCCTCCAGCTGCTGGGGATGGCGGTAATAGGCGAAGAAGGGGACCAGAAACCGCTCCTCCCGGCCCGGGCACCGCTGCAGCAGGGAGTCCACGGCGAATTTCAGGGTATAGCGGATCCAGCGCTGGTGCTGGGGCATCAGCTTGTGGTCGGGATAGATGATCCTTTGCAGATACAGCTTCCACTGGTCCAGGTCCGTGGGGACACCGGCGTCCGGGCGGCTGTCCGCCGGGCGCTCCTTGGCATAGCCCGCGTGGAACCCGGCGATGATCTCCCCCAGCAGGGCCGCCGCCTGGCGGCGGATGTCCCCCTCCCGGTGCATCAAAAGCTCATACAGAAAGGCCAGGGTCTGGACCTTCTGGGGAATGTGCAGATACAGGGAGTAGGACTCGAACACCCCCAGATAGGCCCGCAGACGCCGCCAGTTGGTTTCGCCCCGGGCCTGCTCCAGCAGGGAGGCAAAGCTCCGCTGTCCCGTCAGCCGGTGCATCAGGCCGATGTTGTGGCCCACGCACTGCATGGTCAGGGCGTCCAGGGCCTCCTGGTCCGTCATCAGGGCGGTGTGCTTCTCCGGCCGGGGCGGGGTGTCCCGCCCCAGAAGGGTCACGTCCACCCCCCGGGCCAGCATGAACTGCTCAAAGTCATAGAGCCGGGCGTACACCAGCTCATAGCGGCGGCGCTTCTCCCAGTCCACGCCGTCCAGCTTGGAGAGGATCACGTCGAAGGCCTCCGCCAGGGAGAAGATTTTCGTCACCTCCCGGCCCTGGCCGTCCCGGGTCTGCTTCACCCGGAAGTCGGCATAGATCAGCAGCAGGGACTCCACCGACAGATAGTCCAGCTCCAGGTCCCACACGGAGTGGTTGGCGGCCACATGGCCGATATCCGTCAGCTTCCGGCGGCGGAACCACTGGTCGGTGTAGTAATAGTGCAGATACGGCACCCGCTCCCCGGGGCGGCAGCCGAACTTGCCGATGTCGTGGCCGATGGCGCTGCCGGAGACCAGGGCCAGGTCCAGCTCCACGCCCCCCCGGCGCAGAGCCCGCCCGGCGGTGACAGCCACATGGTGGACCCCCACAATGTGCTCCAGGGTCCGGTAGGGCGTCACCTCCAGGCCCAGGCGCATCATCTCGTATACGAACTCCCGCCGCCACAGACGCATCATCTGGCCGAACTGGAGGGCGGCGGGGCAGTCCTCCAGCTCCTCCGGCCCGGGGGGCACAAAGTCCCAGGCGGGGTCATAGTCCAGAAGCTCCCGCTCCGCGTCCAGCAGCACCTGCAGCACCGACAGGAAGAACACCGCTCCGGCCCCGTGGGCGGGGCGGGCGTCCTTCTCCGGAAACAGCAGCCGCCGGGCGAAGTCGTAGCAGTACGGAAGCCAGCCCTCCTCCGGTTCCGGCCCGTCCAGCCGCTCCAGGTCCTCCCGGCACAGGTCCAGCACCCGGGCGCAGCACAGCCGCCGGTCCATCAGCGGCGCAAAGCGCTGGAAATATCCCTCGCCCACCAGCTGCACCGCCGTCTCCTCCCGTCCGGCCAGGTATTCCGCCGCCGGGCGGAGGGACAGCCGCCGCAGAAGCGCGGCGTTCATCTGGCGGATGCGTTTTTTCGTCATAGCAAGGCCCCCTTTGCGGGAATAATTGGATTTGTTCCTATTATGCCACGCGGCGGCCCCTATCGCAAGAATAAATCCCGCAAAAATGCGGGATAATATGCTTATTCCAAAAGGGCGGGGCCCTTTTGGAATAAAAGGCTTGCAGGCCCTCTCAGTCGGCTGCGCCGACAGCTCTCCCAAAGGGAGAGCCAAGGCCTTTTGGGCAAGCCATTTTCCGTATTCTGGGGGTGCAGCAGGTGAAGATCGTGCAGGATGCGTTCCTCCGCCGGACGGAGGAGCTGGACCGGCGGCTGGGGGTGGGCCGGAGCTTTGACATGGTGGGCCGGAGCCTGACCATCGGGGGCCGCCGGGCCCGGCTCTGGGTGGTCAACGGCTACGCCGACGACGCGGTGCTGGAGCGGGCCGTGGCCGGGTGGCTGGCCATCCGGGACCTGGCCGGGGTGAACACGGCGGAGGCCTTTGCGGCCCGGTATGTCACCGTGTCGGACGCGGCGGCGGAGCAGGATATGGCCAAGGCCGTCACGGCGGTGCTGGCGGGAAAGACCCTGCTGGTCATCGACGGCCTGCCCGGCGGCGTGCTGATGGACGCCAAGCAGTTTCCCCTGCGGGGCATCGAGGAGCCGGACACCAGCAAGGTCCTGCGGGGCAGTCACGACGGCTTCGTGGAGAGCATCATGAAAAACGCCGCCCTGCTGCGCCGCCGCATCCGGGACCCCCGGCTGACCTTAGAGGGGCTGGAGGTGGGGGGCCGGTCCCACACCAACGTGGCCCTGTGCTATCTGGAGGATAAGGCCGACCCGGAGCTCCTGCGGCAATTGCGGGAGAAGCTCCTGCATATGCAGATCAATTCCATCGCCATGAGCCAGGAGAGCATCGCCGAGGCCATCGGCCCGGCCCAGTGGTGGAACCCCTTCCCCAAGACCCGGTATACCGAGCGGCCCGACGTAGCCACGGCGTCCATCATGGAGGGGGACGTGGTGCTGATGATCGACAACACCCCGTCGGTGATGCTGTTTCCCTGCACCATTTTCCGGTTCGCCGAGGAGATCAACGACTATTACTTTCCCCCGCTGGTGGGGTCGTATTTGCAGATCGTGCGGATGATCGTCCTGCTTCTGACGCTGTTTGTGACGCCCTTGTGGTATCTGCTGGTAAAGGACCCGGCAGGGCTTCACGAGAGCCTGCACTTTCTGCTGATTGAGGATGAATACTATGTGCCCCTGATTCTACAGCTGCTGCTGGTGGAGCTGATCATCGACGTGCTGAAGCTGGCGTCGCTGAACACGCCGGATGCGCTCAGCAACTCCTTCAGTATGCTGGGGGCGCTGATATTGGGAGATTTCGCGGTGCAGGCCCGGTGGCTGGTGCCGGAGGTGCTGGTGTATATGGCCTTTGTGGCCATCGCCAACTATGCCCAGCACAGCTATGAAATGGGCTACGCCGTGAAGCTGTGCCGCATGGCGCTGCTGCTGCTGATTTACTTTTTTGACTGGTGGGGCTTCATCGGCGGCATCATCGGCGTGGTAGCCCTGATCGCCTCCACCCGCCCGCTGGTGGGAAAGGGGTATCTCTATCCCCTGATCCCCTTCAACGGCAAGGACTTGCGCTCCCTGCTGCACCGCCGCCCCATCAGCCGGGACAACACATGAGTGTTCAAAAGGGCAAAGCCCTTTTTGAACAAAAGGCCCCGGGTTTCCCCGGGGCCCTGCCTCAGCTTTTGCAATACAGAACGAAAAAGTATACACAGGAATGCGGACTGGAGCGCGTATGCTTTCGCACACTCCGTCACACGTCAGCAACGCTGATGATTGTCTCCCGTCAGGACGTGAAAACCGCCTCAAGCAGACTCGGCCATGCGCAAGCCTCGACCACTAAAAGAGGCATGAGCGCAAAAAACCCGCCCCAGCAGCCAAATAGTACTAAATGGCTTTTTGGAGCGGGATTTGGATTTCGGGGAAAAAGAAAAAAGCCTTGAAAATCAAGGCTTTTCACTGGAGCTGCTGGGCGGATTCGACCCGCCGACCTCATCCTTACCAAAAAGCCGTGGACGCTTTTGCGGCGTGCCCATTCATACCGAATAACCCCCTCCAATCTCTTGTGTTACAAGGGATTGGAGATTCTCCTTGTTTTAGTGCGTTTTATTACATACCGGGGTGTTTTGCGTGGATTTAGGGCATTTGTTGGAAAGATTGTTGGAAAACCGAGGGTAAAAGCAAAAACCCATAACGGGAAAGCTATCCTGTGAGCTTGCAATTCTGAAGGCCATGCCGCCATGCAGGCTGTTCGTCTGGATACTGACTCTTATCTTATGGATTCTTCTTGCAGGACTTTTCACAATATAATTCTCATCCTCAAGCCATGCAAAAAAGCTTGAAATGTTTCTTCTGATATTATCAAGTGTCACTTTTCCGGCATTACTTTCATTTTCGTAATCCGAAATGTACGCTCTGATATCATTAGTTTCAACTTGTCTTACAGATTTATCTATTTTTACAATCATCTTAGCATAGAGCAGTTCTGTAATATTTCAATGATCTTTCTGAGCAGCCTTCTACTTGCTTAGCCGATAAAAATAGCTTTAAAAGTTCGTCATTGGATTGTTGTGAATCGTCTCTATTTTCAGCAAACATAGGAATACCAAGAAGATAAAAGTTATCTTCAACTTCATTGAGGAAATACATATTCCAAGTATGACCGCGAAGCTGTGCGCCTTCGCAAGAGCATACCATTCGACCTATGCCCGGAAATCGGGAAAACGCTTTATCCGGAGTGCCATGCCGGCATAAACAAAACCACCTGCCAATGCGGCGGTGACTTAGGAAAACATTGAAGCAAGGAACGGTATAGCTTAACGGCTATGCCGTTCTTTGCTCTTTTTTACTTGTGTTACGGGCATTTTCGATTGCCCGTGTGAAGTCAAACGCACCGATGAAGTTATAGACGATGGTAATTTCCCGCGTTCTGGATTTCTTGTCAACATGGGAAACTTCGATCCTGTCAATGA
>OLXN01001277.1_pt1 | contig 15615 bp, 17 predicted proteins | sample 1674021 | NCBI WGS metagenome assembly OLXN01 (sample SAMEA103958137, study PRJEB25191) | human gut metagenome | biome: human-associated habitat [ENVO:00009003]; feature: intestine environment [ENVO:2100002]; material: feces | place: Germany | collected 2013/2015
AATCTTTGTCTTGCATACAATACCTTCTTCATCCTGCCTTGACGTGATGCCATTGCAAAGCTGACCGCACTCATATCTGCATTTTCAAAATGAAGCAGCTTGTGTATCACCATTGCATAAAATAGCTGTTTTGTTGCAATGATCATTCTCTCAGTTTCTTCCGCAACGATTCTGGCTGCCATCGGCTGAATGCTACGCTCAGAGTATATAACCTTATAAAATGTAAGCAGTTTTTCCTGATGATTCATATTGACATAACCCTGCACCACTCCCTGCAATACTTCGTATGCAGTTTTCCCTTGAAAAAGCTGGCAGAAATCCACAGGCTTTATATTGGCATTTTTCTTGGACTGTTCTCTGAGGAACTGATACATTGCTTCCACAATTTCATCTTTATCAAGAGTATCCTGCACATCCTGCAGTTCCGGATATTGCTGTTCAAATGAAGTTGGCTCTGGTTCTAATTCAGAAGCAGAAACCGTGACTGGTTGAACGATAACAGACGCCAAAGTTGCAACTGCCATAAATCCTGACAAGAATCTTTTAAATCGCATTTTCATTTTGACTGAGTCCTCTCTTTCTTCGATAATTTACTCCACTTTCGTTCAGGCTTACACCTGCATGAATCAATCATAGGAACCACCTCCCTTATGTCTTGGATTGACTTTTAAATAAAAACAGGATTGAGCTATTTAAGCCGCAAGAGGTAATTCGTAATCATTCCTGCCAAGGGTGCCTCTCATCCATTGCCCTTCACGTTGTCACCGAATGCCCGCCGCCAGATGCGTAGCTGGGAAATTCAGGTATCCTCTTGCTGCTGATATGAAATTGTCAAGGTTCACTTTTAGGGGGGAATTTATTGTTTTGAATTAAAATAGACATTTGCCCCTCCACTAACCGCATGTGTGAAAGGGCAAAAATTAACCTGTTTAAAAAATTTTTTAGATATTTTTATTTCAACATTGTTTTATGTGTTTTCCAGTTGTTCTTTTAATTTCTCCAATACTTTCTTCCTCCGGTTTCTAATCGTCTTTGCACAGCACCCAAAATACTGTGCTGTTTCTTTTACTGTAAATTCTTCAAAAAACAATAGCGTTATCAGTTCCGCATCCTCTTTAGTCAAATATCCCAGAGCTTTTTCCAGTTCCTGTATTTCTGACAATCTGATAACGATTTCTTCCGGTGATACTACCGAAAAAGAGCAGTCATAGCCTTTTTCCTGTAATTCCTCCATGCTGCATACCCCATGCCTCTGCATTTTTTCAACCTGATATCGCTCTTTTCTTCCAGCCTGATACCAGGCCAGATATACTGCCCTGGTAACTTCCACAAATGTATCATTTATACGCAGCATATAGCGTTGTCTTTCTTTTGGCTTTTTACCAGGCATACTTCCAATCTCCTTTTTTCAATGTTCTGGCAGAGTCATCCGAATTATTCCGCATTTTCTGCATTGCCTGTGAAATACACTTTGATACTGCCGGAACTGTAATACCCAGTTCATGCGAGACTTCTTTTTGTGTCTTCTGCTGAAAATAAATACGCTGGATCATCTGTCTCTGTCGCTCTGTCAGCAGATTCATCAGCCCCCTGACTGTTTCCTCTGCAATGATTCTTTCAAGCAGACATTGTCCTTTATCTGCCAATTCGCACCATTCTTCGGAAATACAGCTATACGAAATGCAATTATTATGTTCTCGTGTTTCCCTGTTTCTCCACAGCCGGTCTTCGCCTTCTAATATCAGCCTTACATACCAGGGTTGATCATCAAAAAAATTCTCCTCAACAACTGCTATTTTTCTTTCTGCTTCATACACATAATCTCGACAGGTAAATAACGGAAAAACCGTTGCATAGTCCCCCACACAATAGAGAACATATCCGGTCTGATATGCGATAATTTCCGCACAATCCATCAACCTTTGCTTCGCAACTGCTACATCGTTTTCTCTTAAATATTTAGCGGACGGAACCTTTCTTCTTTCTTCCCCGTTACTTACAACCTGTTTCAATTCCTGCAATGTAAGCATAATTACCACCTTTCTGCCTGCTGGCAACAGGTGCCCATCGGCAGAAAAGATAGGATTCTTACTGATCAACTGACAAAAAGGGCAGTAAAAAACAGCTTCCGGTACACCCGTTTTTTTTAACGAGAGCCTGAAACTTCCTTACTGCCCTTTCTAATAGTTACAATATTCTCTACTTTATTTTCCGTCTGATGCCAGGATCAGACTTCTTGGCATTTCTTTCTGCTTTTATGTTCTTTTCATTTTCCATCAAAACAGAATAGTCTCCCATTGCATCATAAGGACACTGCCTCCGATAAAGCAAATTTTCTTCCCTTGTCATCCATCCTATCTCCCTTCTTTATCTCTCTGTTTTCCATTTTAACAACACAGGATTCTATTATCCTTAGCATATATGGGGAGTTTTTTTATTTTGCACCCCATATATGGTGAAATTTCACCTGTATTCATTAAAACTGTCTATCAGAGAATCTATGGTCTGCATGATAATTTTCTGCTCTTTCCATTCCATCTTCTGAATCCGGCAAAGCACTTCCTGAATTGATTCCTGCTTCTCTGTACCGCCTCCCTCTTTTCCCAGCAGGAGATTGGCATCCGTTTCCAATATCTCAATTATCTTCCTGAAAATCTCAACAGACATTGCCGTTTGACCACCTTCAATCCTGCTGACCGTATTGACACTGATACCTGCTTTTTCCGCAAAAGATTCCTGTGACAACTTCATTTCCTGCCTGCGTTTTCTGATTCGTTCTCCCAATTCAATAAGTTCTGTGGAAATTGCACGATTGCTCAATACGGTGTCTCCTTTCCTGCAATTTGTCCCAACTTTACGCCATTGTGTCGCAAAGTTTCCCGAAAAAAAGCAGCTAATTTTTGTCTTAGCTGCTTTTCAAAAAATCTATTTCATTTTATTCTCGGTATTTTATGTATCCCTGTAAGAACTGTAATCAGAAAAACGCAGAGATAAATGATCGCCTGTCCAATCATTGCCAGAAGAACGATGCTTCCGATCAATCCTCCGATCAGAAAATTCATGGTCCATACTGCCAGTGTTCCTCCAAGATCAAAATCTCTTGGAACCATCCAGACACACATTTTTCCGATTCCAAACGGTATCCCCATCAGAAGTAACAGCAAGAAATAATTGCACTTCCCATCCTGGATACAAAACGGTCTTAATACTGCAAACAATACCGCAATCACCAACACTGGTGCTATTACTTTTTTAATCATCTTCTTCATGTTCCTTTATCCTCCATACATATCGTGATTAACCTCTGCCTGATAATAGCTGTTTATCGTTGCCGGAGCATTATACAGGGCGGTCAGAAGATACGCTTTAATATTCCCAACCTTGGTCGTATTCCGGTTCAGACAGAACAGCACATATTCGATATGCGAATAGTTCAGTTTCATAAACCTGCTTTTTACCAAAGCAACTGGTTTTTCTACTCCTGCAATGCGAATCATACTGTCCTCCGGCATCATCATAACTTCAACTATCAATTCTACCAGCTCATCTACATCTTCCTTTGCATGATATTGATAATCAATGTTTTCATGGATCACTTCACGATATGCTCTCATCTCCTCCATCACATCTTTTTTCTTTGGGAAATTATTTGATGTGATTGGATAAGATTGATTTATCTCAGTTTCACTAATATCAGTCTTGTTAATATCAGTATTATTAGATTGTGATTTCGGGCATTCTGGATTTGTGATTTCCACTATTCTGGAATGATGATTTTCACTATTTTGGAATTGTGATTCTGGAAATTCTGGATTTGTGGTTTCCACCATTCTTGAATTGTGATTTTCACTATTCTGGAATTGTGATTCCCCATAATCCTGAATTGTGGTTTTCACTACTCCTGAATGATGATTTTCACAATTCAGAGAAATACCTGTTTTCCCCTTGTTTTCTGCTTCTTGTTGCAAATCTGCACATTCCTTATGTGTTTTCTGTTTTGATTGCAAATCTGCAATTTTTTTATGCTCTTCCTGCTCAGATTGCAGATCTGCACAGCTACCTGTCGGCTTTTGATCTGGAACCTCTCTGATCATAAAATTTTTCACATAAATAACATTCGGTTTTCCCAGTCCCAGACGTTTCTTCTCTATCAATCCAATCCCATTACTGCTGTCCAGCTCTTTTACCAGTTTCACTGCCTTTTGAGTTCCGCAGTTCATCAGCTCTGCAATTTCTTCCACAGTGAAGATAATGTATACTCTGTCCTCTGAATCCAGCCATCTATTTTTAATGCTCAGGCTCATACGGTCCAGCATCAGACCGTATAATACCTTTGCTTCACAAGAAAGAGTTTTAAAGCAGGATTCTGTAAACAGCACTTTAGGGACACGATAGAAGCTGTATTGTTCCGCTTCCATCCCTGTAAAATAATCAAACTGTATCTTCTGCATCTGCTACTCCTTCTTTGTTTTCTTTCCATTTATCCAAAAGCATGAAAATGACTTCTTCTATCTGTTCTTTAGAATATGTCTCCGGAAAATAATTGCCGATTTTCTTTGCCGGAAGCGTCACATTGATCTTACTGCTTTCCTTTTTTAATAAAACAGCATAGATATAACTCTGGTTTAATTTTCCGTTTGCACTGCATTCTTTTAACTGTTCTGCCTGTTGCTTTGTCGGAAAGATGCTGCTGTTGGCAATCACTTCCAGAAGCCACTCCTGTTCCTCTGGTTTCAGATAAGACAGCTTTTCTCCCACAATCATAGGAATTTTATTATTGTCCACATATTCCAGCAGAGCATCGGATAATGCTGCCAGACGGATATATCTCTGTACAGTTCTCCCACTGTCCCCGGCAGCTTCCCCAACCATATCTGCTGTATATTTTTCGCCTTTACTTCCCTGATGCTTCATTGCATCATATTTCATCTTATAGGCATGAGCTTTTTCACTTGGCAGTAGGTTTTCACGCTGAATATTGGAATCAACCATAATAATGACTGCTTCATCATCCGTATAATTTCTGACAAGAGCTGGCATGGTCGTCTTTCCGCACAGTTCACAGCCTCTTTTTCTTCTGTGACCGGAAATCATCTCGTATCCACCCTCGGATCGAGGTCTTACCAGTGCAGGAGTCAACACACCATAAGTTTTAATACTCTCTACGGTTTCCGCCATTTTTTCATCATCGTTTACATGAAACGGATGATTTTTAAAGGGATAGAGCTTTGCCAGATCTATTTCCACAACCTGGTTCATACTCTTTTCCGGTGTTTCCTCTAATCCCAGTAATTCATCATAAGAGGTAAGCTGAATATCTTTTTTCGGTCTACGCATGTTTCAACACCTCCTGAACCAGTTCCAGATAGCTGTCTGCCCCCTTGCTTTTTCCATCATAGGCAAAGATACTCACACCCTCCGACGCTGTTTCTGCAAGGCTTTCTGTTCTCGGAATCGTCTGCTCAAAAATCTTAATGTCACTTCCGTATGTAGTTTTGATTGCCTGTTTGTTTCTCTTTGCATTATTGTAACGGCAATTATCCATTGTGAATAAAATACCTTCTATCTGTAAATCCGGGTTGAACCTCTGATGGATTCCCTTAACTACTTTCAGTAATTCCATGAGTCCATCTGCCGCATAATATTGTGGCTGCACTGGAATCAAGACACTATCTGCTGCACTCAAAGCATTGATTGTCAGCATTCCCAGGGATGGCATACAGTCAATCAGAATATAATCATACTCGTCCTTCAGCAAGTCCAGATATTCTTTCAACACTTTTTCTCTGTCCTCTACTGTAAATAAGGACATATCCATTCCGGCGAGCAATTTATTGGACGGAATCAGGTCAACACCCTCTTCATGGTGCAGAATTGCTTCTTTCGGATCAAATTCCAGTCCCATGATAATGTTCTCCATCATGCTCTTTAATGTTACCTTGAGATTTTTAGGGAATCCCAATCCCATTGTCAAATGCCCCTGTGGATCAGCATCTACCAGCACTACTTTTTTCCCTGACTTCACCAGTCCTGCTCCCAGATTGATTGTTGTCGTTGTTTTGGCTACTCCGCCTTTCTGATTTGCAATAGCAATTACTTTACACATATATACTTTCCTCCGATTTACTCTTTTTCTTCTACTTCAACATAAACACGAAAATATTTGCTTGTTCCTTTATTCGCATAAGCATCCGATACTTCCAGAACATCCAATTCTTTATGCTTTTCCAAAATACGACGGAACCATTGAATATCCTTTAAAGTACCCTGTAATCTAATTTTCAGCATACATATCCTCCCAGCCTTTGTAAAAACAATACTCTGGATAACGGATTTTAATGGCTTCCCAAAAATACCGGGCATATCCGCAGCAAAACAGATCTTCTACGGTATAATACTGACACTCTTTTAACTGATCTTCCTCTGCTTCATAATCTCCGACACTTGGTGTTCCATTGCAGTAAAGATTAAATGCCATGCGGACGATTCGTAAACTTCCACTGGTCTGCCATCCTTCCTGCAGGCATTCCGTTTTTACACATCCAGTTTTAAAATTATAGATTTTATCCACATTATTTCTTGTATCTCTGTCGATACCCAGGCAATAAACCAGAGCCTGATGGTAGACATCCTGATATCTGCATTTTTCCAGATATTCCATATAAAATTTTTCGTGTTCCTTGCTCTTGAAAGTAATTGTGCGAGAATTGCTATTCTCTGCTCTTAACGCTGTGTTTGTCATTGCTTCTTCTCCTTTAAACTGTCATTTTTTACTTTAATTTGGATTTCGACTACAACAAAAAAGGACACTTCCCTAAAATTTCTCTTAGGAAAATGTCCTTGCGATACATTTATAAAGCTCAATTCATAAGCACAACAACGTAATATCAAGTGTTATCACGTATTATACAACAAAAATTTGTTGTACTTCTGTTGTAGTATGCAACTTTTACAAACACATCTTTGATTTTTAGTATAACTTTGCACCAGCCGGGATATGGTCATCTACCATCAGAAGATGAAGTTTTTCTTCGCCCTCTTCCTCATGGATTGCACTAAGTAACATTCCACAGGAATCAATTCCCATCATAGCTCTTGGCGGCAGATTTGTGATAGCGATCAGTGTTTTTCCAACCAGTTCTTCTGGCTCGTAATAAGCGTGAATACCGCTTAAAATCGTACGATCTGTGCCTGTTCCATCATCCAGAGTGAACTGTAACAGCTTCTTGGATTTCTTAACTGCTTCACATGCTTTTACCTTTACAGCTCTGAAATCTGACTTGCTGAAAGTATCGAAATCAACCATTTCTTCGAATAATGGCTCAACTTTTACTTTGGAAAAATCAATCTTCTCAACTGGCTTTGTTTCCTGTGCTGCATTGTTTGCTTCGTTCTTTGCAGCACCCTGTGACTTCATTGTCGGGAATAATAATACATCACGAATAGCCTGTGCATCTGTCAGTAACATTACCAGTCTGTCGATTCCGTATCCGATTCCACCTGTTGGCGGCATACCGATCTCCAGTGCGTTCAGGAAGTCTTCATCTGTGTGGTTGGCTTCTTCATCACCTGCTGCAAATGCTTCTTCCTGTGCTGCGAAACGCTCTCTCTGGTCGATTGGGTCATTTAACTCTGAGTATGCGTTACACATCTCACGACCGTATACATATAACTCAAAACGCTCTACATAGTTCGGATCTTCCGGATTCTTCTTTGTCAGTGGTGAGATCTCGATCGGATGATCTGTTACGAATGTAGGCTGGATCATCTTCTCTTCACAGAACTCATCAAAGAACAGGTTCAGGATATCACCCTTCTTGTGGCGCTCTTCGTATTCTACGTGATGCTTGTCTGCTAATGCTTTTGCCTCTTCGTCTGTCTTAACTTCTGAGAAGTCAACACCTGCGTATTTCTTAACAGCATCGATCATGGAAATTCTTTCGAATGGTTTTGCCATATCGATGACTGTTCCGTTGTAGCTGATCACTGCACTTCCACATACCTTTTCTGCAAGGTAACGGAACATGCTCTCTGTCAGTTCCATCATTCCTTCATAGTCTGTATATGCCTGGTATAATTCCATCAGTGTAAATTCCGGGTTGTGACGTGTGTCTACACCTTCGTTACGGAATACTCGTCCGATCTCGTATACTCGCTCAAGTCCTCCGACGATCAGTCTCTTCAGATATAATTCCAGAGAAATACGAAGTTTTACATCTTCGTTCAGAGCATTGTAATGTGTCTCAAATGGTCTTGCAGCTGCTCCACCTGCGTTGCTTACCAGCATTGGAGTCTCTACTTCCATGAATCCACGTCCGTCTAAGAAGTTACGGATCTCTTTGAGGATCTGAGAACGTTTGATAAATGTCTCTTTTGACTCTGGATTCATGATCAGGTCTACATATCTCTGACGGTAACGTGTATCTGTATCTGTTAATCCGTGGAACTTCTCCGGAAGGATCTGTAAGCTCTTGGAAAGAAGTGTCATCTTCTCTGCATGGATAGAGATCTCTCCGGTTCTTGTTCTGAATGCAAATCCTTCTAATCCGAAAATATCACCGATGTCAGAACGTTTGAAATCTGCATAAGATTCTGTTCCGATAGCATCTCTTGCAACATATACCTGGATGCTTCCCTGAAGATCCTGAATGTTACAGAAAGAAGCTTTACCCATAACTCTCTTGAACATCATACGTCCTGCGATTGCTACGTGGATTGGATTGGCATCCATGATGCTTCTTCTCTCTTCATAATCTTTCTTCAGAACCTCTTTTGCCTGCTCTTCATCCATACCTTCTACATCTGGTGTATGATGATCTTTTAAAAGTTCTGCCTCATGTGCTTCATACAGACTCTTCACTTCCAGTGAGTGATGTGTCTGATCGAATTTTGTGATCTTGAACGGATCTTTTCCATTCTGCTGCAGTTCTGCTAATTTATCACGGCGAACCTTTCTTAACTGGTTCACGTCCTGTTCCTGTCCATTGTTCTGCTGCTTAGCCACTTTTTTATTCTCCTTCCTTATCTGAATTCAGACCTCCCGTGTAAGAGAGGCCTGAGTCTTGTGTCCTGGTTATTCTTCGACGGGTATCTGCCTGTCTCTTATAATGAACGGCTGATGTCCAGTACCTTGTACTCCATTACTCCAGCCTGTGTCTCTACTGTTACGACATCTCCGATCTGTTTGCCCATCAGAGCCTGACCAACCGGTGATTCGTTAGAGATCTTTCCTTCCAGACTGTTCGCCTCTGTAGAGCCGACCAGTTTGAATTCCATCTCTTCGTCAAATGTGATGTCGAATACTTTTACAGTACATCCGATGTTGATCTTATCGAAATCAACTTCATCTTCTACTACAACTTCTGCATTCTTAAGAATTGCTTCCAGTTCTTCGATACGTGCTTCAATGTCTCTCTGCTCGTCTTTTGCTGCATCGTACTCAGCGTTCTCTGATAAGTCTCCCTGTTCTCTTGCTTCTTTGATCTTCTGTGCAATCTCTCTACGTTTTACAACCTTGAGGTTTTCAAGTTCGTCTTCCAGTGCTTTTAAACCAGCATAAGTAAGTAATTTTTTCTTTGCTTCCATCTGTCTCCTGCTCCTTTTTCTGTTCCATATTACTCTGACATTTTTATGCCTGAATCATCTATCTGAATATTTAATCTGTCATAGAATAAAGATACTTTCACAATTTCATTATTATACATAAATGCGTGTTTTATGTCAATGTTTTTGTCTCTTGTATATCCCTATTTTACGCCTGTTCTTTTCATTTTCCGACGGTATCTATTATTCAGATTCTCTGTTTATACAATCGCCTTGTCCAGAAGTTCCACCAACTCTTCATAAGATTCCACCTGGTTGATCGCATCCCTGAGTTTTGCAGAACCTTTCATTCCCTTTGTGTACCAGGCAACATGCTTACGCATTTCCCTGATCCCGATAAAGTCTCCCTTGAATTCAATCTGTAGTCTTGCATGTCTGAGCATTGTCTCTTTGATTTTCTCCGGAGTTGGTCTCGGAGGAACAACACCGGTTCTTTCATATTCCTGAAGTTCATGGAAGATCCATGGATTGCCCTGTGCACCTCTTCCGATCATCACGCCGTCACAGCCGGTTTCTCTTCTCATCTGAAGTGCATTTTCTCCTGAAATCACATCACCATTTCCTATCACCGGAATGGATACGGCTTCTTTGACCTGACGGATGATATCCCAGTCTGCTTTACCGGAATAATACTGTTCCCTTGTCCGTCCGTGCACGGCAACTGCCGCACCGCCTGCATCTTCAATGATCTTTGCGATCTCTACAGCATTGATATGATCATCGTCAAATCCTTTCCGGATCTTCACCGTTACCGGCTTTTCGATTGCTTTCGACACTGCCGATACGATCTCATGTACCAGCTTCGGATTCTTCATAAGTGCAGAACCTTCGCCGTTCCGTACTACCTTCGGAACCGGACATCCCATATTGATGTCCAGGATCTGGAACGGCAGCTCTTCGATCATTTTCGCCATCTCGCTCATGATCTTTGGATCGGAACCAAAGAGCTGTAACGACACCGGATACTCTTCCGGATGGATTGCAAGTAATGCTTTAGTATTCTTATTTTTATACTGCAGGGCTTTCGCGCTGATCATCTCCATGCACAAAAGTCCGGCTCCCTGCTCTTTACAGAGCAATCTGAACGGCAGATCCGTTACTCCCGCCATCGGCGCGAGAATATATGGATTTGCCAGATTAACATTCCCGATTTTCATCTTTCTACTCCTGTTAATTAATTTTAATTACTATTATCTTCTATCCTGGTTATCCCTGAACAATTTACAAACATCTTCTATTTTCGATTATTCCAGGATACTTATCATTCTTTTCACAATTATACTTCATTTCCTGTAAGAAACACACAGCACTATATATCAGCTAAGATAGCCCCACTCTTACACTGGCGGAACCATCTTGATATATAGTGCTGCACATTTCTCTGAAAGTCTACATTATCAACACCGTAGATTATTTACTTTTTTTATTCTTTTCGTAAATGAACCGAAGTCCTTTTAACGTAAGCTGTGAATCATACACATCGATCATGTCTGTTTCATTCGCAATCATCTTGCCAAGTCCGCCGGTTGCAATAACCTTTGCATCCGGGTAGCCGGACTCTTCCTTCATACGCTTAATGATATATTCAGTCTGACCGATCTGACCATATACAAGGCCTGCCTGCATTGCCGTGATCGTCTCTTTTGCGAGAATGGAATTCGGCTTGCGGATCTCGATTGCCGGAAGCATATCTGCCTCTCCCCAGAGAGACTGTGCCGAAGTGCGGATTCCCGGTGCGATCACGCCCGCCTCAAATGTTCCGTCCGGGCCGATCACATCAAATGTCGTTGCCGTTCCGAAGTCTACCACGATCGCCGGTCCACCATATAAGGTGTAAGCACCGACTGCATCTACGATACGGTCCGGGCCGACCTGTCTCGGGTTCTCCGTGACGATACGGATTCCCGTCTTAATTCCTGCAGATACAACCACCGGCTTTACGCCGAAATATTTGATAATCGCACTGCCGAGTGAATGCATCACATCCGGCACTACGGATGCAAGGATCACTGCATTGATCTTCGAGCTTTCGATCCCGTGTCTTTCCACCAGTTCCTGTAAAGTAATTCCATATTCATCCGATGTTCTCGGCTGCTTTGTCTTCATACGGAATGTGCCAAATAATTCGTCTTTGTTAAACACTCCGAGTGTAATGTTCGTATTTCCTACATCGATTACAAGAAGCATCTTTCTCCTCCTGTTTTGTCTGTTTCCTTATAGTTACTCTTCGCTGTTTATCTCTTCACCCAGGAAGAATACTTTATAATATAACTGCAATGCCTGCAGAAGATCCTGCTTGTCTCTCTGCAGCTGCTTGATCTTAAGCTGGCTTCCGATGTCATCGAACATCGGGTCAAAATCATCGGAGGTTACTTCAAAGCATAATTCCCCGTTCTCTTCGAATACCAGCGTCAGGATTCCTCCTACATCATGCACATACAACACGCACATGATCTTCAGTTCATTCTTTACATCATCCGGGAGCTGTTCAAAATCCGGATTCAGATAATATTTTTCTTCATATGAATTGGCGCCGCAAAGCACCACTTTTTCATCATACATACCCATAAACACCTCTAACTGATACCTCTCCGGCATAGATTTCTTTTTCTTTCCCATCCGGCGTTCTTACAATCAGTTCTCCAGTCTGATTGATGCCGATGGCGTGCGCTTTATATTCATTTCCTGGTTCCAGGACCTTGACCTCCTGATCCCGGTTCACCAGCATGGAATTATAAAGTTCCTGTAAGCCCGACAGATCTTCCGTCTCAATGAAGATCTCATAGCATTTTTCAAAGCTCTTCATCACTGCTGCGATCAGCTCGGAACGCTTTACGCTCTTTCCGAGTTCCAGCTTAAGTGAGGAAGCCGTTGCCTTAATATCATCCGGAAATGTATCCTGATTCACATTGATTCCGACACCGATCACGACATGATTGATATAGTCGATCTCCGTACTCATTTCCGTCAGAATACCGCAGATCTTCCGGCCGTTCACCACGATATCATTCGGCCACTTGATCTTCGTCTCAAGTCCGGTCACTTCCTGGATACCTTCTGCCACAGCGATCGCCATAAGTAACGTAAGCTGTGGTGCCTTTACCGGCGGAATATCCGGATACAACAGGATCGTCATATAGATACTGCTTCCGGACGGTGATTTCCAGACACGGCCTCTGCGGCCTTTTCCTGCCACCTGCATATCTGCCACGAATAAAGTACCGTGAGCAGCCCCGTTATCTCCGGCTTCTTTGGCACGATTATTGGTCGAGTCAATTTCATCGTAATATACGACATTTTTTCCTGCCCATTTTGTGTCTACAAGACTTTCAATCTCTGCTTTTGACATAACATCCGGACTGTCGATAAGGCGGTAGCCTTTGTTGCGCACCGCCTCTATCTCATAACCTTCTTTTTTAAGCTGGTCGATCACTTTCCAGATGGCCGTTCTGGATACCTGAAACTGTTCGCACAACTGCTGTCCGGAAATATATGTATCGCTTTCTTTTAACAAACGTAATATTTCTGATTTCATAATCTGTCTGATCTTGCCTACTCTCTTTCACCAAGTGTTGCCACCATGACAGCCTTGATCGTATGCATACGGTTCTCTGCCTCGTCAAATACCTTTGACTGCGGAGACTCGAATACTTCATCTGTAACTTCCATATCGTCCAGACCGAATTTGTCATGGATCTGTTTACCAATCTTTGTCTTCAGATCGTGGAATGCCGGCAGACAGTGTAAGAAGATTGCCTGTTCTCCTGCATTTGCCATTACTTTCTTTGTCACCTTGTATGGGGACAGTTCGCGGATACGTTCTTCCCATACTTCGTCCGGCTCACCCATGGATACCCATACATCCGTACAGATAACGTCTGCATCTTTGGTTCCGCTTTCGATATCTTCTGTCAGTGTGATGGTTGCTCCTGTCTCTTTGGCATATCCTTTGCAAGTCTCTACCAGTTCCTCATTCGGGAAATAGTTCTTAGACGTACATGCCACAAAATGCATACCTAATTTGGCACATGCGATCATCAGGGAATTGCCCATATTGTATCTTGCATCACCCATGTATACCAGTTTGATACCTTTCAGATGTCCGAAATGTTCACGGATCGTCAGCATATCCGCCAGCATCTGTGTCGGATGATACTCATTCGTCAGTCCGTTCCATACCGGAACACCTGCATATTTGGCCAGTTCCTCCACAATCTCCTGTCCAAATCCACGATACTCGATTCCATCAAACATTCTTCCGAGAACTCTTGCTGTATCTTCGATACTTTCTTTCTTCCCAATCTGTGAACCTGAAGGATCAAGGTAAGTCGTTCCCATACCCATATCGTGAGCAGCTACTTCGAAAGAACAGCGGGTTCTGGTACTGGTCTTTTCAAAGATCAATGCCACATTCATTCCTCTGTATTTATCAACCGGAATTCCTTTTTTCTTTTTTTCTTTTAATTCTGCGGAAAGATCAAGCAGATATGTGATCTCTTCCGGTGTGAAATCTTTCAGCGTCAGGAAATTTCTGCCTTTTAAATCCATTGTTTTGTACCTCGCTTTTATTCTTTGACTTTTATCTTATGCCTTTTGTCTACTTTTCTTCTTTTTTATCATCTGCGCCAATCTCTGTAACAGATTTTACCAGACCTGCAATGCTCTGGATCTCTGACGGGATGATGATCTTCGTTGCTTTTCCATCAGCAGCTTTTGCAAATGCTTCCAGACTTTTCATGGTAAGAACAGCCTCATCGGCTCCTGCTTCTTTCAGGAAACGAATTCCATCGGCATTTGCCTGCTGTACTTTCATGATGGCTTCTGCCTTACCTTCAGCCTCACGGATCGTTGCTTCCTTCTGTGCTTCGGCTTTCAGGATGGCTGCCTGCTTCTCAGCTTCGGCGTCCAGAATTGCAGACTCTTTGTGACCTTCTGCCACAAGAATTGTAGACTTCTTCTCACCTTCGGCACGTAAGATGGCTTCACGGCGTTCACGCTCTGCTTTCATCTGCTTCTCCATTGCATCCTGGATAGCTGCCGGCGGAATGATGTTCTTAAGTTCTACACGATTTACCTTGATTCCCCAAGGATCTGTCGCCACATCAAGAGACGCTCTCATCTTCGTATTGATCGTCTCTCTGGATGTCAGTGTCTGATCTAATTCCAGATCTCCGATGATGTTACGAAGTGTGGTAGCTGTCAGGTTCTCGATGGCCATGATAGGATTCTCAACTCCGTAGCTGAAAAGCTTAGGATCTGTGATCTGGAAGAATACGACTGTGTCGATCCTCATTGTTACGTTATCCTTTGTGATAACCGGCTGTGGAGCGAAGTCAACAACCTGCTCCTTGAGTGTAACCTTCTTGGCTACCTTATCGATAACAGGCATCTTCATGTGAAGTCCAACAGACCATGTTGCCTGATATGTTCCAAGTCTCTCAATTACATAAGCGTGTGCCTGTGGCACGATCTTGATCGTACTGCAAATAATAACGATTACGATCAGACATAAAATGATAATAAGTGAAATTCCTGCTCCGTCCATAATAATCTCCTTAATTAAAAATGTGTGTGTCTTAAGCTGATAAGCCCTTAGCTTTATATTGCCGGCTTTCCTGCCTTTTCTACGATTGCTTTGACTCCGGATATCTCGTCGATCACGACCTCGGTTCCGGTTTCAATGGTATCGCCATGTTTGGATCTTGCTGTCCACTCAACTCCGTTGATCAAGACCTGACCGGTGGACTTGAGATTGTCTATGTCAGCAGATACGATAACGTGTTTGCCGATAAGACTTTCTACGTTTGTCTTCACCAGTTGGTTGTCAAGATGCTTCTTGGCAATCGGTCTTGTCGTGAAGAAAAGAATAGTGGTGACAACAAGAAATGCAACGATCTGTAGTGGCAGCGATCCGCTGAAAAAAGCGATGATCATTGCCACCAGGGCTCCTCCACATGCCCAGATGGTTGTAAGTCCAAGCGATATGATCTCAGCAATGAGACATACGGCAAA
>OLXN01001285.1_pt1 | contig 15564 bp, 12 predicted proteins | sample 1674021 | NCBI WGS metagenome assembly OLXN01 (sample SAMEA103958137, study PRJEB25191) | human gut metagenome | biome: human-associated habitat [ENVO:00009003]; feature: intestine environment [ENVO:2100002]; material: feces | place: Germany | collected 2013/2015
GCGGTCTGTCGGTAGAGATCTCTAAGATTCCTGCGAAGAAGAGACTTGCGGATTTTCCGACTTATCTGAAATACCGTGCATCAAAACTTCCGAATCTGACAATCAAAACAGGAGTAGATGCAACGGTCGCAGAGATCAAAAAATACACCCCGGATCTTGTTGTAAATGCGACTGGTTCGGTACCGCTCCTTCCACCGATCGAAGGACTGCATGACAATCTTGGCAAGAAAGATGCCAGCGTTTATTCTATCAAAGATATGATCGCAGATGTTAAGAACTATCCGAAAGACATGACAGGCAAGAAGGTTGTTGTTGTCGGTGGTGGTGCGGTAGGACTTGATGTTGTTGAATTCTTTGCCCCACGCGGTGCAGAGACAACCATCATCGAAATGATGCCGGTTATCGGAAACGGACTGGATGCATCTTCTACATCAAGTATGAAAGAATGCATGGAAAAACATCATGTAAGACAGATGACGAATACAGCCCTGCAGAAAGTAAATGCACATTCCTTTCTCGTAAAATACGATGGAAAAGAAGAAGAACTTCCGTTTGACTACGGTTTCGTATGTCTCGGAATGAGAGCGAATGCCCCGATTTGGAATGATATTCAGGAAGCTTTTTATGAAAATAACTATCTCCGGTTCTACTTCTATGATATGATATAACTGATGAATGTAAGAAATAATATTTTAAAACAAAATATTTTAAAATAAAATAAAAAAACAATTTGGGGAAATACGTAATGAAAAGTTTGCTGATTCTCGGTGCAGGCGGATTCGGCCGGATGGTAGCGGAGACTGCGCAGGCACTGGGGTATGAAAAGGTTGTATTTTTGGATGATGCGGTGAAGGATGAAGCGGTCATCGGAATGTGCTGTGATTATGAGATCAGACATAAGGAGTATCCGGTGGCAGTAGCAGCATTTGGAAATAACAAGATGCGTCTGTACTGGACGGATAAATTGCTGGAAAAAGGGTATGAGGTACCGGCAATCGTGCATCCGTCTGCAGTTGTAAGTCCGAGTGCGGTGCTGGAACCGGGTTGCTTTGTGATGCAGAGAGCGGTGGTAAATACCAATACCCGGATCGGACGTGCGGTGCTGGTGAACAGCGGGGCAATCGTAGATCACAATTCAGTAGTATGTGCCGGAGCGCATGTCGGACTGGGGAGTGTTGTAAAGTCAGACTGTACGATCGAGAGCGGATGTAAAGTGGAGGCAGGAGAAGTGATTTTCTCAACCAGAAGGAAGATCGAGGGCGTGGACAGCCGGAGTCTGGAAGATGCCGTGTACGCATTTGGTTTCGGGCAGCAGTGCAGTTATGTGAAGCCGTTCGGAGAAGGCCACATCAATGAGACTTATGCAGTCTATATGCCGGGCGCAGATGGAAAGGATACGCCGCTCTATGTTTTGCAGCGCATCAATATTAATGTATTCAAGAACCCGGATCAGGTAATGGCGAATATATTCGGCGTTACGGAGTATCTGCGCAGTATGATCCGTGAGGAAGGCGGAGATCTGGACAGAGAGGCATTGTCTTATATTAAGACAAAATCAGGAGAGAGCTATTTTGAAGATGCGGACGGACAGCCATGGCGCTGCCTGCATTATGTACCGGATTCTGTGTGCTATCAGATGGTGGAGAGACCGGAACAGTTCTATCAGTCGGCACTCAGCTTTGGCCATTTTCTGAAGCAGCTGGGGGATTATCCGGCCGAGAGTCTCTATGAGACGATTCCGAAGTTTCACGATACGGTGAAGCGTTTCCGTGATTTCAAAGACGCACTGCGGAAAGATGTGAAGAACAGGGCAAGACTTTGCCGTGAAGAAATAGAGTTTGTACTGGCACGCGAGGATGACTGCGGTGTCCTTATGAAGCAGCTTGAGGAAGGAATACTTCCGCTCCGTGTTACGCACAACGATACCAAGCTGAATAACATTTTGTTTGATAAGAATACAGGAGAGGGACTGTGCATCATCGATCTGGACACGATCATGCCGGGACTTGCGGCAAATGACTTTGGTGATTCCATCCGGTTCGGGGCATCGACAGCGGAAGAAGATGAGAAGGATCTGAACAAGGTGCACTTTGATATAGAGCTTTACCGCATCTACGTGAAAGGGTATCTGGAGATGGCGAAGGATGTACTGACACCGGCGGAGAACGCCAGTCTTCCGTGGGGAGCGAGACTTATGACGCTGGAATGCGGTATGCGTTTTCTTGCTGACTTCCTCCAGGGCGATGTATATTTCAAAACAACTTATCCAGAACACAATCTTGTTCGGGCAAGAACACAGTTCAGGCTTGTAAAAGAGATGGAAGAACAGTTTGATCAGATGCAGGAAATCGTTGAGACGTTCTGAAAGTGATGGGCAAATTGTTGTAACTAAAATACAATTTAATTTCCAGTTTAAAGTTGACAGATAATAAAATACATTTTATTATAAATATAAGTTTGATATATAAAGATAACGAAGAGAGTTAAAACGGAAGGAGAATTCAACAGATGTTAAACGATAATTTTGTAACATTTGAAATTGGAAAAGCAAAGCATATCGCACTCGTTGCCCATGATGGTAAGAAAAAAGAACTGATCGAATGGTGCGACAAGAATAAGGAAATCTTAAAAGGTCATTTCTTATGCGGTACAGGTACAACCGCACGTCTGATCGCAGAGAAGACCGGGCTTCCGGTAAAGGGATATAACAGCGGCCCGCTCGGAGGAGATCAGCAGGTCGGAGCGAAGATCGTAGAAGGACAGATCGACTTTATGATCTTCCTGTGGGATCCGTTAGAGGCACAGCCGCACGATCCGGATGTAAGAGCATTATCCCGTATTGCCGTACTTTACGATATTCCTACAGCTAACAATCTTGCAACAGCAGATTTCATGCTGAAGTCTGAATTTATGAATTCTACATATGAAAGAAAGGTAGAGAACTTTAACAAGACCATTCAGGACAGAGTGGAGAAGATGAAATAGAAGCTAAAGAGCAGCTGCGCATTCCGCAAAAAAAGGAATCGCAGCTGTTTTTTTGCCTTTTATATATTTCTTTTATATTTCTGCAAAATAAGATTGACATACCGTATCATCTGTGTTATTCTAACACCGTAAACTTTAACGCTTTAAAGCGCAACGCTTTAAAGCGAATTAGCGAAAACAAGTAAAAAGAAATGAGGAAAGTAGAGGAGAAAAGTTATGGCGACGAAATTATTGATGCTGGTGATATTTTTTGCGATTATGGTATCGGTCGGCATCTATGCAAGAAAGCATGCGACAAGTGTAGACGGTTATGTATTGGGAGGAAGATCGGTAGGCCCATGGCTTACGGCATTTGCGTATGGAACGTCATATTTCTCCGCAGTTGTATTCGTAGGATATGCAGGACAGTTTGGATGGAAATATGGTCTCGCATCTACATGGATCGGTCTTGGGAATGCGATTATCGGAAGTTTGCTGGCATGGGTTGTACTCGGAAGACGTACCAAGGTTATGACACAGCATTTGAATTCTAAGACGATGCCGGATTTCTTTGGTGAGAGATACGAAAGCAAGGCACTTAAGATTACAGCTTCTGCAATCGTATTTATATTTCTGGTTCCGTATACGGCTTCTGTATATAACGGATTGTCAAGGTTATTCGGAATGGCATTTAATATTCCTTATAAATATTGTGTGATTGGAATGGCAGTGTTTACGGGAATTTATGTTATTCTTGGCGGATACATGGCTACGGCGATCAATGACTTCATTCAGGGGATTATCATGCTGGGTGGTATCGTGGCAGTTATCCTGGCGGTATTAAATGGTCAGGGCGGATTTATTCAGGCAATTAAGACAATGGCAGAGATTCCAAGTGATGTGCCGGTGACAATGGGACAGCCGGGCGCGTTTACTTCATTCTTTGGGCCGGATCCGTTAAATCTTCTGGGGGTTGTTATCTTAACTTCTCTTGGAACGTGGGGACTTCCACAGATGGTTGGTAAGTTCTATGCGATTAAAGATGAAAAATCAATTAATACAGGAACTGTGATCTCTACGTTGTTTGCGATCGTGATCTCCGGAGGATGTTACTTCCTCGGAGGATTTGGAAGATTGTTTGATGCATCGGAATTACATGATGAGGCGGGCAATATGATCTTCGACGGAATCATTCCACATATGTTATCAACACTTCCGGATATCCTGATCGGTATCGTAGTAGTGCTGGTATTATCGGCTTCCATGTCAACCCTGGCTTCGCTGGTACTGACATCCAGCTCGACATTGACTTTGGATTTCTTAAAAGACAATGTGATGAAAGATATGAGTGAGAAGAAACAGGTACGAACCATGCAGGTGATGGTAGTATTCTTCATTGTATTATCAGTAGTGATTGCAATGGATCCACCTACATTCATTGCACAGCTTATGGGAATTTCCTGGGGTGCACTGGCCGGAGCATTCCTTGCACCGTTTATGTATGGATTGTACTGGAAAGGTGTGACAAGAGCCGCGGTCTGGGCAAGTTTTGCGGCAGGTGTCGGAATTACGGTTTTGAACCTCTTCTTCCACTTTATTGCATCTCCGATTAATGCAGGAGCAATTGCGATGGTAGCAGGACTGATCGTAGTGCCGGTAGTGAGTGTACTTACACCAAAACTTAAGAAAGACAGGGTGGATGAGATATTTGCCTGCTATGATGAGAAGGTTACAATCACCAAGAAACGTTCTCTGGAACAGAATTAACCGAAATAATCTGAAAAATCAAACATATTAAAAAACATCAAGGGAAGTGATTAAATTTATCACTTCCCTTTTGCGTAGGGATATGTTAGGATATAAAAGTATTAAAAATGAACAACAAAATTGATGATTATTATTGCAAGATGATAAGATTTGAAATATCGGGTAAAAGGAGAGGCTTTTAATTATGAAGAATTATCAGAAATATGAGAAAAGTTATTTCATGCCGCCTGAGGTCACATATGACTGGGCAAAAAAAGATTCGGTAGAACAGCCGCCGAAATGGTGCAGTGTAGATTTAAGAGATGGTAACCAGGCATTGATCGAACCAATGAGTCTGGATGAAAAGCTGGAGTTCTTCCAGATGCTGGTTGATATCGGATTTAAGGAGATTGAGGTTGGATTCCCGGCTGCTTCCGAGACAGAGTATCAGTTCATGAGAACTTTGATTGAGAAAGATATGATTCCGGATGATGTAACCGTTCAGGTCCTGACACAGGCAAGAGAACACATCATCAAGAGAACATTTGAAGCTGTAAAAGGAGCACCTCACGCAGTGATCCATTTATACAATTCTACCTCTGTTGCACAGAGAGAGCAGGTGTTCAGAAAAGATAAAGAACAGGTAAAACAACTTGCGATCGACGGGGCAAAATTACTTCTGAAGCTGGCTAATGAGACAGATGGTAACTTCACATTTGAATACAGTCCGGAAAGTTTCCACGGAACAGAAGTGGACTATGCCGTAGAAGTTTGTAACGCTGTTCTGGATGTATGGCAGCCAACAGCTGATAATAAAGCAATCATCAATATTCCTACAACTGTAGAAAACGCAATGCCTCATACATTTGCATGCCAGTTAGAGTATGTACATAAGCATTTGAAACACAGAGAGAATGTGGTACTTTCACTTCATCCACATAATGACAGAGGATGCGGAGTGGCAACTGCAGAACTGGGTATTCTTGCAGGAGCTGATCGTATCGAGGGTACATTGTTTGGAAACGGAGAACGTACCGGTAACGTTGATATCATCACACTTGGAATGAATATGTATTCCCAGGGTGTAGATCCGGGACTGGATTTCTCTAATATGAGAAAGATCCGCGAGACATATGAGCGTCTGACCAGAATGCAGGTATATGACCGTCAGCCATATTCCGGAGACCTGGTATTTACTGCATTTTCCGGATCACATCAGGATGCGATTGCCAAGGGTATGGCATGGAGAGATGAGAAGAAATGTGATAAATGGACAGTTCCGTATCTGCCGATCGATCCAAAAGATGTCGGAAGAGAGTATGATTCGGACGTTATCCGTATCAACAGTCAGTCTGGTAAGGGCGGCGTAAACTACATCTTAATGCACAGCCACGGAATCAATCTTCCAAAGGCAATGCGTGAAGAAGTAGGATATATGGTAAAAGATGTATCGGATAAAGCACATAAAGAGCTGACACCAGACTGGGTATACCAGATCTTCTCTGATCACTATATTAATACCAAATCCATCTTCCATATTGATGAGTGCCATTTTAAACAGGTAGACGGAATTACCGCAGAAGTGACGATCAATCATGCAGGAGAGAGTAAAGTGATCACTTCGAACGGAAATGGACGTCTGGACGCAGTAAGTAATGCAATTAAGCAGTATTTCAATATCAGCTATGAATTATCCTTCTACGAAGAACATTCGCTTACAAAGGGATCTTCTTCTAAGGCTGTTGCTTATGTGGGAATTATCTGCAACGGAAAGACATTCTGGGGTGTAGGAATCGATCCGGATATTATCAGAGCTTCCATTGAAGCCTTGATCGTTGCGGTAAATAAGATTGAAGAACTCGGGAGTGCTGATGCATGTACGGATGCAAGAATGATCGAGATCATGAATTATGTACAGGCAAATTATATTGACATTACATTAGATGACCTGGCAGAAAAATTCTTCCTGTCCAAACCTTATCTGTCAAAATACATTAAGGAAAAATCCGGAATGACATTTGGGGATCTGGTGAAGAAAATCCGCATGAAGAAAGCGAAAGCACTGCTCAAAAGCAGTAATATGACAGTCGAGAACATTGCAATGTCAGTCGGATATCAGAATGTTGAGCATTTCAACAGACTGTTCAAGAAAGCTTATGATATGACTCCGATGCAGTTTAGAAATCAGAAATAAAATAAGTAGTGAAAAGTTGCGAGGGATGTGCCGGAAGGTGCATCCCTTTTAAAAGTGCGTAAACGGAAAAATAAAAATATACATATAAAAAGATAGGAATCGAGATGGATTTCATGTATAATAAATAATAGACTTTACAGAAAACATGATTGGGAGGAAGAGATAGAAATGTTAAAGTACATATTGATGATCCTTGGCGGTGTGATTTTTATCGCAGGATACTACTTCATGCAGCAGAATGAAGGCAGAGGTAAGACGATGATGTTCTATTCATTGTTTGCTTATGCCGGATTGACACTGGTGATTCTTTCCGGAGCAAGAGTTCTGGATCCGTTCTTTGAAAGTATCGGGGATAACGGTGAGATGGTTCAGCTTGCAGTAGAAGTTGCCTGCTTTGTAATTGGTGCGGAATTACTTCTGAAGCCTGCATTTGAAGACCAGAAAGAGATCGGAACAAAGAAGAATATTACACCACGTGGATCCGGAGATTCATTCAGTGTGAAGGCAAATAAGAAAGAAAGCACGAAGAAGACAAAGAATAATAATCAGATCAAAAGAAGTTACAGTACGGGGAATAAAAAGTATCGTAAAAAATAAAAGAAATATATAACGTGTAAGGGGAAATCTGTGGGAGCAGATTTCCTTTTTTGTTGTCGTGTGTTCATAATTCATGTAGACAACATAAAAAGGAAACCTCGTTACCATTGGCATGTGAGTTATGTAGATAATAAAAAAAGAAGACCTGCATAAGCAAGTCTTCTTTTTATGTACGGTATTTAATTCACGAATTATTTACCTTCAACCATCTTGTCGAACTTCTTAGTAAATGCTAACATGATAACTCCGCAGGCAACGATGATGATTGTAACAACACCATATGCTTTGACGAAGTCGAAGTTTCCGAGCCAGTTATAAAGTGGTCCGTAAGCTTTACCAGAGAAGAAGATGATCAGTGGCCATACACCAAGCATTGTTCCAAGAAGTTTCTTTGGAGCATATTTGCTGATGAAAGCATTTCCAAGTGGTGAGAAGATAACCTCTCCAAGTGACATACATACAGATGCCAGGATGATTACCCAGATACCAACTGGATCTTTTGTTCCCTGTCCTGAAAGTGCAGCGGCAAGAACCATAGATCCTGTACAAAGACCAAGGATGATAATTCCGATAGCAGTCTTTGTGAACATTCCCCAGTCACCCTGTGGACGCTGTCTCATCTTAGCCCAGATACCTGCGAAGATAGGGCAAAGAATGATACAAAGAAGTCCGTTCATTGAGTCGAACCAGGCAGTAGGCATCTCGAAGGAACCGATGTTCCAGTTAGCCCATCCAGATCCTCCCTGAGATACTGGACCGAATTCATAGTAAACAGGCATGTAAGCCATGTACCAGATCAGCCAGAAGATACCAGAGAATACGGTTACGATCAGGATTGCGATAACACGGTTTTTCTCAAGCTTCGTAAGTGGTGCATTGTCCTTTTCTTTGTCTGCTTTTTCAACATTCTCAGAACGGTTATCAACAAGGAATGGTTTCTTTCCGGCATCGCCGAAAGATTTCATTCCAACGAACCACCATACACAGTCGATAAACAGGAAGATTCCGCAAACAAGGAACATTGTACGGTATCCAGCGTTTGTACCAATCAGTGAAAGGAATGTAGTACCACAGAATGATCCGATGTTAACGAACATGTACTGTAAATTGAATACAGTATCAAGTTCATCCTGGTCAGCTAATGGGAAGAGACGTCCGTTGATACCGGATACGTTTCCTTTGAAGAAACCAGTACCGATAGAAACGAGGATAATCATTGCCCACATCATTGCGATACCATTGGCTTCTGTTGCTCTCCAAGCACACAGATAACCAAGACCCATAAGGATCTCACCAACAGGAACAAGGATACGCGGACTAATCCAACGGTCAGCGATATATCCACCGATGATAGGTGTGATATAAGTAAATGCTACCAGGTTAGAACTCATTGCAGCACCAACGGATTTGTCAAGTCCAAGACCACCGTGAGCTGCTGTGGCTACGATAAAGATCGAAAGCCCCCATTTAGCTGCATAGTATGCAAGTCTTTCAAAAGAGAAAGTCAGACAGCACACATAGAAACCAAATGGTAATTTTTTCTTAGTGTTCTCCATGAGATTCACCCTCCAATATGAAATTTTTCTTTGGTTTTAACGATACGAGGAAAATCCCCTCTTATGATTAAAACTCTCAACGCAGTTAATCTTATCACAAACTAGACCAAAGTACAACCAATTGTTTAAGAAAAAGTTAAGGCTTTTCTTATTTTTTTAGAAATTCATATGTGGAAATGTAATAAATTGGTAGAACAAATGGAAAGTAAAAGAGTAAAAGTAACTAAATGATAATAGAAATCAAAAATAAATCTTACGATATATAGAAAAGTTTATGGATAATTTATAAACAATTATAACGGATTTTCTTGAATAATCAACTATATAAGGATATAATAGGATTCAGATTTTGTAAAGGGGAAAACAATATGGCGAATTATTACCGTGTGGCATATAAAGAGTCACAGAATACGTTGAAGCAGATATGTGAACTTTTCCGTGTGGACAGCAGCGATATTACGATTAAGTTTGTAGTAACAGTGATGGGACCGTTGGTGTTCTATTATATGTGGAAATATGGAAGTCATGGCGGGAACACACCGGGCGGGATGACATTTTTCATTATTAAGTTTATTGCCGGATGGGCACTGGCGTTCGTTGTTGCGATACTGGTGAACAGAACGATCTGGAGAAAGGTACTGGCAACAACGGCAGTCGGAGATGCGAAAGATCAGTTTGACAGACGATGCAAGCTGAATGGGGGACCGGTCAGTTCTGAGATTCATTTCTTGGATGATCATTTTGACAGTGTAACTGCGAAGAAGACAAGATCATTCTCATATGAGGATGTAACCAAGATTCTGGAGACGAAAGAAGCGTTTGGTGTAGTTGTAAAGGCAGATCCGGAGACAATGGGTTCGGCAAGAGCGATGATCGGATTTCCGAAGACGGCGCTGGAAGGAAATAATACAGACGAGCTGGCGGAGTTCCTTCTGACGAGATGCAAGAATATGAAACGGAAGAAAGTAAAGAAGTTTTAAAGCGGATTTTTGAACATAGAACAGAAATAAAACAGACAAAAAGGTCATGTGTGTACATAGATGTACGGATATACACATGGCCTTTTCAATCGCCAGGCGTTCTGCAGAAGCTGCCAGTGGCAGGTTCTGCAGATACTGAAATACAGTATATTATTTCAGAAAAATGCATATTTAAAAGTTAACCATAGATGCCAAAAAGGTTGACTTTTGACACGGAAATGTAAGATTTTAATGCCATTTTAATAGGAAGAAACGACTCGTCAAGTATTTAACAAAAAACAATATAAAGGTATTGCACTAAAGTGTCAAAAACAGTATAATATAATTGGAAAAAATTTGGTTTTACTTTTGATACAAGAATCAGGAAAAACCCAATTTAAAATAATGAAAATGGAGGGCTAGACTATGGGCAACATGGCAGCAGACAATGCAGCAGGTAAGAGAATCAACAGTTTACTTGATGCAGGCAGTTTTGTTGAGATCGGTGGAGCTGTAACAGCAAGAACAACTGATTTTAACATGCAGGAAAAAGAAACTCCAGCAGACGGTGTTATCACCGGATATGGAGTGATCGATGGAAATCTGGTATACGTATACAGCCAGGACGCTACTGTTTTAAATGGTGCGATCGGTGAGATGCATGCAAAGAAGATTTCTAATATCTACGATATGGCAATGAAGATGGGAGCACCGGTCATCGGATTGGTTGACTGCGCCGGATTCAGACTGCAGGAAGCTACAGATGCTTTAGAGGCATTTGGAAAACTTTATCAGAAACAGTCAATGGCTTCCGGAGTGATCCCTCAGATCACAGCAATCTTCGGAACATGTGGCGGTGGACTTTCTATCGTACCTGCTCTGACAGATTTCACATTCATGGAGACAAAGAATGGTAAATTATTTACCAATACTCCAAATGCAATTCCGGGAAATGACATTTCTAAATGTGATACATCTTCCGCAAAATTCCAGAGTGAGACAACCGGTCTTGTAGACGGAATCGGATCTGAAGAAGAGATTCTTGCAGATATCCGTTCTCTCGTATGCATGTTACCAAGCAACAACGAAGAGGATTCTTCTTATGAAGAATGTAACGATGATCTGAACCGTGTATGTGCAGACCTTGCTAATGCAAAAGAAGACACAGCGATCGCTCTTACAATGATCTCTGATGACAACATCTTCTGCGAAGTGAAGAAAGCATATGCAAAAGATATGGTGGCAGGATTCATCAAACTGAATGGTATGACTGTAGGTGCAGTTGCAAACCGTTCAAAAGTATATAACGAAGAAGCTGAAGTAGAGGCTGAATTTGACGGCTCTCTTTCTGCTGACGGAGCTGAAAAGGCTGCAGAATTCGTACAGTTCTGTGATGCATTCAACATCCCTGTACTGACACTTACAAATGTAAGCGGATTTACAGCAAGCGAATACGATGAGAAACGTATTGCAAAATCAGCAGCAAAACTTACTTATGCATTTGCAGATGCAACAGTACCGAAGGTAAATGTTGTGATCGGTAAAGCATTCGGAAGTGCTTATGTGACAATGAACAGCAAAGCAGTCGGAGCAGATATGGTATATGCATGGCCGGAAGCAGAGATTGGAATGATGGACGCAAACCAGGCAGCCAAGATCATGTATGCAGACGCTGATGCAGCAACAATCAGAGAAAAAGCAGCAGAATATAAGAATCTGCAGTCAAGCCCATTATCAGCAGCGAAAAGAGGATATGTGGATACAATCATCGAAGCAGCAGATACAAGAAAATATGTGATCGGCGCATTCGAGATGTTATTCACAAAAAGAGAGGATCGTCCGGTAAAGAAACACGGTACGGTTTAGAGAGGTGAGGCAAAGTGAAGAAAAAATTAAGCGTATTACTTTGTGTGCTTGTCGCAATGCTCTGCTTTACCGCTTGCGGAAGTAAGAAAGAAAATCTTCAGTATGATAAATCAACCATCACACAGGCAACGGATTTTCTGATCGAGTATTGCAACAGTGCAGATGCAGATACTATCGAACAGTGGAACAAGATGACAGATTTCCAGATCGAGTCTCAGTTGAATCAGGCAGGAGTTCCATTTACGCAGGATAGTTTCCTTGCAGCTCTGGATGCATGGCAGCAGGGAACAAAAGAGTGTGGAGAATATGTAAGTCATGGTGATTACAAATTCGAGCCATCTTCTGATGAACTGAAAGTAACGACCAGTGCAAAATTCAAAGACCGTGATGCAGACATTACATTTGTTTTTGATGAGAACCTTTATCTGGACAGTACAACGATCGATGCACATTACAGCATCGGCGAGATCATGGAAAAAGCAGGACTGAATACAATCCTTGGTATGGGAACTGTATTCGTAATCCTGATCTTTATCTCTATTCTGATCTCTCTGTTCAAATATATCCCTGCTCTTGAAGCAAAATTCAAGAACAAAGGAAAAGCAGAAAGCACACAGGAAGCGGCACCGGCTCCGGCAGCAGTTGCAGCACCTGTAGTAGAAGAAGCATCTAACGATGATAAACTGGCAGCAGTTATTTCCGCAGCGATCGCAGCTTATGAAGCAGAAGCTGGTGGAAGCACAGACGGCTTCGTAGTAAGAAGCATCAAGCGTCGTCCATCAAATAAGTGGCACGCATAATTAATTAGGAGGATGAATTCAATGAAAAATTATACAATCACAGTGAATGGCAATGTATATGATGTAACAGTAGAAGAAAACGGAGCAGGTGCAGCACCAGTTGCAAGACCTGCAGCAGCACCGAAGGCAGCTCCTGCGGCAGCACCAGCAGCACCAAAGGCAGCACCTGCAGGTGGAGCAGGATCCATCGAAGTAAAAGCCGGAGCAGCCGGAAAAGTATTCAAGATCGAAGCAAATGTAGGTCAGGCTGTAAAGAAAGGTGATGCAGTTATCATCATCGAGGCTATGAAGATGGAGATTCCAGTTGTAGCACCGGAAGACGGAACCGTTGCAAGCATTGATGTAGCAGTAGGCGATGCAATTGATTCAGGCGCTGTTCTTGCTACATTGAACTAACATCATTTATATGGTGTTTATCTAACACGACTGGAGGTTAAAAAATGGAATATATAACGACAACATTAGGAAACCTCGTGCATCAGACGGCGTTTTTCAGTCTTACATGGGGCAATGTAGTCATGATCGCGGTTGCATGTGTTTTCCTTTATCTTGCAATCAGACACGGATTCGAGCCTCTGCTTCTTGTTCCAATCGCATTCGGTATGTTACTGGTTAACATTTATCCGGACATCATGCTTCATGCAGAAGATGCGGCAAATGGAACAGGCGGACTGCTTTACTACTTCTATAAACTGGATGAGTGGTCAATCCTCCCTTCCCTGATCTTCATGGGTGTAGGAGCGATGACAGACTTCGGACCACTGATCGCTAACCCTAAGAGCTTCCTTCTTGGTGCCTCTGCTCAGTTTGGTATCTTTGCAGCATACCTTGGAGCGATGGCTATGGGATTCTCTGACAAAGCGGCAGCAGCGATCTCAATCATTGGTGGAGCTGATGGACCTACCTCTATCTTCCTTGCAGGTAAGTTACAGCAGACAGCTTTACTTGGACCAATCGCAGTAGCAGCATATTCTTATATGTCACTGGTACCGATTATCCAGCCACCAATCATGAAGCTTCTGACAACAGAAAAAGAACGTAAGATTAAGATGGAACAGTTAAGACCTGTTTCCAGGCTTGAGAAGATCTTATTCCCAATCATCGTTACGATCGTTGTGTGTGTAATTCTTCCTACAACAGCACCACTGGTTGGTATGTTAATGCTTGGTAACCTGTTCCGTGAGTCTGGAGTTGTAAGACAGTTAACAGAGACAGCTTCCAATGCAATGATGTACATCGTAGTTATCCTGCTTGGAACATCCGTAGGAGCAACAACAAGTGCTGAGGCATTCCTTAATATGGATACAATTAAGATCGTAGTTCTCGGTCTGATCGCATTCGCATTTGGTACAGCCGCAGGTGTACTGTTCGGTAAACTGATGTGTGTTGCAACACATGGTAAGGTTAATCCACTGATTGGTTCTGCCGGTGTATCTGCAGTTCCAATGGCAGCCAGAGTATCACAGAAGGTCGGAGCTGAGGCAGACCCGACAAACTTCCTTCTGATGCATGCTATGGGACCAAACGTTGCGGGTGTTATCGGTACAGCCGTAGCTGCCGGAACATTTATGGCAATCTTTGGCGTAGGAATTTAAGCGATATATAATTAGGAGGAAAGAAAATGGCAGATATAGTAAAAAAACCTGTAGAGATTACAGAAACGATCCTGCGTGATGCGCATCAGTCTCTGATCGCAACCCGTATGACAACAGAGCAGATGCTCCCGATCGTTGATAAAATGGACAAGGTTGGGTATCATTCCGTAGAGTGCTGGGGTGGAGCTACATTCGATGCATCTCTTCGTTTCTTAAAAGAAGATCCATGGGAAAGACTTCGTAAATTCCGTGATGGATTCAAAAATACAAAACTTCAGATGTTATTCCGTGGACAGAACATCTTAGGATATCGTCCATACGCAGATGATGTGGTAGAATATTTCGTACAGAAATCTGCTGCCAACGGAATCGACATCATCCGTATTTTTGACTGCCTCAATGACCTTCGTAACCTGCAGACAGCAGTAAGCGCTGCAAACAAAGAGAAGGCTCATGCACAGGTAGCTCTTTCCTACACATTAGGAGATGCTTACACACTGGAATACTGGACAGACATTGCAAAACGTATTGAAGATATGGGCGCTGATTCCATCTGTATCAAAGATATGGCAGGTCTTCTCCTTCCAAACAAAGCTACAGAGCTTGTAACAGCATTAAAAGAAACAGTTAAGATCCCGATCGACCTTCATACACATTACACCTCAGGTGTAGCTTCCATGACTTACTTAAAAGCAGTAGAAGCAGGTGTGGATATCATCGATACAGCAATGTCTCCATTTGCACTGGGAACATCCCAGCCTGCAACAGAGGTTATGGTTGAGACATTCAAGGATACACCATACGACACAGGATTTGATCAGAAGCTTCTCTCCGAGATCGCTGACTACTTCCGTCCGATCCGTGACGAAGCTCTTGACAGCGGACTGCTCAATCCGAAGAACCTTGGTGTTAACATCAAGACTTTACTGTACCAGGTACCGGGCGGTATGCTCTCCAACCTGACTTCCCAGTTAAAAGAACAGCACGCAGAAGACAAATTCTACGATGTTCTCGAGGAAGTTCCGCGTGTACGTAAAGACCTTGGTGAACCGCCACTTGTTACTCCGTCTTCCCAGATCGTTGGTACACAGGCTGTATTCAACGTACTTATGGGCGAGAGATACAAAATGGTTACAAAAGAAACAAAAGATATCCTGTTAGGAAAATACGGCGCAACTGTAAAACCGTTTAATCCGGAAGTACAGAAGAAGTGCATCGGCGATGAGAAACCGATCACATGCCGTCCTGCAGACCTGATTCCGGACGAATTAGATACACTCCGCAAAG